>Ga0209812_10000055_pt1 | contig 101224 bp, 94 predicted proteins | sample JI71714BDNA_FD_187502 | JGI IMG/M metagenome (GOLD analysis project Ga0209812, IMG submission 187502) | Wastewater effluent complex algal communities from Wisconsin, to seasonally profile nutrient transformation and Carbon sequestration -... | ecosystem: Engineered > WWTP > Effluent > Algae... | reverse complement strand
AGAGGGATCTCCAAGTAGCTGGTGCGGTTGCTCCGTGCCAAGGCGTTGCGTCGCACATTGGTGGATACGACCTCGCTATCCGTACCGACAAGCACATAAATGGTCGTGTCCAGCATCTGGGTCATATAATACTGTTGACCGCTGATCCATACAGTGCCATTCACCACCAGCACGGTGGTGTCGATGCCGTTCAGTTGATAGGTCGTCACCGTGGTGCGCAGTTCATCCTTCAAGCTCTCGGCGTCGAGTTGCTCTACGTAGGTGGTGTAGTGCAATCCCGCACCTAGGCCGAAGTGTTCCCCTTGACGCATCATTTCGGCCCCGAAGGCCACCGAGCCAGCCTTGTTGATGGTACTGGCCCAATCCGCGGTTCGATCCCCGGTGTATCGTGTGCTGGTGGTGAAGGGTCCTCCCCACACGCTTAACTCAAGCCTGCTTCGCGATGGAGGAGGCATGGCGGCAACAGCTGAGTCCGCGATGAAGGTGCTATCCATTGCGATCACATATTGGAGCGTGTCCCGTGTGGTCGCGAGAACGATGGCATCGGCATCACCATCGACCATTGTGGGCGGTGGTTCCAAGGTTGCGGATGGCGTGTGCGCTCCAGTCGTGACTTCGTCGGAGTGCGGGAGCACATCCGTGCTATCCTCGGAAGCGGTGGGTCCTTTCGGCGTATCGACCTGCGGATCCTCATCATTGGTGATGCGCACCAAACCTGGATCCGGGAACTCGGTCGTTACGGGTGGTCGTGTCGGTTGCGCATTTTCCATTTCAGAGGAGGAGCGCTCGCTACGGCTTGAGCGTGATCCTTCCAGCGCGAGTGCACGCTTGGGTGGTTCTATGGATGTGCGTTCCTGCTGCAGTGGCTGCTGCTCGACCGCGGTGCTTGCAGTTGGTGATGTTGATCCAGGTTGCGCAGGGGAAGCAGGCGTCGACGATGTGGTCGGTGCGCTGGTCGTAGCCGGCGAGTACTGGGTCGGTACTTTTTCTGAAGCGCGTTCGGTCGAAGGGCTCCGCTCCACGATGGGTCCATCGCTTTTCTTCGTCGAAAGGATCCATCCCGCTGCACCCAGGAATGTGAACACGATGAACCACAGGACGAACCGGCGGCGGCGCTTACGATCGCGCATCGCATCCAATTCCGGGCGCAGTGCCTGCCAGGCCGACTCATCAAAGGCATGTTCGCGCTCCGCCAGCTTGCGCCGTGCGCGTTCGTCGAAGTCGTTCGTTGCGCTCATGATGCCACCGTGCGTTCGTTATTCTTGGAAAGTGCGTTCACCGACCGTTGTAGGATGGTGCGCGCATTGGAAACATGCCATTTCGAAGTGCCCTCGCTGATGCCCACCAGATCGGCGATCTCCTGGTGCGAGTAGCCATCGATGGCGAACAGGTTGAAGACATGCCGTGACATCGGCGGAACCCGGGCCAACAACTCCGCGAAGGCTTCAGTCTCCATGTGTTCGAGGTAGTCATTGATCGTGCCGGTGTCAACGTGTTCCGCAGGCTGGTCGAGCGTCTCGTTGGCTTTGCGGTCCTTGTCACGACGGAAAGCATCGATCACCGTATTGATCATCACCCGGCGCGCCCACGCTTCGAAGGGCACTTCTGGCCGCCGTTTCTCCAAGTTGGTGAGGATCTTGAGAAAGCCCTGGTTCATGCGGGCCGTGGCGTCCTGCTTGTTCCTTTCGTAACGTGAACAGATCCCCATCATCATGCCGTACAGCGCACGATACAGCTCGTATTGCGCCTTGCTTTCCTGCTTGGCGCACCGTGCTATGAGGCTCTCGTTCACCATGGGCCTGGAATGGGAAAGGTACCGGCGCAGTGGCCGGTACCTTCCTCCCATTCGATGCTTACCTAGTCGCGGACGAAGCGCTGGGTGATCGTGTTCGATCCGTTGCTGATCCGCAGCGCGTACAAGCCAGCTGGAATGCCTTCCGTGGAGAGCACGAAACGGTTGTTGCCGGCTACCGAGCGTTCCTGCTGGGTCATCACCACACGACCATTGAGGTCGATCACCTCCATGTTCACCGCACCATCGAGGCGGCTGTCCAAGGCGATGTTCAGCTGCTCACGCGCCGGGTTCGGCCAGAGCGAGATCGTGCTGAAGCTGCTTTCTTCGATGCTCATGGCAAGCGGGTTCACCACGTTCACCGTAAGCGCTGAACGGTTGCCACCGCTACCGATCAGTCCGTTGTAGATGCCATCATCATCCACGGAAAGGGTATCACAGTAAGTGCTCGTGCAGCCTTCACTGTCGCTGATGGTAAGGCAAAGGGTGTAAGGTCCGCTACCGCCATAGGTGTGCGTGGGGAAGGCCTCGGTGCTGCTGGTGCCATCGCCGAAGCTCCACAGGAACTGATACAAACCACTACCACCGCTGCTCAGGTTCCATACCCAGAGGGTGTTCGGAACAGGCACGCCGGTGCCTGTGGTGTCACCATTCTCATAGGCTTGCAGCACGAAGAAGCTCGCTTGGCAGCTGGGCTCTACGTTCGGTAGACATTCACAGAGTGAACTCCAGGTGCCGGATACCCCAGTTGCTGGGTTGGTGCAGGGTGTTCCGGGCATGTCGGGTCCGTTAGTCACCTGCATGCAATCGTATACCACAGGGGTTTGGAAGATGTTCCCATTCACGTCCACGAAAAAGCTGTCGCAAACCATGTCCTCGCAGCCATTGGCATCGAAAATGGTCAAACATGCGGTGAACGCTCCTGGGCTGTTGAACTCGATGGTCGGTTCGGCAGCTGGAGTGGATGTGATACCGTTATCAAAGGTCCAGAAGTAGCTGTACGGCTCCGCCCCTCCTACACTGCAGTTGGAGAAGCTGACCATCCACGGTTCTGTTTGTGTCGAGTCGATGGTGAAGCACGCAGAGCAACCGACGATCGAGGGCAAGCACTCACAGTTGATGCTCCAAAGTCCTGTAAGAGCCGTGCCTGGTATGGTACACTCCGTACCCGGCAAAGCAGGTCCACCTGGATTTCCTTGACAATCGGGGACATTCGAACCACAGTTCAGTACGAGGTACACGTAGTTGCTGTCCGGCTGAAGCGCGTTGACGGTATAGGTGACGGTCTCGCTTACGATGGCGCCATTGCACCCTGTGCTGATCAGGAACCACCCTTGGAAAGAATCCATGGTCAGGTTCACGCTGAATCCACAGTTCCCATCCACCGGCACATCAATGTCCAAGGCCGGCTGTGTGCCCTGTTGGGTCTGGATGTTCACGTAGTTGGTGCCTAACGGGTTGCAGCCGCTGATATAGCCTGCAACGGTGACATCATAAGGTGGAAGGGGTTGTGCGAAGGCAGCTGTGCCCAGGACGAACGCTGTTCCGAGCGAAAGGGTGCGGATGATTCTGTTCATGGAGTGTGGAGTTCGGGTTCTTGGTCGCGGTTCAATCACATACACGCAGGGCTTGGTCATCGGGTTGGGTCGAACGGGCTCTTTTCCTTGGAAATGTCGTCCTCGGCGCACTTGGGAGTGAAAAGATAGTGGTCCTGGCTTCTAGGAACGCGAAGACCGTCGGGCGAGGCCATTGCCTTGCTCCGACGGTCTTTCGTTGCGCTCGGCTATTGTGGCCGAGGATCGATCATTCCTTCACGAACCGTGCTGTGCGGACCGAGCCGTTGTTCGTCACCTGGATCATGTACAGGCCCGGACGTAGGGTTTCCACGGCTATTTCCGAACGGTTGCCGTTAACCGCGGGGCGTTCATTCAGCACGATGCGCCCGCCCATGTCGATGACGGTGATCTCCGTTGGACCATTGACCTCGCCGGGCCATGTGATCTGCAACCTGTCCGCCGCTGGGTTCGGCCAAAGCTCCATTTCCGACAGTTCGGCCACTTCACTCACACCCGTGGGTGCTTCACCCGGACGAACTTGCACGCTGAAGCCTGATGTGCGCGAGCCAGCGCCGGCGAAGCCGTTGAAGATGCCATTCTCGTCCACGGCCAAGGTGTCACAGAAGATGCTGGTACAAGCATCGCTATCGGTGATGGTGAGGCAGAGCATGTACGGGCCGTTGCCTTCGTAGTCATGCATGGGCCAGGGATCCGTCGAGGTGCTGCCATCGCCGAAGTCCCACAAGTACGTGTAAACGCCCGTTCCGCCGTAGCTGGTGTTCCAGATCCACAACATCATCGGGTCGACACCCGCTGTATCGATGATGCCCGGGGTTACGATGAAGCCTGCCGTGCAAGGTGGCATGGTGTACGCTTCGCACGCACACTCACTGCTCCAATAACCCAGCACGTTCGGGTCGCCCGTGTCGCATACAGAGCCGGTGGTGTTCGGGCCGTTCTCGATACCCAGGCAGTCCACGTAGTTGAAGGTGCTGTCCGCGATGCACTCGCAATTGACACTCCAAATGCCGATAGGTAATGCGGGCAACTCAGGACCGATCAAACACGGCGCACCCGGCATGTTCGGTCCGTTCGGCTGACCCAAGCAATCCAGTACGAAGGTGCCGGTGTCGCCATAGCAGAAACAATCGGGGCCCCAGATGCCAGAGTAGGGAGAACCATCCAATGTAATGCTCTGGCAAGGCGTGCCCGGTACGTTACCGCCACCAGGCATGCCAAGGCAATCGAACGTGTTGGCATAGCAGATGCAATCGGGTCCCCAAACACCCACCACCATGTTCGACGAGTCGGGCAACAAGCTGCAAGGCATGCCCGGCATGTTCGGACCACCCGGGATGCCCAGGCAATCGATCGGTGCGTTTGTGGTGTCGATGATGCACGTGCAGTTCAGGTCCCAGAACCCGATGCCGACGGGGTTGCTCGGGTCGAAGCAGGGCGTGCCCGGCTGGTTCGGTCCATTGGGAAGGCCCGCGCAATCCAGGGGTCCAGCGCTGGTGTCAGCGATACACACGCAGTCCGCTGTCCAAATGCCCGCACCGAAGTTGATGGAGTCCGTGGTGTAGGCACAGCCGGTGCCCACAAGGTTGGGTCCATTGGGGATACCCGCACAATCGAAGTAGAGGATCTCGATGGTATCGGCCACACATTCACATGCACTGTTCCAAACACCCGCTGGAAGCTCTTCAGAAATAGTGAAGCAGGGGGTGCCAGGCAGGTTGCCACCGCCGGGGATGCCTAGACAATCCAAAGTGCCCAAGGTGGTATCGGGTAGACATGCGCAGTTCACATCCCAAGTGCCCAAGACGGGGAAGGGCAGACCATCCACCAAACAGGGTGCCCCCGGCAGCGCTCCACCGAATGCCACACCCAGGCAATCGAAGACCACGGCAGAGGAGTCGTAGCCTAAGCATTGGCAGTTCAGGTCCCACAGATCGATGGCGGTGCTGGCGTTGCCATCATCACAAGGAGTGCCGGAGACCGCAGGACCATTCACCACACCCGAACAATCCGTGTAACTGCCGAAGGTGCTATCCGGTTCACACTGGCATTCCGCGCTCCAGAGCCCGATGGGGAATGGACCCGTAGGATCCTGGAACAGGCAAGGGGTGCCGGGAAGGTTGTGGCCGTTGGGCAACCCGAGGCAATCGAAGACGACCTGACTCGAGTCCAAGCCCACGCATTGGCAATCCGCAGTCCAGGTGTCCACCAGGGTCGATGCCGATCCATCATCGCAAGGAAGCCCCGGGAATGCCGTACCACCGGTCACACCTTGACAATCCACTTGATCACCACCGCAGACCAGCGCGACAGCCACCATCAATGTGTCGCCCAGTGCGGCGAACTCGAAGTTGAACTGGTTGAAGGCCTGTGAGCCGTTCGCACAGGTTCCTAGGAAGCTTAACGATCCGATGGGCTGGAAAACGCCGAAGGTGGCGGTGAAGGCACAATTCTCATCCAACGCGACCACATCGTGGAGCAATCCGGGTTCCTCGTAGATCTCTACGACGCTGTTGGGTAGACAAGCGGGCACCGTTCCGGTCAATTGAACGGTGAAGGGCTGCGCGACCAGAGAGCCGGCCAGCAGGATCATCTGGGATGTGACTAGAGCAAGTAGCGGTTTCATGTGGCGGTCGTTCACGTGGGTGTGGACAAACACATTGACGAGGGGAAAACATACAACGCTGCCTCGGTCGAAGGTCCTGACGGATCCATGACGAACGACTCATCCCAGCGCAGCCTCCACCAATCCATCCTCCGCCTCGTTCGGCAGGGTCACCTTGAGTAGTGGTGTGCGCTTCATCTCCTGCTCGATGCTCCACACCGCGTTGGGGTTGCGGGCCCAGGCGCGGCGAGCGATGCCGTTGTTCACGTCCCAGTGCAGCATGCTCTTCAAGCGACGGTCGCTGTCGGCACTACCATCGAGGACCATGCCGAAGCCGCCGTTGATCACCTCGCCCCAGCCAACGCCGCCGCCGTTGTGCAAACTGATCCAGGTGGCACCGCGGAAGGCATCGCCCACGAAGTTCTGCACGGCCATGTCCGCCGTGAAGCGCGATCCGTCGCGGATGTTGCTGGTCTCGCGGTACGGACTGTCGGTGCCGCTCACGTCGTGGTGGTCCCGGCCCAGGACGATGGGCCCGCTGATCTCGCCGCGTTTGATGGCTTCGTTGAATGCTTCGGCGATGCGGATGCGGCCTTCGCTGTCGGCGTAGAGGATGCGCGCCTGGCTGCCCACTACCAACTTGTTCTCTTGCGCACTGCGTATCCACTTCAGGTTGTCGGCGATCTGTTGGCCGATCTCTGGCGGTGCTTCCTTCAGCATGGCTTCCAACACATCACCGGCTATGCGGTCACTGGTGGAAAGGTCCTTCGGATCGCCACTGGCGCATACCCAGCGGAAGGGCCCGAAGCCATGGTCGAAGCACAGGGGCCCCATGATATCCTCCACGTAGCTGGGGTAGCGGAACTCTTCCCCGTTCAAACCGCCGATCTCCGCTCCGGCACGCTTGCTTTCAAGCAGGAACGCATTGCCGTAATCGAAGAAGTACATCCCTTGTGCGGCCAAGGTGTTCACGGCGGTCACATGGCGGCGAAGCGTTTCCTGCACCTTCGCTTTGAAGGCGGCCGGATCCTGCACCATGAGCGCGTTGCTCTCCTCGTAGCTCAGTCCAGCAGGATAGTACCCTCCGGCCCACGGGTTGTGCAAGCTGGTCTGGTCGCTGCCAAGGTCCACCTTGATGGTGCGCGCGGCCAAACGTTCCCACAGGTCCACGATGTTGCCCAGGAAGGCGATGCTGTGCGCTTCCCCTTTTTCCTGCCGTGCCAACGCTGCATCGATGCAGGCATCCACATCCTGGATCACTTCATCCACCCAGCCCTGGCTGTGGCGTTTGTGCGCTGCGGTGGCGTTCACCTCCGCACAGATGGTGACCACACCAGCGATGTTGCCCGCCTTGGGTTGTGCGCCGCTCATGCCACCAAGGCCGGCCGTAACGAACAGCTTGCCAGCGGTGCCTGGCGAGGACTTGATCATGCGGCACGCATTCAACACCGTGATCGTGGTGCCATGCACGATGCCTTGTGGACCGATGTACATGTAGCTGCCGGCGGTCATCTGCCCATATTGCGATACGCCCAACGCGTTCATGCGCTCCCAATCATCGGGCTTGCTGTAGTTGGGGATCACCATGCCGTTGGTCACCACCACGCGCGGTGCGTCCTTGTGGCTGGGGAACAGGCCGAGCGGATGGCCGCTGTACATCACCAGCGTCTGCTCGTCGGTCATCTCGCTCAGGTACTGCATCACCAGGCGGTACTGCGCCCAGTTCTGGAACACCGCGCCGTTGCCGCCGTAGGTGATCAGCTCGTGCGGATGCTGCGCCACGGCCGGGTCCAGGTTGTTCTGGATCATCAGCATGATGGCGGCCGACTGCTTGCTCTTGGCGGGGTAATGGTCGACCGGCCGTGCATGCATCGGGTATTCCGGACGCAGGCGGTGCATGTAGATGCGGCCATACTCGTTCAGCTCCTGTGCGAACTCGGGCGCCAGCGTGGCGTGGTGCTTCGGGTGGAAGTAGCGTAGTGCGTTGCGCAGGGCCAGTTTCTTCTCCTCAGCGGTGAGGATGTCCTTGCGCTTGGGCGCGTGGCTCACGCCGGGGTCGAGCGGGCGGGCGGGGGGAAGGACATCGGGGATACCTTCCTGGATGGACTGTTGGAAGAGGGCGAGGTCGGTCTGCGTCAAGGTGGCCATGCTGCTAGTAGTGCTCCAAAACTACGGGGCTTCGGGCACCCTGCTCAACACTTAACAGGGCGGGAGGTTCAGCGGGCAATTGTGAATCGCTGAGACCATTGCTCTTGCTCGTGGTTCATCGTGAATAAGTAGCAGCCATTGCTGAGTGTCCCCGTATGCACAACCTTCCCTTCGTTCGGCAGTGTCCCAGATAAAATCAACCGACCTTGTAAGTCCAGGATCCTATAGGGCGTTCCTTGTGAGGTAGGAGGGATCTCAAGAAAGTCACCAACGGTGAGGTGAAGGAGCGTGCTGTGAAAAGGCTGCGCCTCATCGCTGGATGAAAGTGGACCGTTCAGGTAAATTGCATCACTGAGCGACCCTATCGTATCACCCGATAGATAGGCTCCGGTGAAGGTGAGCTGACACCACGGTTCGAAGTATGAATTCTCTCCGCCTTCGAGAAGCCCTACACCTTCTTTGAATGTTCCATTGGCCGTCCAGAATTCGAGCGGGAATAAACGTGGATGTCCGGATACTGGCTCGGAGGCAAGCACACTATGTCCACGACCGCTCTGGTCATAGCGTATGAACGAGGAGATCAGGTGTTTGCCATCCTGATCGGTACTGTGCAGTGCGAGTGTGCGTTCGAAGCCATCAAGGGGGTCCCCGAAATACGTGCAGCCTCCGCTGGTGATCTGGTTCGGATAGGTCGTCACTGGATGATAGCGATCTTCAAGCACGTCCTCATCGATCGTGAAGGACCCGCTTAAGCCGGTCATCCAGAATCCAGCGTATGGTGGAGGTCCACTTGAATAGGAGTGACCTGCTAGGTATTGTGCTACGTAACCGTTGTCAGAATCTTCACGACCAATGATCGCCATCTGTTGTATCCCCGAATAGAATGCCCACGGGAACATGTCGTTCCCCGCGTGCCATGCGCCTTGAGCACTGTATTGTAGCACATCGCCAAGGTGGTAGTCGAAGTAGGATAGGGGAGCCGGAAGCAGGACCCCTAGATCCGGTCCATGGACCCCAATTGCCGTGAACAAGGCGCTACCAGCCGTGTTCGGGAATTGGAGAATACCGTGCTCCATGGATATGATGATCGTGTCCGCCGTTGATAGGGCAATGTGGGCCACGCTGTCGCTCGCCCCCCAGAGCAGGGAATCTTCACGGGCGATCATCGTGGCGGTCACATTCGCTTGGGTGGAGAAGAGCCACGTGCTACCCACAGGGGCGTGAGGCTTCAACAGAACAGTGTCTGGATCGAGGAACGACCACTCCCCGTTCTGAACCAACGTGGTCCGCTGCAAGAATTGCGGTTGATCGACCCACACGTAACAGCCAGGGCACAGGCCGCCCAGTGCTATTGAGCAGGTGTCACAAGGGATTCCGATCCGGTTCAGCGTATACCTCAAGCCATCCCCGCCCAAAGTGTCGATGTCTGTGACGAAGATCTGGTTACTTATCGTATCCGTCCCATCATCGCTGTAGTTGTACCGATAGGCCGGGTTGATCAGGTCCCAGTCCTGGCCCATGGCCACGGAATGCACCAGAATGATGAATAGGGCGATACAGGAACGCATGGATAGCTTTTCGTGAAGATAGCAAGATCGCTTCGAACGCTGCCTGAATTCACCCCCGCACCTTCTTCACCGCTTCGTGCCCATAGGGGCAGTGCCGACACTTGTTCCCGCAGCAGTAGCCCCGTCGCAGCAGGTATTGTTCCGTGAAGACCACGTAGCCTTCCGGGGTGAAGTAGAAATCGCCGTCGAGGTAGCCCTGTTCCTTCAGCCGGCGGCCGCGCGGGTCGTCGGGGTGGGGCAGGGTGTAGGGCGGTTTCACGGTACGAAGATGCGAAGGGACCGTTCTGGCACGTTATTTCCACACGGCATGGTGCGTTACTCTGTGGATGGATCGTGGATAACCCTCCTGCACCCCAATAGTTTCGCACCATCCCAACGACCGCCTTACCCGGTCCAAGGTCCGTGTTCAAATGTTGAAAACCGCCATCCTGCCGCTTGCCCTGGTCCTGACCACGGCCCTCTCCGCACAGGGGCAGCCGCCCGAGCGTCGTTTCACCCCGGAGGAGTACATCCAGGAGTGGAAGGAGGTGGCCGTGAAGAAGATGAAGGAGCACGGCATTCCGGCCAGCATCACGCTCGCCCAAGGGTTGTTGGAGAGCGGTAACGGCAATAGCGAGCTGGCCCGCGAAGGCAACAACCACTTCGGCATCAAGTGCACCCCCGATTGGACCGGTGGCCGCACCTACCACGACGATGACAAGAAGGACGATTGTTTCCGCAAATACAAGGATGCGGCGCAGAGCTACGAGGACCACGCCAAGTTCCTCCAGAAACCCCGCTATGCCGCGCTGTTCGAACTGAAGCCCACCGACTACGAAGGATGGGCCCGCGGTCTGAAGAAGGCCGGCTACGCCACCGATCCCAATTATCCCACCAAACTCATCGCGCTCATCGATCGCTACGAGCTGCACAAGTTGGACAAGGGGATCGATGTGACGTACAGACCTAAACCGAGCAGCCCTATCGCTTCCAAGCCAAACACCACGAAACCCAGTGGCCGCAAGCCCGCCAAGCGTGGTAACGATATCGATGTGATCACCTGGAGTGCTGGTGCCGGCCGCGCGGTGGAGAGCTACGAAGGCCGCATCAAGTACGTGGTCACCAAGGAGGGCGACGATTTCCGCAAGTTGGCCCAGGACCTGGAGATGACCCACGGCATGCTCGCGCGGTGGAACGACATGGATAAGAACGCGAAGCTCGAAGCGGGGCAGCGCATCTACATCCAACCGAAGCGCAACGCCTCCAAGAGCGCTGCGGAGCACGTGGCCGGCCCGGGCGAGACCCTCTGGGATGTGAGCCAGCAATACGGCGTGAAACTCGAGAAGCTGGCGAAGTACAATGGGTTGGGCGTGGATGCCACCTTGAGCACCGGACAGCGCATCGTGTTGCGGAAACCGCGGAAGTAGGCGCTAGAGCACCTTGTGCATCATCACACCGGCGATCGTCGCTGCCCGCTGTTTCGCTTCTTCGGCCTTCGGTCCGGTGAAGAGCTCATCCACCGTGGCTTGGAACAACTCCACCCAGCGAGCGAAGTGCGCGGGCTTCATCGGAAGTCGTGCATGCAACTTCTTATGCGCGGTCATGGGGTCGCCTTGGAAGGATCGATCACCGAAAAGCACCATGTTCCAGAACGCGGTGATGTGCGGAATGTGGTGGTCCCAGTCCAGTTCGGTGAAGAAGTGACCGATCAAAGGATCGGGACGTGCTCGCGTATAGAACCGTTCGATGAGTGCGCGTGTGTCAGCTGGGTCGAGGATATCCTGTTGCATGCTGCGGTCAAAGTTGTGCTCCACAGCGGCGGATCACGCTGATGCCGATCAGTCGTTCTCGCCCGTGAAACGCACCACATCCTGTTTGGTGCCGAAGAGCACGAGGATGTCGCCCTTCTCGGGCACGAAGCCGGGATCCATCACACCTAAGGCGCCGAGCTTGATGGAGCGCCGGCCGAAGACGTCCCTCTCGCTTTCCTTACGCAGCACGGTGACGAGACCGAGTTTGCGTTCGCGCAGTTCACCGACCTGGTTCAACGCCTTGCCTACGAATTTGTCGGGCACCACGATCTCCGCGATGATGAAGCCACCAGGCAGTTCGAACTGATCCACCAATCGCCGTAGGTTGAGCTTGCGGGCCAGACCCTCCGCGGCTTTCTCCTCGGGGTGTACGATGTCCGTTACGCCCATGGAGTTCAAGACCATTTCGTGCAGGGGGCTGATGGCCCGGCTGATCACGCGCTTCACCTTCAGGTTCACCAGCAACGCGGTGGTCATGATGTTGGCGCCTTCGTCCTCCCCGATCGCGACCACCGCCGCATCCACATCGTCCAAGGGCAATGTACCCACGGCCTTCGGGTCGTTGCTCTCCAGGCAAACCGCGTACGAGACCTCTGATTTGAGGCTGTCCACCTTCTCCATGTCGTGATCGATGGCGATGACCTCGTGACCCAGTTGCGTGAGCTTGATGGCGAGGTGCCTACCGAAGTTGCCGAGGCCGAAGACCGCTACTTTCATGGTTGATCAGTTGATGATGATGTCCTCCTTGGGGTACCGGTACGCGGTGGTCTGCACCTGCCGGAGCACGCCGATGAGCAGGGTGAGCGCGCTGACACGACCGATGAACATGACCACGACAAGGGCCAGTTTCGTCGGGTCGCCCAGTTGGCCCGTTATGCCCATGCTCAAACCCACTGTGCTGTACGCGCTGAAGCATTCGAAGGCAATGGGCATCAGCCCGAGCCCGCTTTCCATGGAGGCTACGATGCTGATGGAGAGGCCGAGGAAGACCAGTGAAAGGACGATGGCCGCGAATGCCCTGCGCACGCTCAGGTTGCTCAGTTCACGTCCACCGTACTCGATGCGCCGTCGCCCGCGCGCCGTCGCGAAGATGTTCAAGGTGGCCACGCCAAGGGTGGTCGTCTTGATGCCACCACCCGTACTACCCGGTGAAGCGCCCACGTACATCAACAGGAGGGTGATCATGAGCGTTGGTACCGCGAGCGTGCTGTAGTCCACTACGTTGAAGCCGGCTGTTCGTGGGGTCACACCTGTGAAGAAGGCCGTGCTGAGCCGACCCCACCAAGTAGGATGTGCGGCCAGCGCGCCGTTCCATTCGAAGACGAGCACCGCCACCGTACCGATCACGATGAGCAGGGCGGTCACTTGGACGGCCATGCGACTGTTCAGATTCACCACCCGCGGATTGCGCTGACAAGGTTCGCCGGTCATGAACCGGTTGATACGCCCCGTGATCCACAAGCGCGTGTAGCGGCTGAAGTTGAAGATGATGCCGAAGCCCAGTCCGCCGAAGATGAAGAGCAGCGCCAGGATCCACATGAGCGGATAGTTGAACCGGTAGGGCAGTTCATACATACCCAAGGTCTCCGTGGAGAACCCTGCGTTGTTGAACGAGGAGATGGAGTGGAATACCGCGAAGAACAGGCGTTCGCCCGCATCCTTGAACTCTGCGGCCGGTACGGAGAGGTAGATGAACGCCGCGCCGATGATCTCCACACTGATGGTGAATAGGATCACTTGTGTGATGAAGGAGCGCGCACTATTGAGCGAAGTGTTGGCGATGTCGCGGATGCGAAGTTGTTCCTCCAACGAACTACGGCCTTTGAAGAAGAACGCGAAGAAGCTGGTGAAGGTCATCACTCCCAGACCACCGATCTGGATCAACGACAAAAGCACACATTGACCGAGGAAGGTGAGGTCCTTGCCCACGTCGATGGTACTTAGTCCAGTGACGCAAACCGCCGAGGTGGAGGTGAACACGGCATCCACCAAGGCCATGGGTCGGGTGGTCGCCTTTGGGAGCATGAGCAAGGCCGCACCGATGGCGATCACCAGGATGAAGCTGGTGGTGAAGAGTAGTGCCGGATTGAAGAGCGCGCTGTTACGTCCGATCTCGAGCCGCGAAAGTTCGATGAACACGAAGAGGAACAGGAAGATGAGGTTCGGCCACCGGCTTTCCGTCACAAGTGCCTTCAATCCCAAGGGTTCCACCAGGATGAGCACCAATGCCGCGACGAACCAGGCCAGCTCCGCCTTCCGCAAATGCTCCTTGCGCAGGTTGGTGCGCAGCAAGCTGCCGAACATCACGAAGGTGGCACCGATCACCAGGCCGTAGCTCAACTGATCGAGCAAGGCGTTGGTGGAGGCGTCGGCACGGTAGCCGAATTCGAGCAGTAACAGGAACACCGCCAGTATGATGACCGTAAGGCGGGCGAGCCCGACCACTTCCTTGCGTAATGCAGTGCGGAGAAGGGCTTGTTTCATGCGGCCGGGGTGTGGTTCGCCACCCCTGGCGAAGGAGAGCGGACAAAACTAGGGCATGCTTCCGCTAAGCGGCACGTTCGATCACTTCGCCGTGCTCGGCAACACGTTGTAGGCCACCACATGGCCGTCTGAGGTCACCGTCACCAATTCCAAGGTGCCGTCGAGGTCAAGGTCGGCGATCCGGAAGGGCGTATTACCCCGTACAGGGAGTCCATCAACCTCACGCCCCGTCGCATCGATCAAGGTGATCTGTTCGCGCTCGGGGATCACTACGCCGTACACCGTACCCAAGGAAAGCTTGTACCGCTCCACCTCAGGGTGTAGCAACGCGCCGAACGAGCGTGACCATACTTCTTTACCGCTGTGGCTTACCAACACACTATCGCTCTTCACCTGTACGATGTCCTGGATGCCATCATCGGCCATTTCACCGAGCTGGTTGGTGCCCGGGCCGCTGAGCGCTTTGGGTGTACTGTTGAGCGCAGCAGAATACAATGTGCCGGTGGTATCGGCCCAGATCACCTGCGAGGTGCTCCATTCAAAGCCGGGTGTCAGTGCAAGTACACGAGCTCCCTCGCCGAGCTCAAGGGTCGCCTTTTCCCGCTCGCTACCGCGCCGGTCCAACACCTTGATCGGTCCGTTGCGATCGAAGGCCACCAGGTAGTCCTTGTTCTTGATACGCAGGTGCTGCGTTGCATTGGTGCTCGGCCCGTTCAAGCGAGGCGTTTCCCAACCCGTCGTGGCAGCGCCGTCCATGCCGTAATTCACGATACGCCCATCGGCCAGGCCGACCACTGCACGGTAGTCCTTCGTGCCTTCGTAATCGAACACGGCCAGCGGTGCGGTCGCTTTCGCGGGTAGATCGATCGGGAACCCTCCGACATCCTTGCCGTTGCGGTCGATCAAGTGGATGCGACCGGCCGTGGTGAAGAGCAGTTGCAATTTGCCGTTCTTGAAACGATCCACTTGGTGGACCTCACCGAGGATAGGCCCGTCGAGCGCGTAACGCCAGAGCACCTTGCCCGATGAGCCCAGTAGATGGATGCGGTGGTCGCCATCCTGTACCAGTACTTCACGTGTCCCGTTGGTATGGTTGAGGAGGATGTCCGGTCGGCGCGAAATGCCTGGTGGCAGCGGTGTGCTCCAGTGGATGCCGTTGCTTTGGGCTTCCACCGGTGCATGTTCCAGACCGATGGTGATGTGTGTGCGGCCGTGCATCGCCGGTGTGAGTTGGATGGCGAGCCCTCCGAACCGTTGCAAGGTGGCCTGTTCATTCGTGTACGCCTCAGCTGCCGCGGTTTTCATGTCCGCTGAGAAATGCGCCCAGTGGCGCGCGATGTCCCAGCGCATGGTCCTTCCTGCGGTGGAAGCGATGCGTTCGGACCACGCGCTGGTGCGCGCATCTTCCGCGAGCGTGCGCCCGTCGTTCCAAGCATCGATGGCCGTACGCAACACATCAGCCTCAGGAGCCACCACCACCACATCGCCCAATACGCTCCACCACGGTTGGTCGAATGCGGCGAACGCGTCGCCAAGCAAGCGTTCATAAGCGTGCGCCACCGGCATCCGTGTCATCCGGATACCACGATGGTTCAAGGTGTCGCAGGTGGCACCATCGGGACAGAGCCTACTCAGCTCAACAGCGGCGCCTTCAGGATCGCCGGTTTGGAAGAGCGCCCACATGCGTGATCCGTTGGTCGTGGTGTCGCTGCTGTGGGCCAGACCGAAGCTGCCGTTGACCCAGTTGAACAGGTTCGGACCGAGGGTGGTGATGGCGCTGTCGCTGGCCGTGCCGTTCGCGCGCAGGTAGGCTTCGCCGTCGCTTACCTGCTGTACATCCCATGCGGATACTTCCACGGGCAACCATCGGCCGAGGTCGTTGCGACCGCTCCCTTGCGCATCGATCATGGTGAGCATCGTGTGCGCCGTGTCCGGAAGGATCAGACCGCTGAGCAGGAAGGCATCGGGTCGAGCACTCACGTCAAGGGCCACCCAACCCGTTGGCGGATCGTAACGGTCGATCACGCCAGGTTTCCACCATGTATGCAAGAGACCACGCGCACGTTCGAGGTGAACGAGCACATGGGCGTCCGCGCCTCCGCCCATTGTGTTCATGGCTTCCTTCACCAAAGGGTCACGCGTGATGTTACTGCCGCTCTTGGCGTGAAGCAGCGCTTCGTCCATCATGGCCGGAGAGGACGCCACCAGCCAAACACCTTCACGTAGAGCGATGGAGAGGCTGGTCAATGCGGTGTCGGGAGTACACTGTACCACACCGCCTTGCTGTAAGGTGCTGATGGCCGCTTCATCGATCTTCAACAACTCAGCGAACGTGCGCATGGGTACACCGTCCAACATGCGCGGCGCACAGGCGAGCAATACATCCACCTTTTCATTGCCCGTTCGCATCAGGGCCACCAGCATGGTCACGTCGGTGATGGCCGCGCGCAAAGCCGCATCGTTCTCGGCACGGGTGGTGGTCTGTGCCATCAGACGAGCTACTGCTGCCATCGCTGGTAGGTGTTCCAGTGTGGTCCAATGTTGCGAGGTGTGCGTGAAGCGATCCCAGGTGACCCACGCATCGGGTACTTCTATGATCACCGCTGCGCGCTCGGGAATGGCGGACCATGCATCGGCCTGTGTCGTGGTCGTACTGTTCCAGCGGTACAACGTCCAAGCGGTAGCACCAGCTATGGCAAGCAAGAGGAGAACGGTCAGGAGACGACGCATGGCCAATGTTCAAAGGTACCGGCGATGCAAGAGCACCTTTCCGCGCGGTACGTGGCCTTTGCACAGGAGCTTGTGGATTCGAATGTCGCAGGCCTATGATCATGCCCCGTACAACAACATGGCCATCGATGTTGGCCACCGGCTTTCGCACGTGCTGAAGCGGATCCGCGGAAAGCGTCGCCGGTCGATCAGAACAACTCCGGCTCCGCGTAGTTCAGCCGGAAACTCTTGCGGTGGTGCGCACAGGGCCCGAACCGGTTGAGGGCTTCACGGTGGTCCTCGGTGGGGTAGCCTTTGTTGATAGCCCAGTTGTATGCGGGATGTTCGGCGTGCAAGCGCGTCATCAATTCATCGCGGTGGGTCTTCGCGATGATGCTTGCCGCAGCGATGCTTCGGAAGCGTCCATCACCCTTCACCAAACAGGTGTGTGGAATATCGCGGTAGGGGATGAAGCGGTTGCCATCGATCAACAAGTGTTGCGGCCGTTGGGGCAAGGCATCCAAGGCACGGTGCATGGCCACAAAGGAGGCGCGTAGGATGTTGAGCGTGTCGATCTCCGCCGGTTCCACGGCCACCACGGCCCAGGCGAGGGCGTGGGCTTCGATCAACGGGCGTAGGGCTTCGCGTTTCGCGGCGGTCAGCTTCTTGCTGTCGTCAAGACCGGGGATCCGTGCTCGAGCGGGCAGGATGACCGCAGCGGCCACCACCGGACCAGCGAGGCAACCACGGCCAGCTTCGTCGCAGCCCGCTTCCAGCAGGCCTTTGGTGTGGTAGGCAGCAAGACGGCTCATCGCATCAACGGGGTAGACCGGCATCAGCGGCCATGCCCTGGAACGAAGCCCACAACGTGTCGGCCGCTTGATCCCAGGTGTATCGTTTTGACCGTTCGATGCCGGTAGCGCTCAAGGTGGCGCGCAGTTCGGGGTCGGTGCTCACGTCATATAGCGCGCGTGTGATGTCCTCCACACTGAACGGGTCGCAGTAATGTGCCGCATCACCGGCGATCTCTGGCAAGCTGGTGGCTTCGGCTGCCACCACCGGCACGCCACAACGCATGGCCTCGGCCACCGGAATGCCGAAGCCTTCGAAGTAGCTCACGAAAGCCAGGGCGGCGGCGCCACCCAGCGCGCGGTGCAAACGATCCTGCTGTAGGCGCCCGGTGAAGATGACACGGTCCTGGTGGCGCATGTTCTCCCAAGCATCCTCCATGCGACCATCCCACCACATGCGTTCGCCCACCACGAGCAGCCGCATGGGTGACCGGTGCCGCTCAACCAGTTCATCGAAGGCGAGGAGGAGCCGCGCGATGTTCTTGCGCGGATTGAGCGAGCCGATACACACGAGGTACGGGTGCCCATCAGTGAATTCCTGTGCAGCGGCCTTGCGCTCCTCTTTCGTGAGTGGTCTGAATACCGCGCCCACGCCGTTGTAAACCACGTCGATCCGGCCTTCGTTCACACCGTAGGTGGTGGCGATGTCGCGGCGGGAGTACTCACTCACCGTGGCCAATCGCGTGGCGTGCCTAGCGAAGCGTGGGAAATACCCGCGGTAATAGTCGCGGTAAGCCTTGGGCAGGTCTTCGGGATAGTGCTCGAAGTTGAGGTCGTGCATCACGGCCAGTGTAGGCACAGTGCTGCGCAAGGCGAGATAGCCGTCGGGCGAGATGAAGGCATCGGCTCGGAGTGCTTTCAGTTTGCGCGGTAGCAGCCAGTCGAACCAAAGGCGGTAGAGCAGGGGATGTCGCGTGGGCGGGAAGAGCACCGCGCCTTCCACGTTGGCCGCATAGATGAAGCGCTTGTCGAACGGACGATCGAACAGGAAGATGAAGTGGTGCTCGGGATGTGCCGCAACGATCCGTTGCAACACTTCATGCTCGAACCAGCCGATGCCTTCCAGCTTATCGGCCAGGAGCAGGCGGGTGTTCACCACGATGCGCATGGCGCAAAGGTGTGCAGTTCCGTGTAGACTGGTGTACGAATGCGCAACGGCCGTGGGACATCAGGCCGGGAAGCTCCCTGCCCGCATGTCGCCACAGCCGTTGTCCCTCGAGCTTATCTTATTGCCCGGCGGGTATTCAATCCTTCTTTTCCGAGCCTTCGCTGGTCGCGGTGGCGGTATCGGGGCTATCTCCCAACATGGTGTTCACCTTCTCCCGTACATCCTGCACCGTGTTCATCACGACCGCAATGGCTTTCACCATCGCCTTGCGTACGGGGCTCTTTTTGGCCGCCTTGCGAGCAGGTTTGCTGGCTGCCTTCTTCACGGAGGCCTTTACCTGCTTCACGGCCTTGGTGGATTTGCGCTCGGTCTTCTTCACCGAGGCCTTCACTTGCTTCACCGCTTTCTTGGCGGATCCTTGGGTCTTCTTCGCGACTTTTCCGGTCTGGCGCGAAAGAGCCTTCTTCACGGTCTTCACCGCTTTGGCCGCTTTCTTGGCGACCTTTTTCGCAGCAGGTTTCGCAGCAGCCTTCTTTGCTGAGACTGCTTTCTTGACCGCTTTCACCGCTTTCTTGGCGGCTTTACCGCCTGTTCGGGATAACGACGTTTTCGCGGTCTTCTTGACGGCTGTCTTCCCGCTAGTGCGGGACGTTGCCTTCTTCACTGGGGTGGACTTGCGCTTGGCCATGGTTGGTGTTTGCATCAAAAGTAGGTGGGCGCGGCTGCCGTGCAACATCTCCCCCATCACAACCATCACGGTCCTGTTCGTAGCGATTCACTCTGTTGCACGTACGGGCTTGCTACCGCTTAGCGGTACTTCCTACAACACGAACGCCCGGTCAGTTCCGGGCGTTCGTTCTAGTTCGTCGCGGTCTATCAAGGACGAACCACCAATCGCTCCGTGTAGGTGTTCTCGCCGGTGATCACCTTCACGAGGTAGATGCCTCCATCCTGACCTGTAAGGTCCAACGTGGAGACCCCGTTCAAGCCGTTGGTACGCGATTGCAGCACACGCCGTCCGGTGCCATCATACACTTCCACGAGGCCGGCCCCGATATCGGTGGGCAGGATCAGCTCCACGCGGCCGGATGTCGGGTTGGGGCGCAAGCGTATTGCGGTGGTCGCATGCTCCACAAGGCCGGTGCTGGTGATGCAGAAGTCGTGGTCGATGATGTCTTGGAACTCACCATCGCCATCCACCAAAACGGTGCCGCTGGCGTTGATGCTGTAGAAGCCTTCGCCGTACCCGCAGCAGATGCCATCGCTCGCGTCGTCGAACATCACGAAGGTGTAGCAGCCTTCAGCGAGGCAGAGTTCGGAGTTCTCCTCCTGACCATCGGCCCCGTCGCTGTAGGGGCCACCACTGAAGAGCACTTCGTTGTTGTCGGGTCCCAGTAGCTCCCATGTGGTCTCGGATCCATAGGCATCCAAGGTGATGGACAGATCCGCGAGCGTGGCTGGGGATGCTACGGTGAAATTGACCGTTCGCACGTTGTTCAACGCGTTCGGGTCGGCGATGCCGTTGGGTTGGCTGGCGGTGACGGTCAACGTCTGGCTGCCATTGCCCACGGCCAGTGCAGGCAGGGTGATGGTGGTTGTAGCACCCGGGTTCAAGTTTCCATTCCAGGGCTGTTGTCCGTTCGCGCCTCCGGTCACCTGCCAAGCGATCACCAAGCTGGTGAGCGGGTCGGTACCCGCGTTACGGATGGTGACCTGCGGCGCCACCGAGCTGCTGTTGCACACGATGGCGGGTATGCCATTGATGGATTGCACCGAACCATCCACCGCGAAGGAGGTCTGGTTGGGGTCGTAGCCCAGCAGTACAGGGCCACAGGTGCCGATGATGTCGTCGATGAAGGGGTAGCTCACGTCGAAGCGCCCGTAGTAGTCGGTGCAGTTGCAGCCGAATGTTCCTCCGTAAAGCTGGCCCACGAGCAAGCCGTTCTGGTTCCAGAGGCCGCTGCCGCTGCTACCCCCTTCGGTGGTGCCGTCCTCCCATTCTTCCACTTGCCAGCAGCTAGCGCCACCGTATGGCTGTGCTGTTCCGGGCTCTTCGTTCAAGCTGATCTTCTTCTGGTCACCGCTGGGGTGGTGGATGCCGATCGGGTCCTGTGGCGGCGTGTTGGTCGCATCCCAGCCACTGTAGTACACCTCGTAGCTGGCTGGCGGTGCGGTGTTCAGTTGCAGTAAGGCCATGTCCGAGCCGGGGTTATTCTCCAAGAGCTGCGCACCGCTCACCGTCTCGTTCATCGGTGTGTTCACATTATTGGCGCAGTTGGTGCTTTCCCAGTTGAAGGCGAAGACCCAGGTACCCACATTGCCTTCGAGGCAGTGGTCGGCAGTGAGGAAGTAGGGTGTACCGTCGTTGTTGCAGTTGTTGATCAGCTGACCGGTGCACCAGTCTCCACCTCCCACCACGATGCGTGCCACCGAGCGGATCTGGTCGCGCCAGGGATCGCCCACTTCGCAGATCACGTTGTTGTTGCAATCGAGGCTCTCGTTGAAACCCTTCAGGAGGTGGAAGCTGTCGCGGTAGCCTTGGGTGACCTGACCGATGCGCAGGCGACCTTGACCGGTAACCGCTGCAGGTTCGTTGTACTCGATCGTGATCACACCGCCGGGCAGTAGGCCTACACCCAATTCCGTGCGTCCTGGATTGCTATCGGCCGTGAAGCCGCCGAGGCGTTCGCCCGATGGCGTATACGCGAAGACCATGGCTCCCTCCGGTACGACGAATTCGTGGAACTCGAAGTTGATGCTCAGGGCACCTTCCAGCTCGACACGAAGGCGCCATACCCGGTCGCCGTTGGGCAGGGTGTTCCACACGCCACTGTTGTCCAAGCTCAGGTCAGTGGCGTGGTTCACACCGAAACGCATGCGCTTGTTACCTGCTGCGGCGCGTACCTCGTCCTCGGCGAACAAGGCGGCACGGTCCAGGGCTGGTAGGGCGAATACTGGTGGCTGGTCAAGGCCGATCTTCTCGGCGTGCTGTGCCCACGGGCGGCCACCAAATGATAGTTGCGCGGTGATATCCGTGGTGGCCAGCGCCATCGCGCCAGCGACCACAAAAGCAAGAGAGGTACGGGTTCGCATCATGACCGCAAGTTATCCCAAGTGGATGGGGCGAACGGTGACGATCGCTACGGAAAATGGGACGCCCAAGCGCCTTGAAGTCCGCCTCGACCAAGGTGTCTCCGTCGGCGCTCAGCGATCACACCACAGGTAGGGGTGCCACGACCGGTGGTATCGGCGCCAAAGCCGCGTCGCACACGATCATCTCCTCGGCATTGTCGGCGCACTGCACCAGCACCTTGTCCAACGGGTGCGTCACCTGGCTGCGTCCACTGAGCACAGCGATGCTGCCATCTGGGTTCTCCAGTTCACCAGCAGCGTTACAGTATGCGAAGATGATGTTGTTCTCGAAGGCGCGTGTGGTGCAGAGTGAATCGATCAACAGCACTTCGTCGTCCAGCAGTTCCTCCGAGCGCATGGCCTTCTTCGGGAACGACCAGTAAGTGGGGGATATCACCAACCGCACTCCTTGAGCGCGCATGGCCAGGAACATCTCGGGAAAGGAGATGTCCCAACAAATGATCAGTCCAGTGAGACCGAAACGCGTTGGGAATACGCTAACGCCCGGCCCCGGTGTGATGTGGATCTTCTCAGTATCCCAGAGGTTCACCTTGCGGTACCAGCCGGCCAAGGTGCCATCGGCATTGATGTAGTGCGTTTGATTGTAAAGCAATCCGTGCTCGGCCACGGTCCAAGAGCCCGGTACGAGGTCGATGGCCAACCGATGCGCGAGTGCCTGCATGCGTTGCAAGTATTGGGGTGCATACTCCACGAAGGCCGTCTGACCACCGAGCGGACCGCATACCGCGTCTTCCGGGAAGATCACCAGATCGGCGCCCGCTGCTTTCGCTTTCTCGGCGAATTCTTCGATCCGCGCGAGGTTCTTCAAGGGATCCATCGGCGCGATGTCCAATTGTACGAGGGCGATCTTCAGTTGCATGGCAGAAAGGTAGCGCCGTTCCGGACAGTATTCGGTCCGAAGGGCATCGGTCAGGTGGAGGACCACGCTCGTTTCATAGTCGCTGCGACAGAGCGTGCAGGTTCACTTTGGATGTCCCCTTGCTATCCCGAACGTGGACATCCGAGCATGGAAGCCTTCAGCCCAGGGTTCGCATCCTCATGTGATCGCCGAATACCAAGTCGTCAGGTCCATCGGGTCAGGATCGGCCTACCTTACAGCGTGGCTCACGTGCTGCCATCAACACATCACCTCCGGGTCCGGCATGATCATCATCGACTCCATCGGCATAGCCGGCTTCGCCCTTTTCCTGTTGGCCGGTATCCACCTCACTATGGAACTTGGGGTGCGCTGGGGGCGGCGTAACCAACGCGAAAGCACCGAAGCCCGCAGTTTCGGTCCCGTTGAAGCGGGCGTGTTCAGCTTGCTGGCCCTGCTCATCGGGTTCACTTTCGGTGATGCCATGGAACGATGGGAGCACCGCAGGCGCCTCGTGGTGGAGGAGGTCAATGCCATCGGTGAGGCCTACCTACGCGCCGACCTCTTGGACGGTGATGACCGCCAACGACTTCGATCTCGATTGGAACAGTACGTAGAGGCGCGCATCGCCCTTTACGCCGCGCTGCACAGCACGGAACCACCCGCGTTGGAGACCGCCCGTGTGGAACTGTTGCAGGATAGCATCTGGAGCAGCACGCTCAAGGCTACTCGCCGGGTGAGCGATGACACCGCCGAATTGCTCCTCGTGCCTTCACTGAACCGGATGTTCGACCTGACCACTACCCGTGCGGCCATCACGCGTGCGCATCCGCCAGCCGTGATCTATGTGGTGCTCGCCTTACATGCGTTGTTGTGCGCTCTCATCGCCGGCTATGGCATCGGCATGCATACTCGTCGAAGTATGGTGCACATGGTGGCCTTCGCGCTCGCGACGGCGTTCTCCATGTGGATGATCCTGGAGTTGGAGTTCCCGAGACGCGGCTTCGTCCGTTTGGATCCATCGGATCAACTGCTCCATGAACTGCGGGTAGAGATGGATCGTACGGAATGAAGGTCCTGCTATTGTGAGGCGCAGTCACCTAGTAACGGGATGGATGGACGGCGGACCCGAAGCAGGCAGATGGATCCACTAGCGAGCACTACCGTATCCATGTTGTCCGCTGTTCGTGCGGTTCCGGTCTTCCGCTCAGGTCGAGGCGGAAGTTCCACCGCGCAGGGTGGGCGCTGCGCATTTGCACGTCGTTGCGGTCGGTCCATTTCATCCGGACCGCGGTTTTCCAAGGACTGCTCCTGATATTCCGCACCACTAGTCGTGCTGCATACCACCCCAAGCGCTGGATCGTGGTCGCTGAGCGCCATGAACCATGTGTGTGGCCGGTTTGTTCGATCGAAGCTGTAATGTTCCACAGGGAAGTGCTACCAATGGAATAGAACCCATCTCCATGGAACCCACCCGAACCATCGACCCCCGCTCGCGTAACTGGAACCGTTGGGCCTACCTCGCCTTCACCCTCACCGGTATCGTCTTCTGGCTGGTGACCGATGATCGCACGCTCCCCATCACCTTCCTGGGCATAGCGCTGGTGGCCGATCCGTTCGACCAGCAAGTCACGTGGAGCGAGCGGCCCTTGTGGCAACGCGCGTGGTTGTTGGTGCACCTAGGACTGGCCGCGGCAGCGCTCGGCTGGGCCATAGGCTTGGGCGATCGCATCTAGGATGGATCCGGAACAGGCGCGCTTCCTAGGGCTGGTGCACGAGCATCGCCGTATCGTGTACCGGATAGCGGGCTTGTACACCGGTCATCCGGATGACCGCAAGGATCTGGAGCAGGAAATGCTGCTGCAAGCCTGGCAGGGTTGGTCGCGCTTCCGGGGCGAAGCCAAGTTCAGTACCTGGTTGTACCGCATCGCCTTGAACACGGCCCTGACCTGGAACCGCCGGCCTGCCATCGTGCGCACGACCACCGAAGGTGAGCTGCCCGACACCGGAAGTGATGAACCCATACGCGCGAACGACGAACGCGAACGCCTCCAGACCGCTATGCGTCGATTGCCATCCGCTGATCGGGCGCTGCTGGTGCTTCACCTCGATGGCTTCGATCATGCAGAGGCCGGTGTCATGCTCGGGCTCACGGCGAATCATGTGGCGGTGAAACTTCACCGCATCAAGGCCCGCCTAACGGAACTACTGAACCCACACTGACCATGGAGCTGCAACGCATTTGGGAAGCACCGGACACACGGGAGGAAAGACCTTTGGATCCTTTCAGCACGACTAGGGGATCGCGACATCCGCTCATACGCTTGCAACGTGCACTGCGCATCAATATGGCTTATGGCGTTATCCTTACCATCGTTATGGGCTATCTCGCTCTTCGCGCACAGGACATGCCATTGATCGTGCTCTTGTGGTTGGTCACCGCCTTCTGTTTTTGGTCCATGCTCGATACATGGCTATTAGCACGTGGGCTCGACACTACGGTGCGTGCTGAGTTCACCGTCCTTGACGAACTGCGACGCCAACGTGATGCCTTCGATCGGTGGATGCATGTGCAGCAGCGCGCTGGTTGGTTCTTCTACCCGATCAGTGTGGTAGCCGGTGGCCTGCTCGGTGCGCTTGCTGGTGGAGATGAACCCTTGAGCGCACTCCTTGGCGAACCCGGTTTCCTTGTCCTGCTTGGTGTGTTGGCGCTCATTTTCAGTCCGCTCTGCGCGTGGTTGGCGCGCTGGATGTTCCGCGAGGCCTTCGGACGCGAAGTGGACAACCTGCGCGTGTTGATCTCTGAATTGGAGGCCTGAGCGCGAGTAGTGGGCTCGTTCAGGGAACCAGGTCGCCTGAATTCGATCATTAATTTCAGAAGCCGGTCATCCGGGTTCGATAACTTCAACCCGGCGGAGGTATGCCTGCCATGTGCACGCTTCACGATATCCGGAGCTGTCTATTCAAGATCCCTCTGTACAGCGTAACACCATGTTCGCGCATCCTCTGTTGTCCTTCGATGGGGATGCAGGTACATCTGCTTCGTGTGATCCTTAACGGCGTTCCGCATGGATCGGCGGTGGGACCGGTACACGAGCAAGCCTGTGTCGCCCCAGTGAAGAAGGGATGCACGCGGAATGACCTCCCCCTACGATGTTGCACCTACCTGAGCCTTCACATCGACCCGGGAACGACGGTTCCGGAGGTTGCCAGGTACGCCGCTAAGTACAAGAGGTATTCAGCGAAGAAGAACAACCAGAATCGCTGGTAGAACTTTCGGACCGAACCTACATCGCTCATACGAATGGAGAACGCGTTCACGACGAACAACACGACAAGAAGCGCGTGGCCGATGAGGAGGACCATGTCCTTGACCAGGTAGGTTCCATTGATCCGCTGGTTGTTCAACTCCAATCCGATGGTGCAGAGATACGCAGCCCCGATCAGCAGATGACCAGCGTAGAACGCGGTCAAGGGTGAGTAGAGGATGGCGAGGGTCCGGATGCCATGTCGCGCATCGCCCTCCATGTCAGGTAGGTCTTTGAACCAGGCGATGGCCACCGAAAAGGCGACGATGAACATGGTGAGCACACGCATGTCCGGCGGTAACTCCCACCTGCCATTGACCAAGTGGTTGAAGATGAGGAAGCCTCCCATGTTCACCACCAAACCCCGCACACTGGCAATAGCCAAAGCAGCTGTGATGTGGTGCCGTTTCAGGTGAAGGGGAGGCATGGAATAGGCCCAACCGATGGCGATCGAGAATGCGATGATGCCGAGCAGGTAGCGCGAGATGAATGCTGCCGTAATGAGACTGGTGAGCGCACAAAGAGCGACGATCCAATACGCCTGAACAGGGGTCAGGTCACCCGAGGGTAGTGGTAATCGTGGCTTGTTGATGCGGTCGATCTCCACATCGGCGATCTGGTTGATCCCTACGATGAAGATGTTGCACGTGATCCCCATGACCAACGCTGCAGCGAGCAGCAGGACATGATGGTCCGCGTTGCCATGCGTTACCATCACATAAAGTGTGCAAATGCTGATGGCACTGCCCAGCACGGTGTGCGGTCGAGCGAAATGCCAAAGCACAGCCAACCGTCTCATCGGGCGCGGAGGGTGATCAAGGTTAGAGGGAGTATTCGGCCGGCCAGCCTGGTGACCTGCACAGCTCCGTCCTCGCCGGCGAACAAGGCTGCGTATCGCGTCGCGGAGCGGGCACGTAGCACGGAGACCACACCATCATAGGTGATGCTGACCACGTTCACTGGAACGATGTAGGTGAAGAACAAGCGCCCCAGCGAGAACGGACGAACGAAGGGGGTGAACAGCAGGGTGCCCATCGTGCCCATCAGGATCACCTTCAACGCACACAGGACCGTAGGCTCAAGCAGCTCTACGAAGCAGGCTTCGCATCCGCTGTCACGCAGGCGGCGTATGATCCGCAGCTTATCCTGATCACTGAAATGATGGAAGGCATTGAACATGGTGTAGCATGTCCCCCGTTCGGGTTCTAGGTCAAGTGCATCCACCGGTTCCTGCACGTAGCTCCATGGGGCATTTGGTGGCTGTGGGCTTCCGGGGAACTTATCGGTGAGCGTCAAGCTGGAGAATGCGCCGCTTTCGCGGTATATGGTGATTGCCGGTCCACCACTGCCCGAACACAGGTCCACCATTGGTACGGGTTTACCCAGGCGTTGGCGCAACCTACGCGTCACAGGCACATAGACCCGCAGCCACACCACCACCGATCCGATGAACTCCGTCTGGTAGTTCCTCAACATAGCTGGGAACCAACGCTGGTCCTCAAGTTCCTTCATGGTCGGGCGACCCGTGCGCCGATGTGGTCATCACCTGCGCGTCCTTCCCATTACGCGCTGGTGACAGCGGCTGTTACAAGTATACCGCTAGATCGTGCCCCCCTGGCGATGATCCAACTTTCTTTCTCTTGCTTGGAGAACACGTCGGCTGTCTCGACCATTCGTTGCCTTTGCAGGTGCAAGCCGGTGGTGTATTGGGCATTCGCGTCGCGGATCGTCATGGTCGTTCCCACGTGCAGCAGTTGGTGTTCATGCCTTGATCAACGTACGTCCAAGGCGAACGTGATCGTGGAGTTCCTCTGTTCACGTCAGAGGGGGTGAGTGCAAGGGGGGCGACCAGCACCGTCGGCGTTTTCCTGGTCACCGCGTGGTGCTATTTCCCGCGATCGTGCATCTCTGTGGTGTACATACCCCGTCATTCCCCGTTGATACCGCGCTGTCGTGCGTGCCACTTCAATGGCCGGTGATCTGCGTGGTTGTTCATGAAGTCGTATGGAAGTTCCGAGAAACGGACCTGTGCGGCATCATCATCAAAATACATCAGCATCATGGAACGCGATCAAACCAACACCCCGGACAACACACCACGTGGAACCCAGGGAAAAGACACCGCTCCAGGTACCGAGAAGCACCAGGAACGCCGCCCGAACGAGCAGGGCAAGGCCGGTGATGCAACCGATGCCACGCGTACGAACCCAGGACAGGATCGTAGTGGTCAGCCCGACAGCAAAAAGGACGACCGCCAACCTGCGCATCCGAAGCCGGACCACAACACCGAGCGCGAAGAAGGTAACGACGCCAGCCGCACCCGCGCCGAGGACAAGGGGCCCGATGCACATCGTGGCGACAAGATGCCCGAAGGACAGAAGACCCAGATCGATAAGCCCATGAAGTGATCGCTGAGTGGAACACTTGACCAACAACGAACCCAAGCGATGACGACCAAGAAGAACGAGAGCACCGGTCTGATGAAACTGTTCGAGGACCAGCTCGCCGACTTGTACTACGTGGAGAAGCAACTGCTGAAGGCACTGCCGAAGATGGCTAAGAAGGCCACCAACGAGGAGCTTAGCGAAGCCTTCACCGATCACCTCGCCGAAACCGAGACCCAGGTGGGTCGTCTGGAGGACATCTTCGCCAGCATCGGAAAGACGGCCAAGGCCAAGAAATGTCCTGCGATCGATGGGATCCTCGAAGAGGGCAAGGAGATCATGGAGGAGTTCGCCGATGATGCAGCGCTGGATGCCGGCTTGGTGAGCGCAGCCCAGAAGGTGGAACATTACGAGATCACCTCCTACGGCAGTTTGAAGGCTTGGGCCGAACAGCTCGAGCTGACCGAAGCTGTCGCGCTGATCGAGGAGACTATGGATGAGGAAAAGGCCGCTGACGAAAAGCTCAGCGAGATCGCCGAGACCGTGGTGAACATCGAGGCCGACGAGGAAGAAGAGGAAGAAGAGGTGGTCACGGCCACGCGCACCAGAACGGTCGCGAAGAAGGCAGGGCGCAAAGCGTCTTGAGCGGAAAAGCGACCTACACGAATGCCCTGCCCTGTGCAGGGTTTTCGTGTTGATGGTATTCGTCGTGTGCCGCCAAGGCAACGAGCGGGGTCAAGAGATCGGAGGTGCCCATTGTCGCCAATATCGGTTGCCAAGTAAAATGATGGTGCAGCGGTCATCTGTTGTTATCGGCAGCCAGCACTTCTGTACACCGATCTCGTGTACCATGCTGATCATGCACGTCGCGCTCGGGAGGCCCGTGGAACCTGGGCGCTCGTACAACCGATGAGCAGCGCGCAAGATGGATTGTGCCTATCGGACCAAGGCGGCGGTACTGACCTTTGTGCGCATGGCACGCAGCTATGCACCAACACTTCAACCGCTACGTACCGTTGGAGGGGCTGTGGTCACCTTCAGCCATGTTCAACTGGGCCTCTGCTACAGGCTCTTCCTCCAACAACTCTTTGATGTCGGCGGCAAGGACCCGCTCGCCCAGCAAGATCGCCAAGCGCCGCGCCTGCACCAAGCGCTCGTGCACCATGCCCGTGAGCTTGTTCGTGATATGCAGTGCTTTGGAATAGAGCCAGCGTTCCGGCGCGGTCGTCTTCGATGCGTAGCGCAGGTCGTTCAGCTCGGTGGCGAGATCGGCGCAATCGCAAGGGGCCGGTTTGCGGCCGCCCCACTTGCTCAGGGCCGTCATCAATTTAATAGCGCGCGCGCCGAGCACACTCGCACGGGCCAGTACATCGGTACGCAGGGCATGCAGTCCTAGCCGCCTGGCGGCACCGTTCAATTGTTTGGGTAGCTGGGAGAACACGAAAAAGGCTTCGTCCAGTTTCACTTCCAGCATACGGATGAATGGTCGGGTAGCCATGGTGGTGCTTTTGAACCTGAATGCTCCATAGGCGTGCCACTCAACGTATGCGGCTAACACCCTCCGCGAATTCGTCGAACATCGGTTCATACCCGTGGAGTTTTTGCAGTCGCTGGTCCGGTTTTGGTCCAAATCCCTCCGCCACTTCGCTTGCTTCGCCAACGCTGCGTCTGGGGAGATCCTTCCCCGGATCGTGAACGCAGCTACATGCATGCTGCTACATACCTCATTAGTCGTCCTCTACTTTGTTGTGATCTGCTACGTGGCTTACCGATTCTGGCGGATGGACAGGGACCACCGTGATGATGACGTGGAGTGATGTCGCAGTGGGGGAGGACCATGTGGTGTCCTTCGTCGCTGGTTCTGTTGTGGGTGGTACTTCCAAGCGGTGCCAAGATCACTTTCGAAGAGGCACTCGGCGGCGATAGTTAAGAACGCATTGGCCCGAAGTCGGAGACCTACGAAGCTTCGGGAGCTGGCCCCGATCGGGGACATAGCCGACCACGATCGGGAAAGCTGCGCCTCATTGGTGGTGAATGCCCGCGCTCATGTGTTACGGACTTCCGCAGTGGTATGTGGGCATGCGCGAGTTGGGCATCAGCTGGGCACGGTCCTTTCTGTGTGAGCACCTAGACCCCACGCACCATGGCCAAACGTGATACGCCCCGCAAGCGCACTTCAACGCGCAAACCAGAATCCAACGAGAACGCGAAGACCACCGATCTCCGAAGGAACACCACCGACGCGGCCGATCAAAGGCTAACGACGGATCAGGGTCTTCCCATCAACGACAACCAGAACAGTCTGAAGGCCGGGTTGCGTGGTCCCACGTTGCTGGAGGACCATATCCTGCGGGATAAGATCATGCACTTCGATCATGAGCGCATCCCCGAGCGGGTGGTTCACGCGCGTGGGTCCGGGGCGCATGGCTACTTCCAGGTCTATGAGCCACTGGCCAAGTGGACCAAGGCCGGTTTTCTCAACGACCCTGCGCGCCGCACGCCGGTGTTCGTGCGCTTCAGCACGGTGGCCGGTTCGCGGGGTAGCACCGATCTGGCGCGTGACGTGCGCGGCTTCGCCGTGAAGTTCTACACCGATGAGGGCATCTATGATCTGGTCGGCAACAACATCCCGGTCTTCTTCATCCAGGATGCGATGACGTTCCCCGACCTCATCCACAGCGTGAAGCCCGAAGCGCATAACGAAATGCCACAGGCCGCCAGCGCGCACGAGACCTTCTGGGACTTCATCAGTCTGATGCCCGAAAGCATGCACATGATCATGTGGGCCATGAGCGATCGTGCCATCCCGCGCAGCCTCCGCATGATGGAGGGTTTCGGTGTGCACACCTTCCGCTTCGTCAATGCTAAGGGAGAAAGCAGCTTCGTGAAATTCCATTGGAAACCCCTGCTCGGCGTGCATTCCGTGGCCTGGGACGAAGCCACCAAGATCAGTGGTAAGGATCCGGATTTCCACCGGCGTGATCTGTGGGAGGCCATCGAGAACGGTGACTACCCGGAATGGGAACTGGGTGTACAGATCGTACCGGCCAAGGATGAACATAAATACCCCTTCGACCTTCTCGATCCCACTAAGTTGATCCCGGAAGAACTCGTGCCGGTGCAGCGCGTAGGCAAGATGACCTTGAACCGCAATCCGGACAATTTCTTCGCTGAGACCGAGCAAGTGGCTTTCGATCCAGGCCACTTGGTGCCCGGGATAGACCTGAGCAACGATCCGTTGTTGCAGGGGCGGCTGTTCTCTTACCCCGATACGCAGCTCTCCCGCCTGGGCAGTGTCAATTTCAACGAGATCCCCATCAATCGGCCGCTCGCACCGGTGCACAACAACCACCGCGATGGACACATGCGACAGACCATCAACAAGAACCACATCAACTACGAGCCCAATTCACTCGGCGGTGGCTGTCCCTTCCAAGCGGCCATGAAGAACGGCGGTTCCACCTCCTTTCCCGAGCCCATGGAAGACATGAAGGTGCGCGCCAAGAGCGAGAAGTTCATGGACCATTTCAGCCAGGCCACGTTGTTCTACAGAAGCCAAAGCACGCCTGAGCAGAACCACATCATCAACGCGCTCCGGTTCGAACTGGCCAAGCTGGATACCGCCGCAGTGCGTGAACGGATGATCGGTCTGCTGGCCTATGTGGATCATGACCTCGCCACCCGTGTGGCCGAAGCCTTCGATCTGGAAGTGCCCGCAGTGGTGGAACCCCTCAACCATAGCATTCCGGCGGACACATCACCCGATGATGTGCAACCCTACGAGGAGAAGCCCGTGGTGGAGCGCTCCGAAGCGTTGAGCATGGCGAACACCTTCAAGGAAGGGATCCGTACACGGCGTGTGGGCATCCTGGCGGACATGGATGGCATACGCGATGCCACAGCACTGAAGGCCGCCCTGGAAGCCGAAGGCGCCATGGTGAAGGTGATCGCACCGACCTTGGCGAAAGGAGTGGATCAGACCCTGATGACGAGCACTTCCGTGGTCTTCGATGCCATTGCCGTGGTGAACCAAGAACCGTGGCTGCACTACCCCGATGCGAAGGACTTCGTATGCGATGCCCATCGCCACGCCAAAGCAATCGCGCTTATCGGCAATGCCGACCAACTGTTCGATGCCTGGGGTATGGCGGAGGACAAGGAGGGACCCGGGATGGTGCACGGACGTACCGGCAAAGCGGTGATCAATGCTTTCATCGACGCCATCGCGGCTCATCGCCATTGGGCACGCGAGAAGGATCCGGTCTACGCGACGAAGGCCTGATCGTACATTGGCGCAAGCATGACGATGCCGGAAGACCTTGAAACCAGCGCATTGAAGTAGGAGGCCAAGGTGCCCGACTCGAACAAGTTGATGAAGTACTTGCTCGCGGACAATGTAGTTGTAGTCGACCTCCTGTGCGATACCAGGGAGCTGACCGTGGTACTGAGCGACTCCGGAACCGAGCGGATATTGAAAGGCTTATCGAACAACTGAGAAACACCACTGAATGCTGACGGCATTCACGAAATAGCATGTCCTTGGACACCACCGTTCATCCACGGCGAAAGCGCAAGCTCCGCATCCTGTTGATCGTCTTGGGTGTGTTGCTCACGATCCGCATCATCCTGCCCTACGCACTGCTCGAGCTGGTGAATGACCGGCTGGCTGAACTCCCCGGATACCACGGCCATATCGAGGACCTTGACCTCGCGCTGATCCGTGGTGCCTACCAGATCGAAGAGCTTGTGATCGAGCAGGTGGACTCCGTGACGCAGGACCGCACCCCCTTCGTGGCAGCCGATGTGATCGACCTGTCGGTGGAGTGGAAGGCCCTGTTCCGCGGTTCCGTAGTGGGTGAACTGGTGGTTGAGCGTCCGGCGGTGATCTTCACCAAGGATGCCGTGGAGCCCGCTGCCGTGCAGGAGGATACCACCACCTTCAGCGAACTGTTGAACGACTTGCTTCCGATCCGGGTGAACCGGGTGGAGATCCACGACGGTATCCTCCGGTTCCGCGACCCCACCACCACTCCGGCGGTGGATATCCAGATGGATCGCATCGAATTGTTGGCCCTGAACCTGCGGAACAAATACGATGAAGGGGATATCCTGCCCTCCACCGTACGCCTGGATGCCAACGTGTATGGCGGCACCATGGCCATACGCATGAAGTTGAACCCGCTCGCTGACATGCCCACGTTCGACCTGAACGCTGAGTTGAAGGATCTGGAGCTGACCGAACTCAACGGCTTCATGCAGGCTTACGGCAAGTTCGATGTGAACAAGGGGAACATGGGCCTCTACACCGAGATGGCGGCGAAGGACGGAGGCTTCGCAGGGTATGTGAAACCCATCATCAAGGACCTGGATGTGGTGGGCAAGGAGGACCGCAACGACAACGCCCTACGAAAGCTCTGGGAGGTGGTGGTTGGTGGTGTGGGTGGCCTGTTCAAGAACCCCAAAGAAGAACAGGTGGCCACCAAGGTGCGCTTCCAAGGACGTATGGATGGACCGCGGACGAACGTGCTTTACGCCATCGTCGATCTTGTGCGCAACGCCTTCATCCAAGCGCTTCAGCCGGCCGTGGACCAACAGATCAACCTCTCCTCGGTAGAGGCGCCGGAAGCGCCGAAGCAGGGATTCATCAAGCGCCTGTTCAACGGTACGGAGGATAAGTAGGGCAGAAGCGTTCGACTCATGTCAGGTGCTCACATAAAGGCGCTGGTATGACTCGCCGAAATGCATGGCGTGAAGAAGGAGAACACGTCTGGACGATGAAGTGCACTTTCGTTGAACAGCCGAGTTAACTTCACCGGATGAACGCAGCACCCGCCCCACGAGAAATCCGGCCCGGCAACGCCGTGGTGTGGGTGTTGCTGACCCTTGCTTCCATCGCCTTGGTCGTGGACCTTCTTGATGGCTACTGGCCCAAAACGATCTCCACCGCGCTCATCGTTGTTGCACTAGTGGCCCTGCTGCTCGCACGTCGCTATCAGAGCAGTCGTTGGCGCATGGTGATGCTCGTGGCCTTCACCTTGGCGGTTGCTGCATTGATCGGGCGCTTTGCGGCATCGCAAGGCTGGATGTGATCCCTTACCTTCCTACGGGGTTGAAGGGGAACCGAGTCATGGTCTGTCGACGAAGACCTTGGCGTGACAAGCAGCGATGCTGCGTTGTGGTCTCTTGGGGATTTCCCACCCAGTCGTGGGGAGATAACGGGACCGATCCCTAAGCACGGTTCTATGGAATGTGCACGGTTGACGGGCTTTTTCCATGATCCGCACATCGGGCGCGGCATTTGCCACCGGCAGGGCATGAGTACCAAACCCTATTTCCTGGCGACCCTCCTGCTTAGCGGTGGTTTGCTGGTAGCCTGTGGCACCGAGGCTGGCAAAGAAACGGAGCGTGTGAACGAGCAAATGCAAGAGAACCGCAACGAGGTGGGCAAGGCCGACGACGCCCAGGAGTGGATGAACGAACGTGAGGAGGCCCGTAAGGAGATGGCCAACCTCCGCGAAACGCTGAGCAACCGTTTGGAGCGCGAGCGCAAGGACCTGGCCGACGGTATCAAGAACGCCGAGAAGCGTGCCGAGACCGAACGCCACATCGCCGAACTGGAGCAGAACATCGCCCGTATCGATGCGAGCATGGTCAGCTACGATGGCAGCACCAAGGACAACTGGAACGAGGTGAAGATGGAAGGTCGTAAGGCCGTGGATGAGACCAAGAACTGGTGGGATCGTCAGAAGGATTGGGTGGACGCGAAGACCGAAGCCGATAAGGACGGCGACGGCAAGTAACCATCCTGGGGAGGTTGGTCAGCCAACGCTGCCAGCCACTAGGGCAAGGGATCCGCAAGGATCCTTTGTTCGTTGTGTGAGCTTATTGCACCACGCTAGGCTCTCTCTCCACTAGGGTGCGAGCGCACGTAGACAAGGCTCGGATCAGGCAGGCTGTGCCATTCGCCGCATTAAAGTTCCCAACACCCCACCACCCGCCCTTCGCCGTGCGTATCATGCCATCAGCGGCTTGCTCAATTCCCCGTCGATGCCATGGATACCCCCAGCCCAGACGAGTTGCGCATGATGGCCCAGTTCAAGTTGGGCGACCACGTGTGGACCGCTTACAACGGCCCGTGGATCGGAACTGCCCGCTACTGGTTGCGCGCCAAAGGATGCATCGGCTACGACCTGGAATTCCATTACAACCGTGTGCAACTACACAAGATGGAAGAACACCTCCTGTACACCAGCCGCCAGCACGATGGTACATTGATGGGGGCCGGTGGGAAGCGGTAGCGTTCAGAATGCAGCGCGAGGGGCACTCGAATTCATAGCCAAGGCGTAGAGTCCGGAAGACGGTGTGCTTGCGTATGAACGAATATCCTCGCGGAAAAGGGCGGTCCCATATCCCCTGCGGTTCATTAGTTTAGCACACATGACCATTCACATTTCGCTGGTCTCATTCCCAGCGATCCATTCGCGGCTCTCTCGCAGATCCCTTGGTCGCATGTGTTGGGCCGCTTGGATAGCGACCTGGGCGAATGTCGGCCAAGCCCAGTTCGGCGCTTTCAATGTGGTGGCGGAGACCGTGCACGAGATCCCCCAGATGGCCAAATGTGCGGATCTTGATGGAGATGCGGACCTGGATATCCTCGTGTGCTCCAGTGGTGATGATAAGGTCAGCTGGCACCGGAACGAAGGCGATGGCGTCTTTGGTGTTCCGATGCTCATCGGCAACTTCCCAGAAGCCAGATACATCGAACCTGTGGACCTGGATGGCGATGGCGACTTGGACATCGTTGTAGGTGGTGGTGCGAACCTATCGAACTACAACGTGGCTTGGATCGAGTGCCTGGGAGGAGGACTCTATGCAACACCGCAGATGATCTCTTCCACATACGGCAGGGAAATGGTGCTGGTGAGCGATGTGGATGCTGATGGGGACAAGGACATCATCGCTGGTCGCGGTGGAATGACCGCGGATGCGCTATCGGTCTTCCTGAACGTGGGCAACGGGAGCTTCATACAAGGAAGCAGTTTCGGACAGACCCAACCAACCTTGGGAGAAATGCGGTCCGCAGACCTTGATGGGGATGGTGATATGGATATCGTCATCGAGGATCCCTGGGTTGACGCATTGTTGCGCTACGACAATCTAGGTGATGGCACGTTCGGAACACCCTCGATGATCGTGCAGACAGCAGACCTTAGGGGTGGCCTCGCGGTGGGCGATGTGAATGGTGATGCGTATCCCGATGTGTCCTACATACCAGGGGACTCGGTCGTTTGGTTATTGAATGATGGCCAGGGTGGATTCCCAGACCAGAGGTCAACGTATATCGGCCCGGCTTTTTCCCAAGTCTGGACCGCTGACCTCGATCTGGATGGCGATCAGGACATGTACATCTCAGGAGGGCCCGGAAGCGACGAGAACTGTAGGGTACAATTCAATCAAGGTAACGGCACTTTCTCCCCGACCTTTCTGGTGGCTTCCTACTCCGATGGTCTGTTCCGGCTGACTTACATGGACGCTGGTGACCTGAATGGTGACAGTATACCGGACTTGGTGGTCACATCCGGCTTGTGGGGAGCGGTGGAGTGCTACTTCCATGATGGGATAGGTGGGTTCATGTCACCTGACCGACTGGGTTCCGCAGCTGGTGCGGGAGACGTGATCCATATCGACATGAACGGTGATGGGTTGAGGGATTGGGTGAGCGTGGCGAACTACCGCACCACGTGGCGGCCCGCCCTGCCTGGCGGTGGTTGGGGTTACATGCAGGTGTTCCGTGGGAACAATGGAGGTGATGGTGGTGCCCACTGTTTCATCGATGTGGACGGCGACGAGGATCCGGACCTAGCCTACAGTGGGAACAATAACCCTGGGGTGGCCGTGAACCCGGGCAATGGCATACATTCCAATGGTGTGATCCTGAATGCGACAGCCACAATTCTTCCGTTGACCGCGATAGAGCCATCTGATGTTGATCAGGACGGCGACCTCGACTTGGTGACAGGGGAATCGAACTTCAGCAATTTGTACTGGCTTGAGGATCCCGGGACCGGCCCACCTTTCATCAGGCACGATATCACCACGACCTTACCTCGATTAAGAGACCTGTGCTTAGCGGACATCAATAGCGACGGTATACCTGATTTGGTCCACTTATCCGACTACAACGCCCAACTCGTTTGGTACCAGAATGACGGTACAGGCTCGTTCAGCCCACCCATCAACATCGGAGGACCCGACGTCAGCTACTACCAAAAGCTCATCGCTGCTGATCTGAACAGCGATGGCCATCAAGACCTGATCGCTTCGGGTTACAACGGGTTCAGGTGGTATTTGAACGATGGGGCCGGGAGTTTCGGTGAGCAGTACTATTTGCCTCAGTTCAGCGACGCCAGCGAGAAGATGCACGCCACCGATTTGAATGGGGATGGGTACCCTGACCTGTTGTTCGCTGCGAGTGGGAATGCGGGTCTGGGGGTTCTGCTCAACAACGGTGCTGGTTCGGCTTTCGAACTGATCACCCTTGTAACCGGTGGGCCGGTTTACGGGGTCAACACTTCGGATATGGACGCGGACGGCGACCCGGATATCATGGTGGGCGGAGAACCAAGTGGTTGGTTCGAGAACCTGGCCACCCACGAGTTCCGGGCACAAGGGCATGTGTATGCCGATCTGAACGCGAACGGCACACGTGATTCCGGAGAACCGCCGTTCCCGTATATGTTACTCGACGTTGAACCGCAGGACGGCTTCATCGCAACACTGGAGGATGGTTCCTACACCTACTATACGCATCAGGCCAACGTGCAGATCGGCGCGACCTCAACCTGGCCAGGCTGGGGTGTTGGAAGTGGACCGGCGATCCACAACGTCACCTTCACGGAACAACAACCAACTGTGACCGGGTTGGACCTTGGATTGGTGCCAACATTGGATACCATTTCCATCGCAGGTGCGGGCGCCTGGTCTACGGCGGTCTGCTCTCAGACCGTACAGGGCAGTATCTACTTGCGCAACATGGGTAGTGCCCTTGAACAAGTTCGCTTGACCGTTACACTGGATCCGCTCACCACCTTCCTTGACGCCTCGCCACCGCCAACCACCATGAATGGCGACACGCTTTCTTGGGAGCTTCCTGACCTTGGCCTACTCGCAACGCAGCTGGTATCGGTTTCCGTTCAACTACCAGGTTTTGAGGCCATGGGTCAACCGATCTCCTTCTCCGCCTTCATCACCGCCACCAACGGAGCAGGCGTTGAATACGCACAACAACTGCCGGTCTGGACAGAACCGCTCACGTGTGCGTATGACCCGAACGACAAGCGTGTTTCTCCGGCCGGATACGGCTTTGCTGGTGCGGTTCCGGTGGAGACCGAGGAGCTTCAGTACACCATCCGATTCCAGAACACCGGCACAGCACCAGCCACGGATGTATACCTCGTGGACCAGATCGATCCTGCGCTCGACCCTGCCACGTTGCGCATTACAGGCACTTCCCATCCATTGACAGCGATCTCGGTCGATGCGCTCGGCGAGGTGATCTTCAGATTCGATGATATCATGTTGCCGGATAGCTCCGCGGACCTGGCGGGAAGCCAAGGCTACATCTCCTTCCTGATCACGCTAAGACCCGGCGCGGCGCATGGTGACGTGATCAGCAATACGGTCGGCATCCACTTCGATCAGAACCCAGCGATCATCACCAATACGACACGGACCACGTTGGTGGAATGTGCGCTACATCGTGCCGAACTCCTGGACGTGGGTAATGGTGCATTGGTCGCGAACAATGGAGCCAGCTATCAGTGGTTCCGGGATGAAGAAGCCATCGCGAACGCACAGGAACCGTTCTTCTGGCCTGTGGAGAACGGTTCTTACACGGTGCAGGTAACATCGGACTTCGGTTGCACGGATACCAGTGAGGCCTATGTGTTGCTTTCTGTGGGTATGGAGGAGCGGGCTGGCGCCTTCTCCGCTGCTGTGGTTCCAAATCCGTCATTTGCCCCACCGGATCTGGTGTTCTCGGAGCTACTCCCGATCGAGGCATTCGTCGATGTGTACGATGTACAGGGCAGGCATCGTGATAGGGTGCTTTCCAACGGAACACGAAAGCTTCCCTTGACACGGGAGATGGATCCCGGGATCTATATCATCCGCGTTACGCAGCGTGGTGTGCTGCTTTGCACCTTGCGCATGGTCCGTACATGAGATACAGCCCATCTCGAAAGAGCCCTCCGTGCTACGCTCGCATCTTTCGCGTCAACGCATCACCGAGCCACCGGTTGTGCTCGATCTCGCAGTAGTGCGGCATCGCACCTGATCTGGTCGCAAATTGTTCCCTGTTCGCTACCAAAAGGAGTTTTGACATGCCCTCTAGTGGCAGGAACCCATGTGTTCGCCACCAATTGAAAAGATGCTTTCCCCCCACCATCCATGAAGGCGATCTTCAACGCCCTAATCTGGCTCCCTCTGTTAGGGATCGTATCCTTTTTCGCCCCCTTGGTGTGCTTCTACTTTCGTTATCCCACCATGAGCAGTTGGCTCCGATACAACCCCGAAGAGTTGCTGGGGAATGTCGGCTTGGCCACGGCACCCTTCGTCTATGGTCTTCTCTTGAACGTGATGAGTCTTGTCTACTATGGGATCGCGCGCTCCTTCCGCCTTAAGTACAACTTCACGGTGCAGCAGACCGCGGTGCTGGCCGCCCTACTGATGATGTACGTATTGACACTGACCATAGACTTTTCGCGAGGCTACATCGCTTGGCTGCTCGATTGAGCAAGGGCCGAGGATGGTGCTTGGGAGCGCTGCTCGAACTCGACAGGGTCTCTCCAAGAGGACGTTGGCGTAAGCAGCCGAGTTATGCCTCCCTGGGAACGCAGCCCCAACAGCGCTAAAGTTCCCAACACGCCACCACGCGCCCTTGCCCGTTCGTATCATGCCATCCGGGGCTTGCTCAATTCCCCGTCGATCCCATGGATACCCCCAGCCTAGACGAGTTGCGTATGGTGGCCCAGTTCAAGGTGGGCGACCACGTGTGGACCGCCTACAACGGCCCGTGGATCGTAACTGCCCGTTACTGGTTGCGCGCCAAAGGATGCATCGGCTACGACCTGGAGTTCCACTATAACCGTGTGCAACTGCACAAGATGGAAGAACACCTCCTGTACACCACCCGCCAACACGATGGCACGTTGATGGGGGGAGGAGGGAAGCGGTAGTGTTCAGAGAACCGCGCATGGGGCACTTCTGTGGATGGTGCAGGCGTGGTGTTCCGAATACGTTAACCCTGCGCGGGTTTAGAAGAACGCTTCGGCCGGTTTCGAGGTGTGGCGGATCGGTGGGCATTCCAAGAGTGCCCTCGATAGCACATGGGCTTGTTGGAATGGGAGCACTGGACAGGCCTAATTTGCACAGCGTAATGGCGACGCTACGATCACTGGTTTTCTTAGGTGTGGTAGGGGTCTCTTGTGGGGTTTCCGCGCAAGTCGCGTTCATGACCAGTTATGGGGGCAGCGCATCCGAAGTTTCCAACGATCTGGTCCTTGCTGCCGATGGCACGTTGCGGTTGGCGGGTTCCACCCAAACACCAGCTTTCGTATTCGGCAGTGCAGATGGGTTCCTACTACGCACCGACCTCAACGGTATCCTCATCGATGCCGCTGCCTGTGGTTCACCACAGAACGATGCCTTCACCGGCGTGGAAGCGTTGCCCGACAGCGGTGTCTTCGTGGTGGGCTACACGAGCGGCTTCGGTGCCGATTTCCTGGACTACCACGTATCGCGCCTCGACAAGAACAACAACATCCTCTGGAGTCTACGCGTCGGAGGGGCGCGGGACGATCTGCCGTTGGCCACCGCGCTCACCCATGATGGGGGCATCGTCATCTATGGCTACCATGGCACCGGCGCCACCAACACCGATCACTTCGTGGTGAAGGTCAGCGGTGCTGGGGCCCTCGTGTGGACAAGCATGATCCGCGCTCCCCGGTTCGACTTCGGTCTGGCCATTGAACGCACACCGGATGATGGGTTCATCCTCGGTGGTGAGTCGGAGGCCTACGGCGACGATGCTCCGCACATCTTCGTGGCCAAGCTTGCATCGGACGGCACGGTCACTTGGCGACAGGTCTATGCCACCGATGGTCAGGACCATGCCACCAGCGTGATACCGACATTGGACGGTGGCTACGCGGTGGCGGGCTATACCTTCGGCTATGGTGCCACCGATGGCGATGCGTTCCTGATGAAGCTCACCGCTTCCGGCGCCATCAGCTGGTTCAGACGTTACGGCAATGGACGCTACCAGTATGCCACCGACCTGGTGCAGATGCCCGACTCCACGTACTGGCTCACTGGTACCAGCAGCACCGGGGGATTCGTCGATCCGAACATCTTCCTGGTGCATACCAACAAGAACGGTGTCAGGCTTTCCGCCCAGGAGTTCGGTAGCCCCATGCGTACCGAGCGCGCCAACTCCATGATCGTGGCGCCCGACGGAGGCTTGCTCATCGGTGGTGAAGTGTCCAATTGTCCGCTAGGCGACTTCCAGGCCTTGTTCATGCGCACCACCCCGGGAGGGCATTGCCCCGGATGCGATTCGCTCAACGTGGTCTACACCAGCAGCGCACACACACCCACCATCCTCACCGGCTTTACGCTGACCACCGCGGGCACCAGCAACGTGGTTGGTCCGCTGATCCAAGCCGTATCACCGGCGACCACCTGGTGCTCCGGTGAACTGATGCTGCCTGTGCAGCTTATTTCTTTCGCCGGTGAAGCGGATGGGCTGCACAACGTCTTGTACTGGACCACGGCCACCGAACACAACAACGACCGCTTCGAGATCGAACGCAGTAGCGACGCTTCAACCTGGGAGTTGGTGGCCACCATCCCCGCTGCGGGCAACAGCCAGCAACGCGTGGATTACCAGGCCATCGACAGGTTCCCGCTGCCGCTCAACTACTACCGTTTGCGCCAAGTGGACTTGGATGGTACGGCCACCTTCAGTGCGGTGATCGCCTTGGAGAACGCACGCGTGACAGGCGCGTTGGAGATCTTTCCGAACCCAGGGAACGACCACCTTATCCTGCGTGCGGCAAGCGATGATCCCATCCAGCACGTGGAGCTCTCTTCCGCTGATGGCCGCATCGTCCTGCGCAAAGTCGACCTCGCGGCGAACGAGCGCGTTTACCTGGATGTAGCCCAGCTGCCCACGGGCACCTACTTCGTGCGCGTGACTTCCGAAAGCGGGATGCATGCCGCCACCTGGGTGAAGCTTGATCGATAGGTGTCGGAACCGTGCTTCACAGGCTGCGTGCGCACTGCTCGGAGCTGTTCCGTACGCACGCGCCGGCAGGCACACGTGCTACACTTCTACTTCAGCAACCCCTGCTTCCGCAAGAAGGCGATGGTCTGCTCCAAAGGCCGCGGATCCACCCGGTCGAACTTGAAGTAGGTGCTCCACGCGTTCATCTCCGGGTTGAAACCCAGGTCGCGCACCCGATGCCCGTGCTCCAGGCCGTGGCCCATCGCACTGAACACCATCACCTCCTGGTGCCTGCTCCCGTTCGCCGCGAAGAGGGATCGGAAACGGGCGCTGTTCTCGCGCCACGGCACGATGTTGTCCGCCTCGCCCAGCAGCGCCAGAAAGGGGCCTTTGAAGGCGCGCAGGTCCTCGGTGGGGTCGTACATGTTGCGCCGCACCCACAGCTGGTCCACTTCGGCCTCGCTCGTGGGGATGTCCGAAGCGTCCAACACATCGATCCAGCCATGCGCCCGTGCCGAATCCAGCAAGGTGCTCAGCCCCGCATACACCTGGGCGCGGTCCGTACCATACTGCAGGTCGGTGTATCGCTGCGCTTCACGCACGCTCGTGGTATCCAGCCCCAATTCATCGCGCACGAAGTAGGTGGCACAGTCCAACTGCTGTTCGCGCACGCTGGTGGCCGGTGCCGCCAAGGTCACCAGAAAGCCGATCTGCTTGGGGCGCAAGGCCGCCGCACGATACGCCGCCCAGCCGCCCGCGCTCGCCGCCACCAGACCAAGGGTCCCCGTGCCCGGCATCGCCTTCACCTGGTCCACCACGCGCACCAGGTCCGACGCGTGTTGTGCGATGGTCACCGCGCCGCAATCCCGCGCCTCGCCCACACCGCCGCGCTTGTCGTAGGTCACCACCGCCAGCCCGCGCATGGCGTATTCCTCGGGCATGCGCTGCCAGCCCGCTTGGGTGCCGCAGCCCCGGCCCTGCACCAGCACCAGGGTGGTGAAGGGCCCAGGACCCGCGGGCCGCACCAGGCTCCCTTGCACGCGCAGGTCGCCCAGGTCGAAGGTGTGTGCCATGCGCACCACCGCCGGACGCGCCGGCGCCACCGCCCGTTTCAGGTGTACCTGCGCAAAGCCGCACGCGCCCACCAGCTCACCGAATTCGGTGTCCGCTACCACGGCGATGCGGCCGTAGGGTCCATCGAAGCGGACCACATCGTCCGTGATCGTCACCACGCTGGTGGTGGGTTCGTACCCGATCCAGTCGGCTATGGACAAGGTGGCCACCAAGCCACTGTCGCCCGGTGCGATATCCACCGTGAAGGCTTGTGTACTGTTGCCCTGTCGGATGAAGTTACCCGACCAATGCCCCACCAGGTCACGGGCCAGATCCGTTTCCTGCGGCCACATCACACCGGCGGATATCGAACAGCAAAAGGTCAGTACGAGGCGTGGGAACATGGCGGTGGGTTCAGTGTTCAACAACGCGTGGGCGTGGTATATCGTTCGGTGTGGTTGGCTGCCTTGGGCCGTGTTGCGCGTAAAGGTCCATGTTGGGGCGCCTAGGCGCAAGGCCCCGAAGATGGAGCAACTGCGGTGGTTCTGGTCGCTGATGGCCCGGTCGTTCTAGGTCCACACCCGCGAAGTTCAACAGGTCAGTTGTGCATGGTCGGGTAGCGATCCTTCACCCCTTACAGCTCAGCAGGCTTCAATGTTGTTCACGTGGGCCATGGTTTCTAGACCTCGGCAGGTACTCCGAAGGAACCCTGCGGTATAGGAGGGATCCGCAGCGCCCCCTCGTGCTTCAGGATCCCTGCTGAGGTATGAAGTCGTACCGATCCGATGCAACCTTGCAAGGGCCCCTTGCGTCATCACGCCAACAGCCCCATCATCTATCATGGCATGAGCACTTATCGGGGCCGTACCAGTTCTGTTCTCTTGCTCGCTGTTCTTTCGGTCGCACCCAGTGGTGCGGTCGCTCAGGCTTTTCAGAACGCGTCGCTGGAGACCTGGGGGAATTCGACCACCTGTTTGATCAATAGTGTTCCCAACGGCTGGGTCAGCTTCTCGAATGAGGGTATCGAGGTGGACGAATGTGATTTCGCCGTATGTGGTACGACGATACCAGCTCAGGCGGCGGAAGGCATGGTGTATGGTAGAGCCTATGCGGAATCAATGACGACCGGGGAGGGGATCGCTCAGGAGGTGACCGGTTTCGTTCCAGGCAACGAATACCAGATCTCCTTCGAGTTCGCTGGCTCCAATCTGCTTCCCGGTGCCAATCCTGTTCGGTGGAAACTGTTCCTGGACGGCCTGGAGGTGGATCAGACCATCGCATTCAATTCTACTGAAACGCAGTGGAACACGCATACATTCTCCTTTTTTGCCACTAACCCAGCGCATCTGTTCGGATTCAGAGCCTGCAACGTGAATGCTCCTTTTGGAAGCGCTGCCATCGATAATTTTCAGATCCAAGAAGTTACCATCCCCGATCCCGATATGCCTGTTGCGGGATTCGTGGGGTCCGACCAGATCGTGTGTGTGGGACAGTGCATCGTCTTCACCAATACATCCCAGTTCGCATCGGAGGTCAGTTGGGCCTTCGCCTCAGGTGATCCGGCAACCTCGACGAATACGGATGAAGTTGTCGTCTGTTATGACCAACCAGGCGAGTACACGGTCCAGTTGATCGCCACCAATGCCAGCGGTACCGTGGATACGGCCCAGGCCATCGTTACTGTCCTCGCAGCCGTGGTGGACCTGGGCAACGATACCTCCCTTTGCCCTGGGGCCGAACTGCTGCTGGATGCCCAGAACACCGGGGCCACCTTCCTTTGGCAGGACGGCAGCCTCCTGCAGACCTTGTTGGTGACCACGGCCGGCACCTACTCCGTGACGATGGACAATGGAGTCTGCGTGGCCATGGACAACATCACCATCACCTACAGTACTCTCGCTGTGGACCTTGGGCCGGACACGAACCTTTGTTCCCTCAACGATCTTGTCCTTGATGCGGGCGGTCAGCCAACAAGCTACCTCTGGCAGGATGGCAGTACCGCGCAGACGTTCACGCCGCAGGATACTAGCACTTATTGGGTGGAAGTATCGGACGGCTTGTGCACGGTGGTGGATACCCTGGTGATCAGCTTAGAGGACATCGCCCTTGACCTAGGGCCGGACACCCTGCTCTGCCTGGGCGACAGCATCACCCTCCGCGCACTGCCAGGCCCGGAGCAATACCTCTGGTCCACCGGCGCCACCACAAGCTCACTGACTATCGGCGCCCCCGACACCTACGCGCTCACCACCTTCGTGGGGCTCTGCTCCGCCACCGACACCATCCAGGTGGACCAGGTCCAAGTGGAAGCCCAGTTCGCCTATGCGGACACCACGGGCTGTGCCCCTCCGGAGGTGCTGTTCGCCGACCTTTCCTCGGCCACGGACGGCCCCATCGTTTCCTGGCAATGGGACTTCGGTGATGGTGATGGTTCCGCGCAACAGGCCCCCACCCATGTGTATGATGCATCCGGCACCTACCCGGCAAGCCTGATCGTGACCAGCGCCAACGGGTGTACCGATACGATCATCACCACGGTGAACGTCGTGGTCTTCGATGCGCCGGAGGCCGCTTTCACAGTGGATCCCTTGGCCCCCACGGCGCAGGAGGAAGTGGAGTTCCTCGATGCATCCACCGGAGCCGACTCCTGGACCTGGACCTTTGGCGACGGAGCCTCGGCCCAGGAACAGAACCCCGAGCACGCCTACACGCAAGGTGGCGAGTTCCTGGTCGTACTGGTCGTCAGCAACGGGCCCTGTAGCGATACCGCCACCGCGCTCATCACGGTCACCGATGAACTCGTCGTCCACGTGCCCAACGCCTTCACACCCGATGGCAATGGGATCAACGACGTGTTCCGACCAGTGGTCAACTTACCCGAATTGGTGGACTTCGAACTCCTCATCTTCAACCGGTGGGGCGAGTTGATCCACACCTCCGTGGATCCGGACCAAGGTTGGGCAGGCGGCTATCAGGGCACCAACGCACCGGATGGCGTGTACGCGTGGCGCATGCGTTTACGCGATACGGCCAATGTGGAACGGCGGGTCTTCGAGGGCCACGTTACGCTCCTTCGCTGAGCGGATGGCGGACTCCGCTACCGGCTCCGGTCACTGAGCAGGCCACTCCAGCCCTTGGGCCATCATGGACCTGGATGGGTAAGCCCTCGGTGTCATTCCTGTGCCCATTTCAGGACGGGTCTGACCGATACACGGGTTTTGGGATCGAGGTGGCGATCGGGGACGACGCACTGTCCAGGTCATTGCACGAAACACCGCCACATCTGCAGTTGGCGAACCATCACGCGCGTGAGCAGCGAGCATATGAAATGGGGGATACTACATACGTCCACTGGAAAGCGCTACTCTTGCTCCACCTAATATCGAGATCCACGCATGAGGTATTTGATCAGTGCGTTGGCCAACGTTGTCTTCAGCACGGTGGTGCTTTCCCAATCAGGTTCATTGGACGTGTCCTTCGATCCCGGAGCAGGTGCGGATGACTATATCCTATCCACGGCGATCCAGGCCGATGGGAAGGTCCTTATCGGTGGTGAATTCGAAAGTGTGGGTGGTGTGCCCCGCTCGCATATTGCCCGTTTGAATGCGGACGGATCGCTGGATACCACCTTCGATCCGGGGTCGGGGACCGGCAATAACACTTCGGTGTACGACCTCGTGATCCAGTCCGATGGGAAGATCATCATCGTAGGCATCTTCTCGTTCTACAATGGTGTTCCACGAAAAAGCATCGCTCGGCTCAACACGGACGGGAGCCTGGACACTTCATTCGATCCGGGTACAGGAGCCAACTTCGACATTCGGGCAGCATCCATCCAACCCAACGGGATGATCCTCATCGGGGGAAGCTTCAGTACGTACGATGGCACGCCAACGAACCGCACAGCAAGGATCAATGCTGACGGTACGCTGGACACGTCGTTCGATGTGGGAACCGGTGCCAACGATGCCGTACTCGCCTTGGTCGTGCAACCGGATGGGAAAGTCCTGATCGGCGGTGAGTTCACTGCCGTGAATGGAATCGCAAGGAACCATTTCGCTCGCTTTAATGCCGATGGCACCGTGGATACTTCTTTCGATACCGGTGATGGGGTGAACGGCTATGTGCAAGCGATGGCGCTTCAACCGGATGGCCGAGGCATTATCGGTGGAAGCTTTTATGAATACGATGGTACCCCCGCACTACGCCTGGCCCGTTTTCATGCGGACGGAGCGCTCGATCCATCCTTTGACACCAGCATGGGCGCCAGTAGTCAGGTACGCTCTGTGGCCGTTCAAGGGGATGGCAGGATCATCATCAGTGGCTATTTCACTTCGTACGGCGGTACAAGCAGAGGGCGTATCGCACGCTTGGATACCGACGGTACGCTCGACCTTTCGTTCGATCCTGGCACGGCTGCGAACAATACCGTGTTCTCCTGTGCCTTGGGAACAGATGGGAAGGTCGTCCTTGCCGGTGATTTCACCGCGGTCGATGGCACGACCAGGAACCGTGTCGCTCGGTTGAATGGATCGAGCGTGGGAGTGATCGAAAGTGACCTTGACGATGCGTTGATCCTTTATCCCAACCCATCCTCCGGCGAACTGCGCGTTGATCTGCCGCATGCCATGCCCGTGGAGGTGGTGGACGCATCGGGTCGGGTGGTGTACCGTGCACTGCTTGACGAAGGCGTGCAGCGGATCGCGGTAGGCTCGTGGGAAGCAGGCGTGTACCACGTGCGCTCGACAACGCCGACAGCGGTGAGCAGCCAACGCGTGGTGGTGTTGCGCTAGGCCCTAAGCCTCCAGCTGCGGCATGTCCAACAGGTACGCGCTGCACCAAAACTCCTTTCGCAGCTATCCGATCGTGGTCTTCTTGTTCACCATCAAACGGGATCGCTGCAGAACCGCCACCCCCGGTTCCGTGCGCTGTTCACGACCATGCGATCACCAGGCGCGACCATCTGCAGCAGGCCGCGCATAAGCACTTGACCAGGTTCTTGATCGATCTTGTTCGAACAACAGTAGATGGCCGCAGGACATGGTCGGCAGTCATGATCACCGCTACATCACGGCGCATAGGCATAGGACGGCCGCGCAGCGGCAACTGATCCTCACGGGTTGTTCGTTCCCATACCCCCAAAACACCGGACCCCGGCCATTGCTGACCAGGGTCCGATCCTCCATGCGGGTAAAGCACCAAACCCCGGCCCCGAATGGCTCACGAGTTGGCGCGCTGATCGGCCACGTGGGTCGATCGACGCGCCGTTCGCTTTGGACTAGGGAAAGGCCACCACCGGGCAGTTCACGTTCATCACGTTCATGGCCATGATGTTCGCGCCTTGCGCCGTGGAGAGGTTGTTCACCGCACCGAAGTCACTGTTGTTGATCACACTCACGCGCCACAGGGGCGAGTAGGTCGCTTGCCCTGGGACCGTGGCGAGCACGTTGTGGGTCTGGTCCGTGCCACTCTCCACCACGAAACCGCTGGGTGGGCCACCGTTCGGTTGGTCGGGGTTGGTGTTGAAGAGCACATAGATCGGAGAGGTCGGTACGGTCGCACCGGACGGGGTGAGCGGATGCTCCATGAAACTGAAATACACGCCCACCTTGTCCCTGCACCAGCATTGCACGAGCGCATTGCTCTCACCGGCCAAGCGTTTGGTGGCGGTGGAACCATCGGGCACCACCGGACAGTTGACCAGCACCGGTTGGGGTTCCACGGTGTAGCCGAGCGCCGCGACCTCAGCGGCACTGGTGACCGAATTCGCCACGTAGTTCGCAGGCACGTTCACCTTGTACACCTGCCAGAAGTCGTTGTACCCCGCATCACCGGGGATCTTGTCGATGATGTTCAATTGACCGGGAACGGGTGTGGTGGCGCCAGGGGTGAAGAAGACCCAGATGGGGATCGCTGCCGTGGGTTGCACATCGAAGTTGTAGTACTCGGTGATCTGTCCGGCAGGTCCATAGCCCTTGGTGATGAAGGGTGCCTGATCGAAGTTGATGGGGGCGTTGGCAGCGGGCAGGCCGTTCGTGCCGTCGCGCACCATCAAGGTACCGGCCGCTGCACTGAAGCGGTCCACAGCGATGCGCGGTGCTGTGGAAGGATCCACGGCCGGGCCGGCGCTCACCGGTGCGGGTGTGGGGGTGGGGGCTACCGCATCCTCCTCCTTCGCGCAAGAGGTAAGGGCGAGCGCACTGAGGGCCAAGAGGCCGAGCCATGTTGCATTCACGTTCATGATCGTAGGGGTTAAGGCCGCTGGTTGAACGACCGCGACAAAAGTCCCGGCACGCGGTCACGGATCGATCACAACAGGATCACATGTGCGTCGCGATCCTCTACTCCCTGATGACCACCGCGCGTTGGATGCTCCCTGCACCCTCGTTGGCCAGGTGCAGGATGTACGCTCCTGGTGCCTCTCCGCTCAGGTCCAAGATCAGTTCGAGGCCTTCCACAGAGCCGGCCCGCACCGACCGACCAAGTGCATCACGGACCACATAGGGTGTGTTCCTCGCTCCCTGTGGAAGGTGGATGACGCACCTTCCGTTGGTGGGATTCGGCGCCACAAAGAGCTCCTGCTCCATCACCTCATCGACGCTCACACCTGTCGCTGTCACCAACCATACGCTATCCAACACCGTTCGCGTGGTACCGATGCCACCGGCGATGATGAAGCTGTTATCGCCCAACTCGCCAGCACCGCGGAGATCCATCACATGAGGTTCCGTGGTGCCCGCGTTCACCATTGCGCTGCCGTTCCAGTGCAGCATCGCGTTCGCGGGCTCCACCACTCCGCTGCCATTGTAGGCCAATGCATCGTAGTTGTAACTCGTGGACGATCCACCGACCCAGAGCGGAGCATCGTCCACCACCACACAGGCCGGGCGGTAGCGCGCACCGAGCCCGCCGGTGATCGCAGGCAGCCACGTGATGCTCATGGGGTTCTGCGGATCGATCACACCCTTCCGTAGCCTGTCCTGCGCGGGGAAGTTCGACGCGGTACTTGCTCCGCCGAAGTAGAAGATGGTATCACCGATGATCGTACCATTCGCGCCGAAGGCCTTGTACAGGTTGGTGTTCGGCACGGGCGTTCCCGCGCTCCAACTATTCAGCGCCGGATCGTACACCTGCACGTTCGGTACGTTGGTGCTGTTGCTCCAGCCCGTGATCACGTAGATCAAGCTATCGCGCCACACGGCCTGCACCTGGTCATCGATCGGCACAGGCACCGGTGCGCCATCGGGCAGCCAGGTATCGGTGAGCAGGTCCAAGCGATGCACCTTGTTGGAACTGAGCTCGAAGGGTGCGCCATCGAAGACGTGGTAGCCGCCGATGACGTAGGCCACCGAACCGACCACACTGGCCGATGACGCGATCTTGCCCAAGGTGTCCGGCACATCGGGCAGCGCGGACCATTGGTCCAGTGCCACATCGTACACGAACGCGTTGCGGTGGATCTGTTCATTCGTCAAGCCCGTGGTGATGCCGCCGAAGCTGTAGACCTTCCAGGACCCATCCACTTGTCCGGCGCAGAGCGCGTGGTTCGCCATGGGCATCGGCAGCGGAGCCAGAGGGGTCCACGTGAATTGCGCCATGGCCATCAGCGGCCACACGAACACCGCGACCACGAACGACGCGCCTGTCAGGTACGGGAACTTCAGCATGCGGTAAAGATGCATACGCGCTACGCCGCCTTCCATACCGGCAGCCCGAAACTGAACTGCGCCCCTTCGTTGGCGCGGCTGATGGCCTTCACGGTGCTGCCGTGCAATTCCACGATGCGCTTCACGATGGCCAGGCCCAGGCCACTGCCTTCGGAGTCGCTCGAACGCCGGCCCCGGTAGTACCGATCGAAGATGAAGGGCAGCTCGTCCGTGGGAATGCCGGGGCCTGTGTCGCTGATGCGCACGTCCACCGATCCGTCGCTGGCATCCAGCTCCACGGTGATGCGATCGCCAGGCGAACAGAACTTGATGCTGTTCTGGATGATGTTCTGCAACACGCGATCGATCTTCTTCACATCCACCTGCACGATGGGCAGGTCCTTGGCCATGATGATGTTGAGGCCCACGTTCTTCTCCTGCGCATGCAAGCGCAGTTTGTTCACCACATCGTGCACGAGTTCGCCCAGCGAGATCGGCTCCAGGTCCAGCTTCACCTGCCCTGCCTCCAGCTTGCTCAGGGTGAAGAGGTCGTCCACCAGTTCCTTCAAGCGATCGGTGCTCTTCACGATGATCCCGAGGTGCGCGCGGCGCTCTTCCGGCGAAAGTGTTCCTTCCTTCAGCAGCAAGGTCTCCGCATAGCCTTGCACGGCAGCGATGGGCGTGCGCAGGTCATGGCTCACGTTCGCGATCAGCTCCTTCCGCAGCTTGTCCAGCCCTTTCAGTTCGTCCATGTTGCGCTCGATGGTGGCGGCCATGTCGTTGAAGGTGGTGGCCACCTGCGCGAACTGACCGTTGCCGGTGTGCGCGATCCGCACGTTGCGTTCGCCGGACCGGAAGCGCCGGATGCCGTCCACCACACGTTCGATGTTCTGCGTGATGAACCAGATGGCGAGCAGACCGAACACCAGGGTGAAGGCCAGGGCGATGAGCACCGAACGACCGCCCAGCCGCAGGAAGTAACTGCCGAAGAGCGTCTCCGTGGCACCCACGTATTCCTGACCGGCCAGGATGATGTACACATAGCCACGCGCCACGCCGTTCTCCATCACCGGGGCAGCACTGAAGATCTTGTGATCACCGGGAGCGCGCGGATCATCGCCCACCAGGAGGCCATCCTGCTCGGTCGTGGCCATGAACGCACGCACGGGCGCCAGGTCCACACGATCCAACCTCACTTCACCCTCGAGCGCCACGTACTTCAGGATCCTTCCGACCGTATCCAGCACATAGACCTCGATGCCGGGGTTCACGGCCATCATGCTGTGCATCAAGGTGCCGATGGCCTCGTCCGTCACTTCCCCATTGAGGAAGGGCTTGATCTCGCCCACGGTGTGCTGCGCCAGGTCGCGGTTCATGCGCTGGGTCACCTCCAGTGCGTGGTTGCTGGAGGCGGTGATGTGGATCCGCAGCACGATGGCCGTGAACACGAGCAGCAGCGCCAGGAAGATGGCGGAGACTTTCCAGAAGAGCGAGTTCAGCATCTGTTCAAGCGTCGATGAAGCGGTAGCCCACACCCCAGGTGGTGAGGATGAACTCCGGCTTGGCGATGTCGCGCTCCACCTTGTTGCGCAAGCGGTTGATGTGGCTGTTCACCGTGTGCTCGTAGCCGCTGAACTCATAGCCCCATACCTTGCTCAGTAACTCATCACGCGAAAAAGTGACGCCCGGATGTGTGGCCAGGTGCAGGAGCAGGTCGTACTCCTTCGGGGTGAGCTCCACCCGTTGGCCATGCACCTCCACCTGCCGCTTGGCCGTGTTGATCCGCAGGCCGGGCACATCGATGTCGCCAGCCTGTGCGCTCGGTGCGGGCGTACCGTCCATGCGCCGCAGGAGGGCCTTCACCCGGGCCACCAATTCGCGCACGCTGAAGGGTTTGGTCATGTAGTCATCGGCCCCGGTCTCCAGGCCCAACACCTTGTCGATCTCCTCGGCCTTGCTGGTGAGCATGAGGATGGGCGTGCCCACCTTGGCCGCACGCAGGCGCTGGCAGATGGTGATGCCGTCCATGCCGGGCAGCATCAGGTCCAGCACGATCAGGCAGTGTTGTTTCTCCAGGGCGCGCAAGAGCCCTTCCTTGCCGTCGAACACCTGCTCCACTTCGTACTGGAGGTCGCTCAGGTGGATACGCACCAGGTTGCTGATGTCGCGATCGTCTTCGATGAGGAGGATGCGTCTCATGGGATTCAGAACGCGCAGCGCACCCCGAGGTTCACCACCATGCTCCGGGTGAGCCCGTCAGGCCGCACTTCGCGCACCACCAGCGGTGAGCCGAAAGCCGCCTCGATGGCCCAGCGGTCGTTCAGCTTGTAACGCGCATCCACCGTCAGGTTCAGCGTGAGCCCGTCAGAACCGTTGATGGCGACGCGTTGCGAAGGATCCGCGAAGTTCAGTTGGGTGTCCTTGCCGAGGTGCATGATGGCTAGCAGCCCGGGTTGAAGGATCAGATCTCCCACTGGAACGGCGTACTGCACGCGCACCACGGCATCGTTCGCACGCTCCAGGGCAAGCGATCCGAAGTAGCTGGCGGCTGCGGTGCTGTCTGCGCTGCCCGCCCAAGCGCTGCGGAAGAAGCCGTTCCTGTTGTCCTGCACCAGTACGTGCTGGTAGGCCACTGCACCACTGAAGCGTCCCCTTCGGTAGGTGAGGCCGAGCAGCAGATCCGTCGTTCCCAAGGTGGTCTGGTAGGGCATGGGCAATGGTCGGTTGTTGGCCTGGGTGTTGGCATCACCACTGTTCACCTTCACACCCAACAGTCCTTCGAGCCGCTGCTTGTCCGAGCGGTGGAAGATGTATGAACCGGTGAGCACCGGATCACCCAGCCCACTGGTGCTGCCGAGGTCGCCGCTCACACTGATGTAGGGCACCTTCAACTGGAAGGACAGGCGATCGGTCACCCCGATGCTCACTTCCGGAACGACCTGCAGGATGGAGGTGCCTCGCTCTCCGGCGGCCAAACTGAAGGTGAGCCGGGCGAAGTGCAGGGAGCTGGCGGTGGTGCTGTCCGAAGTGGCTGCCACCTCACCGATGGGGCCCGCCGTGCACACGCCGGCGTCACTACATCCCTGCCCGTTCGCACGCAACAGGGTGAGCACCGATACCATGAGGAGGAACATCCTAAGAGTGGTCATGCCTGGTCGTTGCACGCGGGGCATCCGGAACCTTGCCCGTTCACCGCGTGCGCCTGCAAAGCAAGGGCCCATCCCTCACGGAATTATCACAACAGCGTAATGCCATGGGCTTTGGCGTGGTGATAAAGGTGCCGTGATACTTCGGTGATATCGGTTCTGTTGGTTCGCGTCATGTTCGCAGTTCCCCGACCCTTGGTGATCTGCTGTGCGCTGGGGCTTACCGCCTCGGTGGTCGGTCAAGTTTCCTTCATGACCAGCTACGGCGGCCCTGGCAGTGATCTGTGTACGGATCTGGTGGTTGCCGCGGACGGCACCGTGCGTCTGGCAGGCTCCACCCTGACCCCCGCTTTCGTTTTCGGCAGCCAAGATGCTTTCCTGCTGCGCACGGACCTGAACGGTGGCCTCATCGGTGCGGCGGCCTGTGGTTCCCCGCAAACCGATGTCTTCACGTGCGTGGAAGCACTACCCGACAGCGGCCTTTTCGCAGTGGGCTACACGACCGGGTTCGGTGCGACTTCCTTTGACTGTCAGGTCACACGCCTTGACAAGAACAACACCATCCTCTGGAGCTTGCGCATCGGCGACGGCGAAGAGGATTTTCCCTTGGCCAGCGCGCTTACGCACGATGGCGGCGTCGTCCTTTATGGCGTCTTTGGTACGTCGCCCACCAATACCAACCATTTCGTGGCCAAGGTCAGCGGTGCCGGCGCGCTCGTCTGGACCCGCTTGTTCCGTGCACCGGGCTACGACTTCGGTTTTTCCATCGAACGGACGCCCGACAACGGGTTCATCCTCTGTGGTGAATCGGAAGCTTACGGCCCCAACGCCTCGCACATCTTCGTGGCCAAGCTCACCGCGGATGGCGACGTCACCTGGCGCCAGGTGTATGCCACCAACGGCGAGGACCATGGAACAAGGGCGATACCGACCTTGGACGGTGGCTACGCGGTGGCGGGTTATACGTTCGGCAACGGTGCCACCAGCGGTGATGCCTTCATGATGAAACTCAACGCATCCGGCGCCATCAGCTGGTTCCGGCGTTATGGTGATGGACGTTACCAGGTCACGAGCGGCCTGGTGCAGATGCCCGATTCCACCTACTGGCTCACCGGCACCAGCAGCACCGGCGGCTTCGTCAATCCCAACATCTTCCTCATCCATACCAACAAGAACGGCGGGCTGCTCTCCGCACAGGAGTTCGGCAACGCCATGCGCACCGAACGTGCCAATTCCATGGTCATCGCACCCGATGGCGGATTGCTCATCGGTGGCGAGGTATCCAATTGTCCGCAAAGTGACTTCCAAGCCTTGCTCATGCGTACTTCTCCCGGGGGTCTTTGTCCCGCGTGCGACCAGCTCAATGTGACCTACACCAGCAGTGCGCACACACCCACCATCTTCACCGGCTTCACGCTGACCACCGCGGCCAGCAGCAATGTGGCGGTTCCTGCCATCCAAGCGGTGGTACCCACCAGCACCTTGTGTTCCGGAGAACTGCCTTTGCCGGTTCAGCTTCTGTCCTTCACCGGTGAAGCGGACGGGCCGCAGAATGTGCTGTACTGGGCCACCGCCACGGAACAGATGAGCGATCGTTTCGAGGTCGAACGCAGCACCGATCTGGCAACGTGGGAACTCGTGGCTATCGCTGACGCTGCCGGCACGAGCAACAGCACGCTGCACTACGTGGCCTACGACAAGGCTCCGCCTCAGCTGGCCTATTACCGTTTGCGCCAAGTGGACCTGGACGGAACGGCCACCCTCAGCGAGGTGATCGCCGTGCAGCGCGAACGCAGTTCCGGAACGTTGGACCTGTATCCCAACCCTGGGAACGCGCTCATCACCCTACGCTCCGAAAGCCTGGACCCGATCCAGCAGGTGGACATCGCTTCTGCAGACGGACGCGTGGTGCTGCGCGTGGCCGGCATCGGGGCCAACGAGCGTATTGACCTGGATGTGGCAGAGCTCGCGGCGGGCACCTATGTCGTGCGGGTGACCATGGCCACTGGCGTACGCTCCGCCACGTGGGTGAAGGTGGATCGTTAAGTCCTCAACCGAATGATGGCGTGTACTTAGTACCGCACCATCACTTCTTTCAACGACTTGCGTTCGAGGTCCGGGACCTCACACGTCTCCGCGGGATACCCCACGGGGACCAACAAGAAGGCCCGCTCATTCTCTGGTCGGCCCAGCAACTTGGCCAGGAAGTTCATCGGGCTGGGCGTGTGCGTGAGGGTGACAAGTCCCGCATGACGCGCGGCGGCCAGCAGGAAACCACAGGCGATGCCCACGCTCTCCTCCACGTAGTAGTTCTTGCGTTTGGTGCCGTCGGACTTCGTCTCGTAAGCCCGTTTGAAGACCACGATGAGGCACGGCGCCACCTCCAGGAATTCCTTGCGCCAGTCGGTGCCCAAGGGGGCCAGGTCTTCCAGCCACTCCGGCGTCATGCGTCCGCCATAGTTCTCTTTCTCCTCCACCTCTGCAGCTTCGCGAATGGCCTTCTTCATCGCCGGGTCCTTCACCACACAAAAGGTCCAGGGTTGCTTGTGCGCGCCACTAGGAGCCGTGCTGGCCGTGCGCACCAGATCGTCGATCACTTCATCGGCGATGGGGTCGGGGCTGAAATGGCGTACGCTGCGCCGCCCATCGAGCAAGGTGAAGAAGTGCGACGCCAACAGCGCCGTTTCCTCGGGACTGTAGCGCTTCGGAGCGTAGGGGACGAAGCCCTTGGCCGGTGTGGTGCTCATGCCCGCAAGTTCGGCATCATCCGATCGCCGTGTGCGATGCGGGGGTGCGCCGGTCCTCATCGCGCTACAACGAAACGCTGGGTGCGGCCTTGCAGCCGCAGCAGGTAGATGCCGTTGGAGAGTACACTGACGTCGATGCTCAGGGCACCCGTGTTCGACGTGCTCGCCGCCACTACTTCACGACCGTTCAGATCGTTTATGGCATACGGAACGGGCCCTGTCCCCGTGGCCTCGACGTACAGGCGGTCGGTGGCCGGCTGTGGATACACCAACAGGCCTTGCGTGTTCGCCTCGTCCGGCACCCCGGTGGCGCCGTTGTTCGCGACGAGTTCCACGGCGTTGTACACCTCTCCTTGGTATTCGCCCACGAAGGCGACCACATGGCAGTTCGCGATATTCCAGCTGGCGGGCACCGTGAAGGTGTAGGTGCGTTGCTCCAGCGCGCCAGGTGCATCGCTCATCAACTCATCACCCCAAAGCGGCGAAAGGAAGGTGCGCAGCACATGTTGGTGTGCATAGTTGGCCCCGCCCGATGCCTGGAAACCGATGATGTCGCTTTCGGTCAGCAGCACGCTCAGGTGGTCATTGGCACCGCTGCCAGCGGCCGTGTAGTACACTTCCACGTCCACGGTCAAGGTGCGCGTGCCTTCATCGAACTGGGTAGCCGCACCGATGTTCACCGGCGCCGGTGTCGCCAGCGCAGCGTTCAAGGCGTTCGACCACACCGACCGGCCAAGGACCAATTGTCCGCCGAACGCCGTGCGGTTCATAAGACCCAGCGGCTGACCCGGCACCGCGAAATGGGACCAGAGGGAAGTGCCCCAAGAGGTGCGGAAGTCCGGTTGGTTCCCCGAAGGCACCGAAAGGCCCCCGCCGTGCACGCCCACCACGATGAAGTCGTTGGGGTTCGCGGCCAGCAGGTTCGCCGCGATGGTATGCCCTTGCGGACAGATAGGGCAGTTCACCGCCGTGAATTCCTCCAGGATCCCGGTGCGGTTGCTCGGCACGGTGGAGACCAAGGTCTGGGCGGCTAGGGTGGTGGGAGCCAGAAGGGCAAGTAGGGCGAGGCGCATGGTGGTTCGGAGCTTGGGCAGCAAACGTACCGGCCATCTATCACGGCAAGATCACGGTCCTCCATGCTCCGCAGGGTGATGCCCTATACGTTCAGCGCAGCTGACGATCACTTTCGGCGATGGGCAGGTCGTTGATGCTTGCATACCGCTTGCGCATATGGCCGTGCGCATCGAATTCCCAGTTCTCATTGCCGTAGCTGCGGTACCATTGGCCATTGGTGTCGCGCCACTCGTATTCGAAGCGCACAGCGATCCGGTCCGGTCCGTGTGCCCAGTATTCCTTCTTCAGGCGGTAGTCCAGTTCCTTCGCCCACTTCCGTTCCAGGAAGGCGATGATCTCCGCGTGGCCGTTGATGAACTCGTTCCGGTTACGCCATTCACTATCCACCGAATAGGCTTTCACCACCCGGTGCGGATCCCTGCTGTTCCACGCGTCCTCGGCCAGTTGGATCTTCAGTTTAGCGGTTTCCTCGGTGAAGGGTGGTACTGGTGGTCTAGGGTCCATGGTTGCGTCGGGGTTCACTACAAGGCTACGAACGGTCCACCGGACCACCTGTGGTGGCCCGGTGGAAGTACGCATGATGATTCACGATGCCACACGGTCCAACTCGACCGCCACGGGGAAGTCGATGGCGAACTGCCCGAAGTTGTGCAGGTAGTTGCTGATGATCTTGTCGCCGATCACCATCAGCGCATCCACCAGGTGCCCTTCGTTGTATCCGGCGGCGAAGAAGGTTGCACGGGTGGCTTCGCTCACGCGGCCTTTGGTGCGCACCACCTCCCCCGCGAACGCCACCAGTGCGTTCAATTTGGCATCATCGCTATGCCCCCGGCGCAGGTCGAGGATCTGTTCCTCGTTGAAGCCGTTCATCGTGCCCAGCACGGTATGGGCGCTTTGGCAATAGCGGCATCCGTTCTCTTGGCTCACCACCAGGTTGATGGCCTCGCGCTCCTTGTTCGTCAGGCTTCCTTTGGAACGGTTCTGGAAGTCCAGGTAGGTGCCCAATGCGCTCTTGCTGTGCGCGAATGCGGCGTACAGGTTCGGCGTCATACCGAGGTTCTTCTTCAAGGTGTCGAAGATGGCTTGATTGTCCGGGGTCACTTGGTCACGGGTGGGAACGTTCAGCGTTTTCATGGTGTGTAGGTTGCGTCGTTGTTTTTTGACGATGCAAAGCAGCCACCACCGTGGCGTAGGAAGAATGGTGGGACCACCCGACCGCATGTCGATACTTCCCGAGAAGGCTTATCCAGGGAGCAGACCCGCCTTGCGGAAATCCGCCGGCGCCCTGCCCGTGCGTTGTTTGAAGAACTTGCTGAAGTGCGCCGCATCCTCGAAACCGATGGCGAAAGCGATCTCCTTCACGGAGCTGTCGGTGAAGAGCAGCATGCGCCGGGCCTCTAACGCTACGCGGTGGTGGATCACCTCCAGGGGTGTGCGATCGCTGTGCTGTTTGAACACGTTGCTCAGCGTCTTCGGGGAGCGGTGTAGCAGTTCCGCATAATGCTTCACGGTATGGTGCTCTTTGTAGTGGTTCTCCACCAACAGGTTGAAGTGCCGCACCAGGTCCACGGAGTCCTCGGGCAGTCCCTGAGGTGAGCGCTGCTCGCGGGCCAGGCGCGTGACCAGGATGATCAACCGCTTCAAGAGCGTTCGCAACATCTCACCCTGCACGCGGTCCTTGTAAGTGAATTCGTCCAGCATCACTTGCCTCAAGAGTGCGAACCGCCTTTGCATGGCCGCATCCATGCCCAACGTGAAGACCTCCGTGTTCGAATAGAACAAAAGACCCACACAGGATACTTCCTGGTCATGGTCCACCACGCAATAGAATTCCCGGTTGAACTGCCATGCGACGACGGCTTCTGGGGAATCGAAGGCGAAGGTCTGGTTCACCATCAGGGGGAGTATACTGTTCTCCGGTAGCACGATGGTCTCCCCGTCCACGCGCACATGCTGTGTTCTTCCTGGGTTCCAGGCAATGGTCAGCAAACGCTCATCACGCTCACGGAAAAAGTCGCGTGCGAGCTTCGCTTCCGCCTCATGCATGCGGAAGAGGCCACCCGTGGCTTCATCGGCGAAGTCATATATCACGGTACAAAAGTCGGTCGGTGCGCGTTACCAGGCCTAGAGCTGCCAGAACCATGTATGCACACCGGATCCGTGCGGGAATGGGTATCTCACTGCGCGTAGCCTGCCGCTACGCGCAACACCGTAGGCGCTGGGTAACCTATGGCTACCGTGTTGCCCGTCTTATCGAGCGTCCACCGTACGGCGGACGCTCAGTTGGGGGAGGATCGCTGGCAAATTCGAGCAAGGCCGTTTACCTTAGCGGTCATGGAGTACCAAAAGCTGATCACCATCGATCCGGAGCGCCGCTTTGGTAAACCATGTGTGCGCGATACCCGCATCACCGTATATGACGTGCTCAGTTGGCTGGCGTCGGGTATGACCAACACCCAGATCTTGGAGGACTTCCCGCAGTTGACCGTGGAGGACATCCGCGCCTGCCTCGCTTTTGCAGCGGAACGCGAACACACCCTGCGGCGCGCCTCGTGAAACTCTTGCTCGACGAGAACACCTCGTACCGCATCCTCAAGCGCATCGAGGACCATTTTCCCGGCTCCGTCCATGTCAACGATGCGGGTGTGCCCTTGCGCACAGATGCGCTCATCTGGCAATATGCCAAGGCCAACGGTTTCGTCATCGTCACCTTCGATAGCGACTTCATCCAGATCGCCACTTTGCGCGGTGCGCCGCCCCACGTGGTCCTGCTCCAGTTGCGCAACCCGTCCTATATGGAAACCGCCCATGTGCTCATCGAGCGCAAGGACGTGATCGCCTCCTTCGTCAACGATCGATCGGCGGATGCCAGCGCCGTGATGCAGATCACCGCCTGAGGCGCTGTCCCGTCACTGCGCGTAGCCTGCGGCTACGCGCAACACCATAGGCTCTGGGTAGCCTGAGGCTACCGTGTTGCAGTCTTGTCGAGCGTCCACCGTACGGCGGACGCTCAGTTGGGTACCTCAAGAGCCAGCGCAGGCTTGGACACGCCCTGCGCTCAGATCACCTCCGCGCGCTCGGGGTCCTGGCGCAAGGTGGCCTCACTGGCCGCATACAGCGCGGCGGCGGCGCGGTTGATCGCTTCCACCGGGATCGTGCTCCACACCGCAAGGTCCTGTTCAATGCCGCGTTGGAAGAGCATCTCCGATAGCGCCGTCATCAGCACGTGGTTCGCGTACGGGTGCGAATGCGAGCGGTCGGCCCCGTCGGCCTCCCGAACGAATTGCGCGATCCGGTCCTGCATGGTCGCCTCGGTACAATACATCAGCTCGATCAGCTTGGCCCGGTACTCCAGGTCGGCAGCGCTCAGGTTCGGGTACGCGTTCAGGTCCGTGAAGTGCAGTGTCTCGTGCTTCAGGTACGACACTTCGAACTCCTCCGATCCCAGGTCGTACTGGTCCCTGTTGCAGTAGAGTGTCGCGCTCTCCTGCACCGCCCACCCGCCCACTTGCGAAGACCCGAAGGAAGCATAGTCATCGTAGCCGTTCAGTGCATAGTCCGTGATGAAGACCACCGTGGTCAGCACCGTATCCTTGGGCAGGGGCACCGTGTACTGCACACGGGTCTCCTGGTCCCAGATCAGCACCTCCTGGATCCCGTTGCGTAGCATGAACCGCGTTTTGAAGCCCTGCTCTGCAAGGATCCGGCCCAGCTCCACGTCGTTCTTGATCGTGCGCTCCAAGCTGTCCTTCGTCAGCGCCGTCAACTGCCGGCTCAGCATGTAGTCGGCAAGCGCGTGGTACAAGGTGCTGTCCGTCCGGGTTGCGGGATCCGTCTTCATCAGCTCCGCCCGCCAGTAGGCGCGGTAGATGTTGGACACGTCGTTCACCACCGTGTTGCCAGAGGTGTTCTCCAACACTTCTTCTTGCGTGATGAAGCGCGCCACCAATTTCTTCTTCCAGCGCTGATAGCTCAGGTCGATCACCGGGTTCTGGAACCCACCGATGCTGTCCATCCGCTGGAAGGCCTGGCCCAAGTTCCCACTGCCCACCATCGCCTTCAGTTCCAGCAGCGCTTGTTTGTCCCGCGCGAAGTGGCGCATGCCATAGAAGCCAAGGGCAGCCAGGCAGACCACTACAACAAGCGCTATGCGAAGGGCTTTCATGGGGTGTGCGGCCAGCCCAGGTGTGCTACGCTGGTGCCGGTGGTCCAAGGTAGAAATGTGCGGCAGTGCCTATCGACCGTCCAACCCATTTCCCGCCGGAGTTCAGCGTGGCCGATGTACCAACGCTTAAGAGCGGCAGCTACATCCTGCGCACGCCCGTAGGCGTCACCGCCCCGCTCATCATCCAACACTGATGCGTGCATGTGCGCCAGGGGCGTGGTCGACCAGCCTTCGGCCCAGGTGTGTGTACGCTGGCCCCGTTGCTGGGCGGCCTGGCAGCCGCTTGCCTTCTGAAGAGCGCCCAGTGACCATTCGCATGCTGCCGGGGCCTGCGTACGGAGCCGGTGCACCGGTTCCACAGCGGCGATGTGGGGATGTCCGCGCAGCACCTCCGCAACGCGCAACACTCCGTTCCCGCTGGCCCCCTCCCGAGTTCTCGGGATAGCGCCCGCCTGCGCATCCCTTGATCTTTGCAGCCTCATCCTTCGCCCCATGCGTTCACCCTACGCCTTGTTCTTCCTGGCTCTCGCCAGCCCCACTACCCTCCTCGGCCAACAATTGCTTGCCGGCGACCTCTCTTTCGTGCCCGGCGAAACCTTCAATTTCGGCACCATCCCCTGGTCCGAACCCGGGTCGGGTGGTGCGGGGCTCACCTGGGACTTCAGCGCTATCAGCCCTACCCCAGGCACTCCCTATACCTGGGAAGAGCCCCTGCCGTTCATGATCACCAACTTCCCCGGTGTTACCGTGGCGCGCGATGTCGCCTTCTCCTGCACCGAGTACTGGCAAGCTACCCCCACGCGTTTCAGCGAGCTCGGCAACCAATGCGGCATCACCCTCAACACCATCAGCTACACCGATCCGCGCGACGTCATCCGCTATCCCTTCGCGTTGAGCGACAGCTTCACCGACACCTTTGGCGGCATGTTCCTCCACAGTGATGGCGCGCCGGACTCGTCCGTCATTGCCGGCACCATAACCGTCACCGCGGATGCCACCGGCACCCTGGTGCTTCCGTGGACCACCCATACCGGAGTGCTGCGGCTTCACCTGGAGCAAGAGGAGGAGTTCGTGGACTTCGGGACCAGCTCCAACTTCGATCGGTATTGGTACGTGGTGCCCGGTGTGCACATGCCCCTGCTCAGCCTCACCCGCTCGTGGTCCAGCACCAACCCCACACCCGTCAGCTCCGCCTCGGTGCAGTTGCCCGCGCCCACTTCGGTGGCCGACGGGGCCACTCCTTTCCCCGTGGAAGTTCGGTACCGCCACGGCGCCCTGCATGTGCTGGCCCCCGATGGCCGTGCTGCCGACGTGGCGCTGTACGCCACGGATGGCCGCTGCCTGGGGCAGTGGACCCTCCCCACCGGCAGCAGCGACCAGGTGATCCCCTGGACCGCCCCTACAACGGGCCTGGTGGTCGTGCACATCCGCGATCGGGCCGGGCGCACGCAGGTGGTGCGGGTGGTGGTGGGGTTGTAAGGTCCATACCCTTGCGGGTGTTAACGCTGGCATAGTGCGTGACCAGGCCGACTGGACAAGCGGGAACGATGCGTTCAGGCAAGATGCACCAGGGGTGAGTGTAGTCTAACGGTGCAGGTCCGATCTCTGCTCACCCACCCAAGTGTTGGCAAGCGCTGGCATCTTTGCGGGGCGATCAACTACTGCATCGCGATCCATTCCATTCGTGGCTCTGGCGACTCTGCAGAGGTTTGAAGCTACTGACCGCTGTCCATTACCCAATCCTCCACGGCTGTAATAGCTACGACATCGAGCAGGACATGGATCCAGATGCCCTTTTCCAACTCGGCACGTGGGATCTGCAACACCTTCACGGTGCGGCTGGTGATCTCCGCGATGCGGATACCTCTTGGGTTACTGTCGGGCAGGAAGATCTGGATGGTCTTGCCGGTGGTCATTGCTGGTACCGTAGCTCGTTTGCGCGGGTCATTATTGCGTGTGCAGGGTACTGCGCAGAACCTTGATTAGCAATGCGGGTCAGTAGTTGAAGAAGAAACGCACGTCCGTTGTCCAACGGAATAGTCATCATCAGCTCAATTCCGGAAGGTGGAGGATGGCTCCGATGGATGATGTTCTGAAACGGTTGTGACCATTCAACACGCGCTTGATGGTCTTGGGTGATTTCGGATGCGTTGAACTGATTGAGGGCTTGGGGCAACTTCAGGAACACGATTTCATTCGCGGAGTATATTTCAGGAAGCTGTTCCAGAGCTATGGCAAGCAGCACTGGAAGCTCACCGACTCTTGAGACGAACAAGCGACCGTCGGATGGACGTAAACCGTTATCTTGAATGGTAGCCCAACGATCACCGGTTGTTATGTGGTAGAATGTTGCTTCGGGTTGCGAAAGGAATGATTCCATATAGATTGGGCTTAGAATATTTACTACTCTGTTTATCCCTCTACGCCACCATCCCCCGCACGAAAACCTCCACATACTCCTTCATCCGCTCCACTATCCGTTCCCCGATCTCACGCGCCTTCAATACGCTGGGGCGTGCCTCCAGGCATTTGAACACATCGTCTTTCAGCGGTTCTTGTCCTGTGAAGATATAGGCTTCGATCAGATTGGAGAACTGCTTGCGGTCGAGGTGTTCCTCTTCACAGATCTGCTGAAGGGCCAGCACCCGCTGATCCTCCCAGTACTTGCTGAACTCGTCTTGGATGGTGTCGACGTCGGTGATCTTGGGCAGGTGCTCGGCGATGAACTTCTCGATCAGCTCGCGCTTGCTGCGTAGTTCCACGTCGCTGCTGAGCAGGGACATGATCTGTTTGCGCATGGCTTCGCCTTTCGTCGAATGCTCATCGGCCTTCAGACGCGCCAGCAGCTTGAGGATGTAGGCCACGTTGATCTCGTCGCGGTGTACCAGCACCAGCTCGAAGTCGATGTCCTCCAGGATACTGTGCTTCTCCTTGGCGCGTTGGCGTTGCACGCTATCGCGCAGGTCGAGGTATTTGCTGGTGTAGTCGGCAAAAACCTGTTCGGTGATGGGCAGGTCGCGCCAATCGAACTCCGCGTAGGTCTTCAGCACATTCAGTAAGCGGATGAGTTCGCGGAAGGCGGAGACGAAGGCCAGTTGTTGTTCCTCATCCACAAGCGCATCTACAGCGCGCACGGTGGGGGCCACCTCCAGCAGCTTCTTGTAGGCGGCGATGAACTGTGCCACCAGCTTCTGGTAGGGGGGGAGGAAGATCACCTCTTTCGCGTCCTTGTTACTGAAGAGGGCGAGCGCATCGTCCGTGGCCTCCTTGAGGTTGCGGTAGCTAACGATGTTGCCCTGGCTCTTCTTCTCGTTCAGGATGCGGTTGGTGCGGCTGTAAGCCTGGATCAGTCCGTGGTAGCGCAGGCGCTTGTCCATGTAGAGGGTGTTCACCTTCTTGGCGTCGAAGCCGGTGAGCATCATGTTCACCACCAGCACCAGGTCGATGCGGTCGCTGTCCTTGGCGTTGACCTTTTCGCGCTCGCGCAGCTTCTTGGTGATGTCCTTGAAGTAGTTCTCCAAGCCCTTTTGGTCCTTGGTGCTGAAGCCGGTGCCGAACTGCGCGTTGTAGTCGGTGATGATGCGTTCGATGCCGTCGCGGCTGTGCCCGCTGCCGTAGGTGGCGGGTGGCTCGCTCGCCAGGGTGTTGTCGTCGGGAATGGCACCTACGGCCTCGTCATCCTCCTCGTTGGTGCCGTAGCTGTAGATGGCGGCGATGCGGAGGTCGTGCGCACCAGCTTCCTTGCGCTGGCGGAACAGTTCGTAGTACTTCAGCAGGGTGGGGATGCTGCTGATGGCGAAGAGCGCACTGTATTCGCGGTTGTGGGTCTTGCGGTCGTGGTAGTGGATGATGTGGTCCACCACCTTGCCCAAGCGCTTCTCATCGTCGAACACCTCGGCGCGGTCGATGTCCTCCACCTCGATGTCCAGCTCCACGCCGTCCTTCTTGGTGTAGCGGCCCACGTACTCCACGCTGAAACGCAGCACGTTCTCATCACGGATGGCGTCGGTGATCACGTACTTGTGCAGGCACGCGCCGAAAAGCTGCTTGGTGGTGCGCTTGCCCAGTTCGTTGGTGCTGGCGTTCTCGGCGAAGATGGGCGTGCCGGTGAAGCCGAAGAGCTGTGCGTTGCTGAAGTAGCTGGTGATGTCGCCGTGCGTTTTGCCGAACTGGCTGCGGTGGCACTCGTCGAAGATGAAGACCATGCGCGCGTCCTTCAGCGCTTCCACCTTCTTCTCGTGCCGCACCTTACTGATGGCGATGTGCAGCTTCTGGATGGTGGTGACGATCAACGGCGTATTGGGGTCGCTCAACTGCTCCACGAGGCCGCGCGTGTTCTCGGTGGCGTCCACGCTGCCTTCCTTGTAGTCGTTGAAGTCCTCCATGGTCTTGTAGTCGAGGTCCTTGCGGTCCACGACGAAGACCACCTTGGCCACCTCGGGCAGGCCCATGATCACCTGGCTGGCCTTGAAGCTCGTGAGCGTCTTTCCACTGCCGGTGGTGTGCCAGATGTAGCCGTAGTTGTTAACGCGCGCATCACCGACGGTGGACGTGTACTTGCGCACCTTGTCCACGATGCTCTCCACGGCGAACACCTGGTAGGGGCGCAGCACCATCAGCCGCTTGTCGCGGTCGTTCAACACGATGTATTGCCCAAGCATGCGGCCCAAGCGCGGAATGCTCAGCAGGTCGGAGGCGAAGTCCCTGAGCTCGGTTCGCCTCCGACTTAGTTCGTCAGTCCAAAAGAAAGTCTGGGCGTAGGTGAGCGCCTCGGTGGGGTTGTTCACGTAGTACTTCGTGTTCACCCCGTTGCTGATGGCGAAGAGCTGCAGGTATTGGAACAGCCCGCCGTTGGCCCAGAAGCTGTGCTTCTTGTAGCGCAGCACCTGGTTGAAGGCCTCCTTCAGTTCCAGCCCGCGCCGCTTCAGTTCCACCTGCACCACGGGCAGGCCGTTGCACAGGATGGTGACATCGTAGCGGTTGGTGTAGCTGCCGATGTTGGTGACCTGCTGCGTTACCTGCCACTGGTTCGAGGTGGGGTTGCCGCCATCGAAGAAGCGTACGTAGCTCACCGTGCCATCCTCGCGCTCCAGTGCGTAACGGTCGCGCAGGATCTTGCTGCGGTCGTAGAGCGTGCCCTTCTGCAGGTGATTCAGGATGCGGGTCATGTCCCGCGCGGTGAACGTGGTGCCGTTGAAGGCCTCCAGCTGGGCTTGCAGGTTGGCCAGCAACGTCTCGTCGTCCTTGATGATCACATGCCCATAGCCCATGCTCCGCAGCTGGGCTACCAGCTCGGCTTCGAGAAGGGCTTCGGGTTGGGTGGACATGCAGAAGTCCTATGGTCTACTTCTTCTTAAAGAGCCGCTTGTCGAAGGTGAAGGGTTTCACGGAAACCACCTTCACCTGTTTCAGATCCGGGTGTGCTGGGTTGATGAGATAGTTATAGGCGCCTTCCACCGTGGCCGAAGGCACACGCATCAGAAGATACTTCCCACCGATGAAGGCATCGCCCACGGCGCGCGTAGCAGGATTATAGTCCTCATCCATCCATGACTTGGGGAGCTTCGCTACGGATGGCTTCAGCACGGGCGCATTATCAGGCACTGTCAACTCCACCGCGCAATAGTCATCCGGCGATTCCTCGTGGTGTACGACGACTTCCACCACGCATTGCGCAATGCTCTCCGCGCAATAGATCATGGGGACGTCCAAACTGTTCCAGCGACCGGGGTAGAGTTTGGCACCGACGCCGTCAAGATCCTTGGCGTGTCTGGCACGCGCAAGCCGAAAAAGCTTCATCAGAACACGCCGTGTTCGATGCGACCCAGTTCAGCGAAGACCTCACCGATCCCGACCAGGTCATTGAGCATATTGATCGGCTTCTTGCCACCCAACACAGGACGCGGAGCATCCAGCCAACGTCGGAACTTCTTCGTGTCGCCGAACACTTCTTTGCCGCGCTCCATCAATTGCATCACCAACACCACGCGTTCGCTTTGTAAGGGTTCGAAACTCGCGTTCTCCTTGATACGGTTCTGCAACGTGCGGGTGGTGACATACACCACGCTCGCCCATTCGTCCAGCTTCAGGGGTTCGCTCTTGAGGATCGCTCCGAAGCGCTTGCCCTTGACAACACCGACTGATCTGCCCTCCCGCTTCTCGGCAAAGCGGATGGTCGTGTTCATGACGTAGCTGCCTTGAAGAAAGACCGTCGCCTTCGACTTCTTCGCCGTTTCCTTCTTTATCGTGGCTGTCTTGCCCATGGTGCTACGTTGTTCCCCAAAGATATGATCAACCTACACGAACATCTGCTGCACCAACCCCTTCTTCACTTCTGCGCCGCCGCCACCGCCTGCGCCACGCCCGCCACCTTCGCATCCAAGGCCATCAGGAAGCCCGCGATACGGGATTGCTCTTCGAAGGAGGGTCTACTTCGCTGAAACACGAACCTCAACGAACAACTTCTTGAGCACACCATTCTGCTCGGCGTCCTTCAGTTTCAAGTACACATTGAAGTTGCCGATGTCGGGATGCGAGAACAAGCGGTTGTGCACCTGTTTGATTCGCCCCAAACAAACGTTGCTGCTGTTCAGCACATGCACCACAGGATGTTCGAACTCCGGCTTCACTTCTACCTCAAAATGCAAGACTTCCGTTGGTCGTGCAATGCCAGGCTGATGTTTCAGATAGCTCTGCCCAGCTAGATCAGTCACGAAATTCAAGCCGTCGCGTGGCTCGAACTCACCAAGGAATTCGAACCGGTCATTCGTCAGCCATGCTTGGGTCAAGGCCAAACGGTCGAATTCGTCGATAGATAGGTCATTGGCATTCCACTGCTCCAGGTACTTCACGCGGTCGCTTCGGTCGCTGTCAACCAAGCGAGGTGAAATGATCGGCAGAACATCATGATAGGTGTCTGCTGAGAGTGGAAAATCTGGGTACCCGAGGAACCCTTCTCCAACGGCCTCGAAAATGTCGCGGTGGTCCAACAAGTACTTGAAGTCGATGCGGCCATTAGTGCGCAAGAACTCGCCTACAATGCGGCGTGCAGCCCCATCTCCGGTCCTCCAGCTCAAATAGATCCGTTGGACTACGCGCGTATCAGTTCCCGCAGCTTGCATAGTTCCTGGTGGCGAAGGTATAGCAACTCGCGGATGAAAACCTTTCTGATCGGGGATAGAACATACTCGTCTTGGATGAGAACGGCAGGATATTCGCCCTGTATGAAGAGAGTTTCATGGGCACGGCTCGCTTCATCCATTACACGGATATCCACTACGTTCAGTAAATGTTCCACACGAGCTTTGTCGAACTTGTCCAGCACATTGTCCAAGGCATTGACCATGAGTTTTGGGTGGATCTGGGCAATCGCTGTTAAGAGATCGTCATGGCGTAGCCGGGCTCCTTTGTACCGTATGTGTGCGGTAGATTTCGGTCCAGTGGCGAACTTCAGTAGTTTATGATGACCCGCTGCACTCAGCATTTCCTCCATGGCGCTCTCTAGCAGGTTATGTCCGAGACTAGTGCCATTATCGTAGATGGGGGCCAAACGAGCAGATAACATGCGCATCACTTCGTCTGTGAGTTGCTTGAACCAGTTCGTGTCGCCTCCTTGCTTCTTGTATGGTCGGTCGGGAAGTATAGGGCTACGATGAGTTCCCGCGCTTCGTATGATGGCCCAGTTCTCCTGATGCCGATCGCGGTTGCAGATAAGCGCGTCGAACACCAGCATGTCATGGAATTTCTGAAGGTCCATGTCCTTCGCACCGGCAAGAGTGAGCGCTTTGCGGATCAGCTCATAGTCATGATCTGTTCCCCTCTGTGTATCAAAGCCGGGCTTCCAGGCCTGCAAATAGGATTGGCCGTGTACGAACTCCTCACCCTTCACCGGGTCATGGAGCAGAGGTGAAAAGCAGCCCCAGACATACTTGTCCGCTTCCACCTTGGAGTATGCCGGTTCGTATCGAGCGACATCCAGGCCAAGAAGTTGCCCTAGCTTACTCGCGATCACTTCGCACCAGAAGTCCCAAGGGTAACGCTTGTCCGAATGCTTGTAGAAGTAAAGTTGACCGGTGCTTGGATCTATTCTCACGTCCTTTTCCCGCTTACCATATGTCGAAACAGACGGCGCTGTAGGCCAATGGTCAATATAGATCGGGCGGGCCTCGTACTCCATCTACCTACACGAACATCTGCTGCAACAACCCCTTCTTCCACTTCTGCGCCGCCGCCACCGCCTGCGCCACGCCCGCCATCTTCGCATCCAAGGCCATCAGGAAGCCCGCGATACGGGACTGCTCTTCGAAGGAAGGGAGTTGAACCGTGATCTCCCGAAAGCCGGTCTTGGAGATGTTGTAGCGGGTGCTTCCTTGCCCGAGCTTGATCATATCTTCACGGAAGTCATCGCTTCTAAACAGGAAGCGCGCAAAGTCTGGCGACAGGACCTTGTGTGAGTCAATGCGGTATCCGAAGGAGAAGCTGTTAAGATAGACCTCATCAACGTTATCAAGGAGCACCGAAGCAAAGCCAACCTCTTCACGGGTCTCGGATGAAGTGGTGAAGAACACATCACCCTTTTTCACTCGCACTTGGTTCTCATCGGACTCAACGCGAACGCGCTCGCATGAGGCGAGGTTGATCTTGGATGAGTCGAAGATCTGCTTGTAAGTGATAAAGGGCTTGCCTTCACCGAAGTCGTCACCAGCCTTTCCGGTCAAGCCGTTGAAAGTGTCGCCGATATCCCCCAACCTCTTCTCCTCCCACTCCGGAAACTCCCCGCCATCCTTCCGCTTGAAGCGCAGCTCCTGGCTGAAGAGTTGTTGCACCACGCCCTTCTTGTAACGCTCCAGCAATTCCTGCTTGCGTTTCAGCTGCTGGATCTTTCGGTCCACCGCGCTAAGGAAGGCCGCGATCTTCTGCTGTTCGGGGAGGGTGGGGAGAGTAGCCTCGTACCCTAGAACATCTTTGGAAGAGAGGTTGTCCTGTGCACCGCCCTGCGCTTGCTCCACCATGGCATTCAGGAACTTTTCGTTCCGTAGCACTTGGTAGAGGAAGTCTTTGTCGACTTGCGCTTTGGGGACGAGCTTGCCTACACGCTGATTCAGCAAACAGTCATCTACTTCAACAAGGCAAACACGTCCAACGTTTCCGGTTAGCGAGATAAGGATATCGCCCTGCTTCAATACTTGAAAGTCTCTGATGTTGTCCGGTAACTCAGCGACGGTGCTCACTCGCTCGAAGGACATTCTGCCATCTTGGACATTGGCGATCGTGATCACCCGAAAGCGACCGCCTTCCACGTAAGTCTCACTCTTGAAGATGTACCCGCTCTTCAAGTCAAGAACATTCTCAAGTGGCCCCGCTGACCACGCGCCATTGAACTCGGCGAATCGCAGCTTCGGCACCGCCTTCACTTTCTCGCGCACTGCTTCAACCTCCATCACACAACGGGTGCTTCAATTCCTAACTCCTTGCAATACTTCACCAAGTCTGCATCCGTCTCCTTCATCCCCTTCTCCAAAGCGACGAGCTCCTTCGCCACGGCCTTCAGGTCCACGGCCTCTTCGGCCTCGAAGGTGTCCACGTAGCGCGGTATGTTCAGGTTGTAGCCGTTGGCCTTCAACTCGTCCAGCTTGGCCACGTGGCTGTACTTCGGCTGTGCGCTGCGCTGTCGGTAGGTGCTTACAATGCGGTCCACATCCTCTGGCCGCAGCTTGTTCTGCGTCTTCACCTTCTCGAAGTGCTGGCTGGCGTCGATGAAGAGCACGTCATCCGACTTGCGGCCCTTCTTCAGCACCACGATGCTGGTGGGTATGCCGGTGCCGTAGAAGATCTGGGCGGGCAGGCCGATCACGGCATCGAGCACGTTGAGGTCGCGGATGAGGTATTCGCGGATGTGCGCTTCGGCCGCGCCACGGAAGAGCACGCCGTGGGGCAGCACGCAGGCCAGCGTTCCCCCGGTATCCAAGTGGTGCAGCATGTGCAGCAGGAAGGCGAAATCGGCCTTGGTCTTGGGCGCGAGTTTGCCGGGCGCGCTGAAACGGTCGTCCGTGCTTTTGGTGGGACCTGCGTTCCATTGCGCGCTGAAGGGCGGGTTGGCCACAATGGCCTCGAAGCGGTGCTCCAGGTGCTGCGGGCGCTCCAGCGTGTCCTCGTTGCGCACATCGAACTGCCGGTAATGCACATCGTGCATGATCATGTTCATGCGGCACAGGTTGAAGGTGGTGGGGTTCATCTCCTGCCCGTAGATGGTGCCCACATCCAGCACTTCGCGTTTCACGCGCAACAGCAATGAGCCGCTGCCGCAGGTGGGGTCGTACACGGCCTTCAACCGTTTCTTGCCCGTGGTAACGATGCGCGCCAGCACGGTGCTCACCTCCTGCGGGGTGTAGAACTCGCCAGCCTTCTTGCCCGCGCCGCTGGCGAACTGTGCAATGAGGTATTCGTAGGCATCGCCCAGCACATCGTGCGCGGGGTCGTTCAGCTCGAAGTCCACGGTGGCCAGCTTGCGCAGCACCTTCACCACCAGGTTGTTCTTGTCCTTCTCGCCCTTGCCGAGCTTGCTGCTGGTGAGGTCGAGGTCCTCGAAGAGGTTGGCGAAATCGTCCTCGCTCTCGTGGCCGCGCGTGCTGTCGCTGATGTGGCGGAGCACGGCGGTGAGCTTGTCCAGGATGAAAGGCGCATCGGCACCTTCCGCCTCTTCGCCGGTGGGCACGATGTTCTTGAAGAGTTCTTCGGGCTCCAGGAAGTAGCCGAGGTGTTCCACGCTCAACTCGCTCACGGCCTTGAGGTAGGCTTTGCGGTCCTTGGTGCTGGGCTTGATCTGATCGTAGGTGATGCCGTCCGGGTGCAGGATCTCGTCGGCATAGATCTCCATCTTCTCGCTGAGGTACTTGAAGAAGATGAAGCCGAGGATGTAGTCGCGGAAGTCGTCCGCGCTCATCTTGCCGCGCAGGGTGTTGGCGATGTCCCAGAGGGTGGCTTCGAGGCGTTGTTTGGAGGTCATGGGGGTGGTGAAAGTACGCGGTTGCACATTTCAGGGGGCAAACGTTCATCTGCATTTGCTCCGGCGATGTCCCGGATCCTGTCCATTACACTGGCACCAGAACATCCTTCGGTCATCACCCCCCTACACCAACCCCAACTCCATCGCCAACCGCACCAAGCCGCCCTTGCCTTTGATGCCGTATCGTCGGAAGAGGATCATCCGATATTGCTCCACGGCATGGATGCTCTTGCCCATGCGCTTGGCCACCTCGGCGTAGCTGGGGCAGTCGGGCGCTGCTACCTGGCGCAGGAATTCGCATTGCAGGGGGCTGGGCCTGCGCAGGTTCTCGCGCGGGCGGGTGTAGGGCAGGCGCTGGCGCAGGGCCGCCCAGGTGCAGGCGGGGTAGCAGATGGCGCCATCCACCAGGTGGGTCATGGTCTTGTGCAGGGCTTCGGGGGCCTCGTGTACGTTCAGGTAGCCGTGGGCGCCGGCCACGAAGAGGGGCACCAGGTCGGGCGTGGGTTCGTGGTGGCCCAGCACCAGCTGCGTGCAGTTGGGGTGGTGCCGCGCCAGCCAGTGCAGCAGGGCGTGGTCGTCGGCGGTGGCGTTGTCCCAGCACAGCAGCAGCAGGTGGGGGCGGTGGCCCACGGCCAACAGCTGTTTCAGGGTGGGTGGGTCGGCCCCTTCGGCCAGCAGGTGGAAGGGGGCTTGGCGGGCTACCAGGGCCGCGAGGCTGTTCCGCAAGAGGCTGCGGCGGTGGATCAGGATAAGGTCATACCGCTCCATGGTACTTTCTTTTTTACGTGCCTAGGAGCGGTAGGCGGATAACGGATAGCGATAACGAAAGCGAATGTATGTACGGTTTCGGAGTTTGCAAAACCGGAACGAGGAACGGCACCGAACGGCCCGAACGCGAAAAAGCCCCCTTGGGCAAGGGGGCTTTTTCAGCATGGTGTGCAGGCGTGCTCTCCTGCGTGGGTGGCACCTAGGCCGCGAGGACCTTGATCACCTGGCTCATGGGGCTCATGAGCCCTTTGCGGCCGATGGCCTGTACGCGGAACCAGTAGTGGCGGGCGCTCTCAAGGCCGTCCACCGTGCAGGTGGCGCGGCTGGTAAAGGCCACACGCTCCCAACTCGCCTCCTTGGTGGGGTCTTCCCGGTTGATGAAGACCTCGTAGTTGGCGGCGTTGCGCTCGGCCTTCCACCGCAACACCACTTGGTTGGTGAAGGGGGTGAGCACCGGTCGCAAGTTCTCCACCGTGGCCAACTTGTCCACCGGCGTACCCTTGCGGCGCACATCGAAGCCAGCGCTGAGGATCTTGCCCTCGTCGCCGCCGCTCTGCTGCTGCACCAGGCCGGCCAGCTCGCGGATGATGTCGCGCAGCGCGGCCTCTGCGGCCCGCTTGGCCTGGTGGTTGACTTTGCCGCCGAAGAAGAGCACCTCCTCGTTGGCTTGCTCCAGCGTATCACACGCTGTGGTGAGGTTCGCGAGGAACCCGGCAGGTAATGTGTACGATGCGTTGCCCGTGAGCATGTCCACATTGTTGCGGCCTTTTTCCACCAAGGCCTTTGAGGTGAGGGCGGTGAGCCCCGTTTTGACTACGAAGAATGTTTCCATCTTCTTGTTGTTTATGCACCGGGGAATTCCGATGCGGACCTTTATCCGCAAAAGGCACCAGTGGGGTGTCGTCTGTAGCTATGGTATTCAGGAGGGGGTGGGGGCTCTGAAGAAACGGAGTACACCTTCGGAGAGCCTTGTCCGGAGAGGCTTGTAGCGCGTTCGGGACGATGCGTTCGCGATCGGCCGTTCCGTGTATTCCAGGCACAACAGCGGGAAAATCGATCAACAAAGCCGCCATGTTGATCCACACCGGTTCAATGTTGAACCACATCGTCGGCATGTGGAACCACTTCGGCGCATTGTTGAACCACAGCGCGGTGATGTTGAACCACATCGGCGGCAGGTGGAACCACTTCGGTGCATTGTTGAACCACAATGCGGTGATGTTGAACCACCGGGTGTGCAAGTTGAACCACCTACGAGCATTGTTGAACCACGTCGTGCTGATGTTGTATCACATGAGCTGCAGGTTGGATCACATTGGAGCCATGTGGTACCACATCAGGTGCATGTGGGATCACATCCGAGCCCTGTTGATCCGCAAAGGGGCCATGTGGTACAACATCCGAGCACGGGTGTTCAAGGTCGGAGCGATGGTGCGTGGGATCGGTACCACCTCGTTCCAGATCTGTGCGCGCTTGGATGGGATGGGCCATCCTTTCATCCAGTTGCATGCATGCTTAGCGCGGATGCATGCGGTTTTGAACAAGACGAATGCTCCCAAGGCGCTTTCGGTGCAAGGCTCAAGGCGATCCGGTCCAGCGGTGGCCAAAGGCCAATTGGTTCTTAGGCTGTGCGGTCACGCGGCGATGGGTTCGCGGATCATAGCCCTAATCGGTGGTAGTGGCTCGGTGTTAGGCCAGGAGGGTCACCCCCTCCACACCCCCGAACGCGACCCAGCCCCGAACAACTTGCGCTGGTGCGCAAGCCGTCGGGGCTGGGGGCATTCGGAACTTCGTGCCTGCGCACGCTGGTTGAAGCGACCTACTTCTTCGGCATGGTCGGCTTCGTCGGTGCAGGTGGCTTGTTGGGCGTAGTAGGCGTGTTCGGGGTGTTCGGCGAGTTAGGTGCCGTGCGGTCGTTCGGCTGGGTGGCCGGCGTGCTGCGGCGCGTGTACTCGCGGTACTGCTCAGGCGTAAGGATGCCCTCCAATTCCTTGTTGCGGCGCTCGGTCAAGGTCTGGTAGTTGGTGCTAGTCCACGGCGTGGGGCCCAAGGCATCGTACTGGCTGCGGTAGCGCGAGTCCACCTCTTGCAGTTCCTTCATGCGGTCCACGGCGATGTTCATGTCGCGGCCGTAGGCATCATTCCACCACATCCAGCCTTGTTGCGGCTGGGTAGGAGCGGTGCTGTTCGGTTGCGAAGGAGGCTGCGGGCTCACATCGGTGGGCGGCGGTGTGCCTTGTGCCACCGCGAGGGTGATGGAGCCGTAAGAAACAATGGCCAGCATGCACAGGTGGTGCAGCGTGCGGGTGAAGGGGTTGTTCGGTTTCATGGTTAGCAGGGTTAGTTGCAAGAGACTTGGCAGATCGGCGACCACGGTCGCGGCGATGTGCTGAAGGCTAGGCCCCACGCAGGATGCACGGGGTTGGTGCCTGCAGCCACGCCATGGTTGACGGGCAGGGGATCGCCCGAGATGGGGCGGAGTGTGGATGGGTTTCCTCGGTGCACGGCGGATGCGTGACCGCGCACCGGCAACCAGCACGCTGACAGCTACCACTCACCCGACGAAGAGCAAGGCTTCAACGCCGCCGAGCGTCGCCGGTGACCGGGCCGTGCGCGTCGCCGAAGAGTCCACCCGAGGCATGGATCACGAAGCGCGAGTCGGCCAAGGCTTCGCCTGCTCCGTGCCTAGGTGTCGCGCTTCCACGCAGCCAGGATGCGCTTCTTGATAAAGAGTGTGTAGCCATCCTTGGTGGGGTATTTCCGTTCGCTGGTCATGTTGTTGAAGAGCAGCGCGGTGACCAGGAGGATCAAGCAGCCACTGAGCACCGGGCTGAGCACGAAGGCGAAGCCCAGCTCCTTCACCGCGGGCGATCCGATCACCGCGATCAATGCCGTGGCCCCGCCGGGCGGATGCAAAGTGCGTGTGACCTGCATGGCCACGATGGAAAGCGAAACGGCCAGCGGGGCTTGCAGCCAGAGCACATCGGGCAGGTAACGGGCCACGGCCACCCCCAGCAGCGCGGAGATCACGTGGCCACCCACCAGGTTACGCGGCTGCGCCAGCGGACTTTGGATGACACCGTACACCAGCACACTGCTGGCGCCGAAGGAACCGATGAGGAAGAGGTTGTCCTGCGCACTCAGCACCTGGCTTTGCAAGTAGGCGATGAGGCCGATGCCCACGAAGGAGCCGATGAAGGCCCACACGTGCTCGCGCGTATCCACCAATGTTTCGCGGTAGATCACATACCGCGAAATGCGTACCCCGCGCAGGATGCGTTGTTTCACCATGCCGTAAAGGTGGTGCTTAGCCTGCATGTCGCTGTGCGCCAGTGGCACCCAGTTGCACACCCTTACCCCACCTCCACCTTCTCCACCCTCCGGATCAGCTCTTGCTGTTCCATGTACAACTCTCGACCGGGGCGCGGGCCTTCGATCTTGTAGATGACGGTGCCGTGTTGGAACTGCCACTTGCGACCCAGGATGAAGCGGCGTGCGAAGGGGCCCAGCTCCACGCTCTCGCCGATCTTGAAACGCATGTGCATCTCCATCTCCTGCACCAGCTCTTCCTGGCTCACGTTGTGGTGTACCACCAGGCCCAGGTCCTTGTTGCGCACGTGGATGGTGTAGAGCCAGTGCAGCACCGGGTGCGGGCGCTTGGAGGTGATCGGGTAGATGCCGCGTTCCCAAGGTACAAGGCCTTGGATGGGGCAGGGTACGGTGGGGACTTTCATGGTTCGACGGGAAAATTGGCGATCCCGTGCTGCTTAAGGTAGCAACATTCCGCAGTGACTTGACGCCCGCTTTCGATACCGCGCCTGTACCACAAGGGGTGCTCGCCCGCATCCCACCCGCATGAACTCCGAACCATGGTGGGGCACTGCCGTAGAAGGGGCCTCCGAACCACCACTCTCCCGATGCGGATCCTAACATTCCTCTTCCTTGCTCCCTGCCTATTGCCCGCTGTGGCCCAGGTGAACGGTTATGCGCGCATTTCGGCGCTGTCCGGCGCTACGCTCACCGTGGCGCAGAGCAACGAGACCGGCGCCACCTTCGATGCCGGCGACCTCATCGTGCTGATGCAGATGCAGGACGATGTGATCGGAAGCACCGCCAACGACGCCACCTTCGGCTCGCTGGGTTCCATTCAACAGGCGGGGCGTTACGAGATCTTGCGTATCGCCTCGCTTACCCGCACGTCGGGTGTGCTGAGCGAGCTGGTGCTGGAGTCGGCCCCCACCTTCGATGCCCATACCGGCAGCCATGCACGCTTGCAGGCCATCACCTTCGAGTTGCTCGGCGGCGGCAGCAACTACACCACCACGGCCGATATCGTGGCCCTGGATTGGAACGGGAACATGGGCGGTGTGGTGGCCGTGCAGGTGCAGGGCAAACTGACCTTGGCCCATTCCATCTCGGCAGATGGTAACGGCTTCCGCGGAGGAGCTGCCGATCCGAACAACTCGGGCTCGTGCGATGTCACCACCTTTCGCGCCGCCAACAACGACCAATACGCCGAGAAGGGCGAAGGCATCTACCGCAACACCGACGCCAATTGGAACGAGGCCCGCGGCCACATGCTGAACGGTGGTGGCGGGGGTAACGAACACAACGGCGGCGGCGGTGGTGGCGGCAACTACACCGCTGGTGGTATTGCCGGCCCCGGGTATAGCTGCGGTTCCAATTCCGCGGGCGGGCTCGGTGGTGTGGCCCTGAGCGGCGAGATCAGTGCGGACCGCGTCTTCATGGGCGGCGGGGGCGGTGGCGGCGAAGGCAACAACAACCTGGGCACCAATGGCCGGCGTGGTGGTGGTATCGTACTGCTGAAGGCCGATAGCATCATCACCCAAGGCACTTGCAGTGGTTTGCGCATCTCGGCCAACGGCCTCAATGCCGCGCAGGCCGGTAACGATGGTGCCGGTGGCGGTGGCGCGGGCGGCTCCATCGTGATCCAAGCGAACGGCTTCAGAGTGTCTTCGTCCTGTGCGCTCCAAGTGAGCGCCAGCGGCGGCAATGGCGGTCGCGTGAACGATGGAGCCACGCACGGCGGCGGCGGCGGCGGTGGCCAGGGTGTGGTGATCTTCAGCAGCGCACTGCCCACGGGCAACATCACCGTGAGCACGGTGAACGGCTCGGGTGGCTGCAACAACAATTCCTCTCCGTGCAACAGCGTGGCACAGTCCGGAGCCGGCACCAACAACAGCGGCATCCTGACCGGTACCTCGGGCCCGCTGCCCGTGGAGCTGGTGAGTTTCCAGGCCGTGCCGGTGAACGCCCAAGTGGACATCACCTGGATCACCGCCACCGAACTGAACAGCGCCTATTTCGCCGTGCAGCGCTCGCCCGACGGGGAGCACTGGACCGAACTGGATCGCCTGCCCGCAGCGGGGTTCAGCCACACGCCGTTGTACTACCGCCTGCACGATGCGGCACCGCTCGGCGGCACCAGCTACTACCGCTTGCGTCAGGTGGACATCGATGGCAGCCAAGCGCTGAGCGAAATGGTGCCCGTGCGTTTCCACGCCGGGGTGCAACAGTTGCATGCCTGGCCCAATCCGGCCACCGAACGCATCACCGTACGCCATGATCCCATGTGGGAGCGCCCGACGCTGAACCTCGTGGACAACATGGGCCGCGTGGTGCGCACCGAGGTGAGCTATGCCACGGGTCAGCTCAGCTTCGATGTGCGCGGCATCGCCACGGGCACCTACACCGCCTTGCTCACATCGGGCACCGCGACGGCACGTGTGCAGGTGAGCGTGCAGCATTAAGCAGGTACTGGTGTCGCGCTGATCGCGGCAAGTGGGGCACCGCATCGGACCGGCATGATCGGTGGTGCGTGACTATCGCATCAACTTATGGGCTGTCCGGTGCTGCTTGAGCGTTCGCGCTTGGTGCTAGGCCTCGGTGCATGATCCTGAACCGAAGTGCGTGTTCAGCTAATTGAGGCGCAGGGCCGCATGCAGGCGATCTTAGTATGGTACAGGGACAATTGTTCTGCGACCCCGCTAGGTTCGAACCCGCGCCATATTCGTATTTCTAAGCTCTGCGACCCTTACAGTGTCATGAATCCAATGCTGCGTTTTCGACCCTGTAAGGGTCGCAGAACTTAGTACGGTGATCGTGCGGAAGTTCCACGACCCCAGCGGGGTCGCAGAGATGAGCACACGATCGATCGCCCCCGTCCGATTTTGATGCGGTCGCCCTGGGGCCTGCTTGCCACCAAGCGCGCGCATTGTGCCATCTTCACCCCGCGAATGCAACGCCGTTTCCTCCTCAACCTCGCTTTGCTGCTGGTGCTGAACCTGCTGGTGAAGCCCTTCTACATCCTGGGCATCGATGCCGGGGTGCAGGATGCGGTGGGCAGCGCGGCCTATGGCACCTATGCGGCCCTGCTGAGCTTGAGCTTCTTGCTGAGCATCGTGCTGGACATGGGCATCACCAACCAGAACACGCGCCATGTGGCCCAGCACACCCACCTGATGGGCAAGACCGTGGGCAGCGTGCTGGGCGTGCGCGTGGTGCTGGTGGTGCTCTACGCGGCGCTCACCTTCGGCACCGGACTGGTGCTGGGCTTCCGCGGCGAACAGATGGCCGTGCTCGGTTGGCTGGTGGTGAACCAAGCCTTGGTGGCCAGCATCAACTTCATGCGCAGCAACATCGCCGGCGCCCAGCGCTTCAAGCAGGACAGCTTGCTGAGCGTGCTGGATCGTTTGCTCTTGATCGGCTTGGTGGGCTGGCTCCTGTGGGGCCGCGCCACGGGAGCGCCCTTCCGCATCGAGTGGTTCGTATGGTCGCAGACCGTGGCCTATTCCATCACCCTGGTGGTGGCCACGGTGTTGGTGCATCGCATCGCGCGCAGCACCGCGTCGGGCGGCCTGCGCCTGGCATGGCGTCCAGCTTATGCGTGGGTGGTCGTGCGGCAGAGTTTCCCCTACGCACTGCTGATCCTGCTGATGACCTTCTACTACCGCATCGACACGTTGATGCTGGAGCGTATGCTGCCCGATGGTCCCATGCAGGCGGGCATCTACGCGCAGGCCTTTCGCTTCTTCGAGGCGGTGAACATGCTGGGCTACCTGATGGCGGGACTGCTGCTGCCGATGTTCAGCCGCATGCTGGGCGAGCAGAACGCCGACCGCGCGGGGCTGACGCCGCTGGTGCGCCTGGCCATGCGCCTGGTGCTCACCGGCACCGTCGCCGTGGCGGTGTTCGGCGTGGTGCATGCACAGGCCATCATGGACCTGCGCTACACCGAGCACACCGCGGAGAGCGCACCGGTGTTCGCCCTGCTCATCGGCTGTTTCGTGGCGGTTTGTTCCACCTACGTGTTCGGCACTCTGCTCACCGCCGGGGGGCGCCTCACGCACCTCAACTGGATGGCGGCCGGGGGTGCGCTGCTCAACATCGGCCTCAACCTAGTGCTGATCCCACGCCTGCAGGCCGAAGGTGCCGCCTGGGCCAGCTTGGTAACACAGGTGACCACCGCGCTGGCCCAGATCTGGCTCGCGGGCAAGCTCTACGGCGCCACCCTTCCGGCCGCGTTGTGGCTGCGCGCCGCCCTTTATGCGGTGGCCTTGGCTGCCTTGGCCTACGGGGTGGGCCTGTTACAGCTGCCTTTGCCGGCCCAATGGGGGCTCTTCGCTGGGGGGGGGCTGCTTTCCGCTTGGGCCACCGGCATGCTGAACAAGCGCGTGGCATACGAAGCGCTGGAATTGCGCGTTCCCGCCAAGGTCTGACACGCCGATCCAGCTAAGGGCGAAGGTGTACTTTAGGCCCTCTTTTCGCGGAAGCACGCATGCAGGAACCAACCTTCGACAAGCAACCGGACACCTTCGATCTGGTCATCTACCTCTGGGCCCGGCGCACTCTTATCGGCGGCATCCTGCTGGCGGGCCTCGTGGCCGGGGTGGTGGCCGCGTTCTGGATCACTCCCCTGTACCAGAGCGAGGTGATCATGTTCCCCGCGGTGACCAACTCGGTGTCCAAGGCCCTGCTGAACGAGCAGAGCACCGGCCGCGACGACATCCTGGCGCTGGGCGATGAGGAGGACAGCGAACAGCTGATCCAGATGTTGCATTCCGAGAAGATCCGCGACCGCGTGGCGCGCCGCTTCGACCTGGCGCGGGTGTACGAGATCGACAGCACCAGCAAGCACCGGACCTCGGAGCTCTACGAAGCCTACGCCGAACACATCAAGTACGAGCGCACCAAGTTCAGTAGCGTGCGGGTGGAAGTGCTCGATCCCGATCCGCAGCGCGCCTCGGACATCGCCAACTACATCGCGGATCAGGTGGACACCGTGTGGACCGAGATGGCCCGCGAGCGCGCCACCAAGGGTCACGCGGTGGTGGAGCAGAAGGTGCGCGAGCTGGAGGAGAACATCCGCGTGATGGCCGACAGTATGCGCGTGCTGCGCGAACTGGGCGTACACGACTACCACACGCAGACCGAACGCTACAACGAGTACATGGGCGCCGCCATCGTGAAGGGCGACCAACGCGCGGTGAAGGAGTTCGAGGAGCGCTTCAAGGTGCTGGCCAAGTACGGCGGTCCGTACGTGACCTTGCAGGACCGCCTCTTCAACGAGACCAAACGCATGAGCGTGCTGCGCATGAAACTGGAACAGGCCAAGGCCGACATGGACAGCGACCTGCCCCACAAATTCGTGGTGAACCGCGCGCTGCCCTCGGACAAGAAACACTCCCCCGTGCGCTGGCTGGTGGTGGCGGTGAGCGTGGCCTCGGCCCTGCTCCTGGCCATGCTGGTGCTGGTGGTGCAGGCCAACGTGCAAAAGATCCGCAAAGCCCATGGGTAACGAACTCTCCTTCGAACGATTCCTCACCCTGATCAAGGCGAAGTACCGCGTCTTCATCGTGGTGGGTGGGCTCGCGGCCCTGATCGGTGTGGTGCTGAGCCACCCGCTCTTCATGAAGCCGCGTTACCTGTCCACGGCCACCGTGTATCCGGTGAACCTGAACAGCTACTCCATCGAGACGCGCACCGATCAGCTGCTGCAACTGCTGCGCAGCAACAGCATCCGCGACAGCCTGATCAAGCAGTTCGACCTGCAGACCGTGTACGAGGCCGATACCGCCCAGAAGGGTGGCTACTTCGCGCTGTACAACGAGTTCCTGGAGCGCGTGGAGATCGGCAAGACGCAGTACGAGAGCGTGATGATCGAAGTGGTGGACGAGGATCCCGTGCGCGCCCGCGATATGGTGAACGCCATGCTCCGCCAAGTTAACCTGCTGGCCCGTCGCCTGCAGCGCGAGAAGTCGCACGAGGTGCTGCGCATCGCCGAGCGGGCCCTGGTGCATGAACGATACAAGTTGGATTCCGTGGAAGCGCGCCTGGACACCTTGCGGAAGACGTCGGGATTGCTCGCGTACGAAACGCAGGCCAAGGAACTCACGAAGGGTTATGTGCGCATGCTCAGCACGGGAGCCAACCAGAGCCAACGTGATCAGGTGCTCAGCATGATCAAAGACTTGGAGAGCAAGGGGGGCGAGTTCCGCCAGCTCACCGAGCTCAGCAATATGTTCCGCAACAACTACGACCGCCTGCTCACCCAATACGAGACGGTGGTGAACGACGTGACCAAGGAGCTCACCTACACCAACGTGATCGTGTATCCCGAGGTGAGCGACAAGAAGGTGTACCCGGTGCGCTGGCTGATCGTGCTGCTGGCCACGGTGTCCGCGCTGCTGTTGTGCTTCCTGGTGCTGGTCTGGCAGGATAAGCGCTGATGCCGATGCTCGCGCGGTTGAAACAGGACTGGATGGTGCCGCTGATCTGCGGTGTCTTCGTCCTGGCCAACATGCTGCTGATGGCCAACCGCGCCTACTGGCTCAACCTGCTGCCGGTAGCCCTCATCATCGCCTGGGCTATGGTGGCCGCGGTGGATCAACTGCTGCTCTTCATCGCCTTCGCCACGCCGCTCTCCATTAACATGGAAGAGATGGACCTCGGCGGCATCGGCGTGTCCTTGCCCACGGAGCCCATCATGGTGGCGCTCACCCTGCTCTTCCTGATCAAGCTCGGCCTGGAGCGCAACGTGGTGGACAAGCGCATCTGGCGCCATCCGATCACCTACATCATCCTCGCGCAGCTCGCGTGGATGACGCTCTGCATCCTGCCCAGCTCCATGCCGATGGTCTCGGTGAAGTACGTGCTCGCGCGCCTCTGGTTCGTCACCACCATGTACTTCATGGTCTCGCGCCTGTTCCAGAACACGCGCAACATGCACCGCTTCATGTGGGCCTACATCTCGGGCCTGTGCATCGTGGTGATCTACACCCTCGTGCGCCACGCGCAGAATGGCTTCGAACACGACCCGGCCCACTGGGTGATGACACCCTTCTTCAAGGACCATACGAGCTACGGCGCCATCCTCGCCTTCTTCCTGCCCTTCAGCTTGAGCGCGATCACCTTCCCGGGTTATTCACGCTCGGGCAAGGCCATGGCCTTCCTGCTGCTCGCCTTGCTGGCCACGGGCCTGGTCTTCTCCTACACCCGCGCCGCTTGGCTCAGCCTCATCGGGGCCCTGGGCCTCTTCCTGGTCATGCGCTTCAAGGTGCCCACCTGGGTGCTGGTGCTGCTGGTGCTGGCCGGTGGGGTGGTGTACCTGGTGGAAAAGGAACAGATCACCATCGCATTGGAACGCAACCGGGAGGAGAGCAGTGACGACCTCGGCGAGCACGTGAAGTCGATCTCCAACATCTCCAGCGATGCGTCCAACCTCGAGCGCATCAACCGCTGGAATTCCGCCTTGCGCATGTGGCAGGAGAAACCCGTTTTCGGCTGGGGCCCCGGTACCTACATGTTCCAGTACGCGCCCTTCCAAGCCGCGGAGGACCGCACCATCATCAGCACCAACTTCGGCGCGGGAGGCAACGCGCACAGCGAATACCTCGGTCCGCTCTCCGAGCAGGGCGTCTTCGGCATCCTGCTCATGGTCGCGCTGGTGGTGGTGACCATCCACCACGCCATGGCGGTGTACAAACGCATGCCGGCGGGCGGTGACCGGCGCTTGCTCGTGGCGGCTATCCTGGGTCTGGTGACCTACTATTTGCACGGCGCCCTCAACAACTTCCTCGATCTGGACAAGGCTTCTGTGCCCTTCTGGGCCTTCACCATGTTGATCGTGCTGATGGATATCCGCTACCCCAAGCAGCCCGCCACGGAGCACTTGGCTACCGAGGTTGCACGCTAAGCGAAGCGGCAGGTCAGCAACGCGATGTCGTCCAAGTAGGGGAGACCGCTGCGGTGCGTCTCGAACGCGCTGATCACCGCTTCGTTGATGGCCTTCGCCGTGGAACGCGCACCGGCGCTGAGGATACCGTTGATCGTGGTGGTCTCGAAGGCGGTGCCGGAAGGATCCTCCTGTTCCACCAGACCATCGGTGTAGCAGAGCAGGGTGCTGTTCGCCGGCAGCTCGGCCGTGCCGCTCTTCAGGAAGGGCAGTTTCGGCATCATGCCCAAGGCGATGCTGCCATCGCGCAGCGGGGTGATGCCCTGTGCATGGTGCAGCAGTGGGTCGTTGTGCCCGGCGTTCACGTACTGCATGGTGCGCGTGCGCGTGTCGATGATGCCGATGAAGAGCGTGATGAAGCGCTCGCCGCGTGCGCTGGCGTGCACCTTGGCGTTGAGGTCGTGTACGAGTTGCACCAGGTCCGTGGCGTGCGGGATGCTGGCGCGCAGGTTCGCCTGGAAGTTGCTCATGAGCAAGGCGGCCGCGATGCCCTTGCCGCTCACATCGGCCACGCAAGCCACGTACCGCCCGTCGTGCAGGTCGATCAGGTCGTAGTAGTCGCCGCCCACTTCGCTGTGCGGCTGGTACCAGCCAGCGGCGTCGATCAGCTCATTGCTCGGCAGGTCGTGCGGCACCAGCATGCTCTGCATCTCGGCCGCCAGTTCCAGTTCGCGTTTCGCGCGTGCGGCCACCAATTCCTGCGCGGCCAAGCGGCGGTTCTCCAAGGCCACCACGATCAGGTTGGTGAGGGTCTGGATGAAGTTGAGGTGCTTCACCGTGGGGCTCATGCGCTGCTCCTCCTCGTCGATGTCGCCGATGAGCAGGAAGGCCAGCGGTTTGCCGCGGTGGTATACGGGCACGGCCACATCGAAGGCGCCGAGGCTGCCGGTGCTCTCCGAGCCGATCACCTGGATCTCCGAGAAGGTGCCGAAGGCTTTCTCGATGTCCATCCCGAGGGCATCCACGTTGTTGCCGAAGCCGATGATGCGCTCCCACCGCGTGGTGCGCTCGAAGAGCATGAGCCGCGTGATGCCGAGGTCTTCGCGGATGATGCGTTCGTACAGGTTGAGCAAGGATGCGCGGTCCTCGGTGTTGTTGATGGCCTTGGTCACATCCAACAAGGCCTTCAGCTGGAACTCCTTCAGCTCCAACCGCTCGATGATGCGCTCCAGTCTGGCCATGGATCAGTCCTTCAGCCGCTTGAAGAGTTCGGGGAGTTTGCCGATCAAGGCCACCTCGCGCATCTTCTGTTTCCACTCGCCAGCTGGGCTGCCGAAGTAGGTGCGTCCACCTTCCAACGAGTTGATCAGTCCGCTCTGGCCCAACACCGTGGCGCCTTTGCCGATGCGGAGCTTGCTGGGTACTCCCACCTGGCCCCACAACGTCACGTGGTCCTCGATCACCACGGCGCCGCTGATGCCCACGTGCGAGGCGATGAGGCAGTGCTGCCCGATCAGCGTGTCGTGTCCCACCTGCACGTGGTTGTCGATCTTGGTGCCTGCGCCGATGCGCGTGTCGGTGCTCACGCCCCGGTCGATGGTACACAGCGAGCCGATCTCCACATCGTCCTCGATCACCACGCTGCCTCCGGGAGCCATCTTGTCGTAGCCGCTGGGACGCTTCTTGTAGTAGAACGGATCGCCGCCGATGACGGTGTTGGCGTGGATGGTGACGCGATCGCCGATGGTGGTATTCTCGTAGATGACCACACCGGGCATGATCAGGCAATCGGCACCGATGCGCACGTTGGCGCCGATGACCGCGCTGCGGTGGATCTCGGTGCCTTCACCCACCACGGGATCTTGGCTGTCCCACGCTTGGCGGGGCATGATGCCGCGCACGAGCTTGTTGTACTCCGCGCACGGATCGTGGCAGATGATGATGGCCTTGCCCGCCGGTGGCTCCACCTCCTTGTTGATGAGGATGGTGGTGGCCGCACTGTTCAGCGCCTTGTCGTAATACTTCTCGTGATCCACGAAGACGAGGTCGCCTTCCTCCACGCGGTTGATCTCGTTGAGCCCGGTGACGAGGCGTTGGGTGTTCCCTTTCGCCGTGGCACCCAATAGCTCGGCGAGCTGGGCGGCGGTCTGTGGTGGGTCGAGGCGCATGCGGTTGTGCGCCAAAGGTAACGGGCGTTGCGCAGGAGTGAACGTCGCTCTTCTATGGTTCACCCGCCTATTCCCTCATCCAGCGCAAAGGACGGAACAGGTGTGTATTCTCGGGCTGAACGATGTAGCAGCCTTCAGGGAGCGAGCTGACGTCCAACCGACCACCATGGCGAGATAGCGTACTTGTCAGCACTGTACGACCCGTCGCATCGATAACATGCACGCGCATGTTGGCTGAGAACGTAAGTCCGACCACTTGGATATGGTCGGTACCGTCCGGAATGATGGACCATGTACCTGCCTGCTTGGGATCATTGATGCCTACGCCCCATGAACAGGAGGGTACAGCCGCAGTGCCATAGCTGATCTGATCGTCCCTGTAACACTGCAAAAGGGGATGGTCGGCTATATGAGCTTCTTCGCAAGGCGGGAAGAACAAGGCTTGATCAGAGCCGATCCGTTCCGTGTATGAAAAGGTCAGCCCGCCATTCCTGCAGGGGTTGTTCACGGCTATGGTCCGGAGCCATTGACCTTCTAGCCAGACATGCCCTGTATCCGTTACATTGAAAGGGCACCAGCAGCCCCAGTCGCCGAATTCCAAATGTTCCCAATGTTCACCGGGACTGGCACCGAACCAGATCAACGTATCCCAACGGGACAGACCCCACTCGGGAAATGACTGATATTGATAAATGACACCATCATCGGCCCGGGTGATATACAGCGTAGCACTCAACGCACCATTCGCATACGTATGCCGGATCACGTTTCCCGTTCCCCCTTCGAGTAGTGTATCGCCAACGTAGGCGTAGCGAGAGAATATGCCATCGAACCAAGGTGAAGCGTATTGCCATTGAGCACCGGGCACACACCATTGCTGCGCATGAACCGCTCCGAAGAGCAAGAGGCAGAGAGCCAACGAATGTGCAGTGCGCTTCATTGTTTCAACCAATTGGTATGATACCGTTCGCCACGGAGATCCGATATGCACACCACATAACAGCCCGGTGCTAGGTTGCTGAGATCGAGCCATTGCGTGGGGCCGCTCATCGTAAAACTGGTCACCGTGCGGCCTTGCGCGTCGCGGATCGCGATGGAGGTATTGGGCCAGCTCGTGCCGATAAGGTCGATGCGAATTGGGCCATCGCTGGGGTTGGGCGATATGTGCAGAACGTGGTTTGGAAGAGGGGGTTCTCGCACCCCCACATTCAGCCCGTACAACCGGCTCACCATACGCTGTGTGGTATCGTTGGTGGTGCCATCGTCGTAGCCGTGGTAGGCGCCGTAGATGTAGAAGCTTCCATCCGCTGCGGGTACGATACCAGCAATGCTCTTGTAGGTAGTGGTGCCCGAACTGACCACGTAGTCATAAGCACCACAACCGAGGCCATCGAAGACATCCTCGACCAAGGCGCCCGAGCTATCGATCATGGCGATGCCGCCGCGGTCCAAGCCATTGACCTGATCGAATACACCCGTAACGATGAATCGGTAGGGAGAAAGCTGATGGATGGAACCAACTACTGGAATGCCAGAACCATTGAACGTTGCGTAGAACTCGAGGAGGTTAAAGCTCGCGTCCAGGCTTCCGTCGGCATGTAAGCGGATAAGACCCTGTACTTGATCCGAACCTTGTAGCTTCAATGGACCTGCAACAAGAATGCGGCCATCCGGGAGGGTAAGGTAGTCCCTAGCCCCACCATACCATTGCAAGGGCGCCTCGAAGGTGGTGTCCAAGGTTCCATCGGCCCACACGCGGAAGACGGTGTTCACCGGTTGCCCTTCGTAGGTGGTCATGGTTCCGGTGCAGAGGAACTTGCCATCGGGCTGTTCTTCGATGGCATAGATCACGCCATTGCAAAGGCGATGCGTACGGGTGGTATCCAAGTAGCCGGTGTTGGTGAACCAGATCAGGCTGTAGAGACCCTCGAACCCCCGGATACTGTCGGAGAGCACATGGGCACCGCTCATCAATACGCGCCCATCGGGGTACACGTGGTAGTCTCCGCCTTGGAGGGCGAACACGTATGGGCCAGCGCTGGTCAGGATGTATCCGGTATCCACAGTCCCATCCTCGAAGATCCTCCTGACTCCTGCTCCATTGCCAATATAGTAACGTGAATTCCAAGGTGTGATGCGTCCACCGTCAGGGGCGAAATCCGGGAAGGGTAGAACGCGATCGCCGGATGCTGTCACACGGACATACCCTCTGTCGAATTGATCACCGGGCCAGCGTAACACCCCAGATAGTAGTACATCGCCGTTGGAAAATTCGGCTATCGAACTCACGTACCTGACGTTCAATCCAGTCCTGAATGACAGGTCCAGATCGAATGGAGCTTGCGGCCAGGTGACTTGGGCCACGTGTAGTGTGACCAACAAGGCAAGTAGCCGCATGATGCGGCTGATGCTCATTGGCGTATGACCAGATTTTTGGTGAGTTGTGTTGAATCGTGGTTGGTCAGGACCACGTTGTAGGTACCTGGTGCGAACTCCCGGCTATCCAGCACGAGTTGCTGTTGTTCGGAAGCCACGATCAATTGCTTCAGCACACGGCCAGTGATGTCTTGGATCACGATCGCGGCGTTCATGGGTTCGGCAGCCAGATCCACTTCCAAGACCACAAAGGTGCTTGCAGGGTTGGGGTAGATCGCGAACGTTCCAACTTTCCTTGCCTCTTCCAGACCGAGTGCGATCTCACAAGGCCCTGCCACTCGGATCAGTTCCATATCCTCATCGGCGTAACAGCGCAAAGCACCATACCCACCGTCGATCAGCCAATAATGGGATAGTTGAACATCGAGGAACAGTTGAATGGGTCCGATGCGTTCGAAGATCGTATCGACTACGACCACGATGTCCTCCAGTGTGGCTTCGATGGCCAGGAACCGTAGCGATAGACCCCCAAGGGTGGTATGCCCGGTATCCGTCACGGTGATGCGTGTTCCCTCTTCCCACCAAGTGGTTGGGAAGTTCCAATGATCCCCCGGCACGGCGGTGAAGTGGAACAAGGTGTCGAACGCCGATCCGTCCCAACTGTACACTGATCCATCGGGAGCTGTGTAGGTGTGCAGCAAGAACGGTCCGCCTTGCCAGGGCGTGTTGGTCTGATCGCTCCAGCCATGTTCGATGATGGTGAAAGCTTCGCACACAGAGTCGGCGAACAGAACATGGCCCGTGTAGCTTGTCTCCACGTAGCCGTGATCGCCCGAGGATGTATATGGGTATTCATGGTGCCACCTGGCTCCCGGTGCACACCAGGACTGCGCCGTTCCCAGTGCGGTCCCAAGGATGAACGCAGCAGCTAGTGGAACTTTCATGCCATTAAGGTAAAGCGATCCGCCCGATCCGATCAACGTCCAGACGCCGGGAAGGGCATTGATGCTGCTTCTCGATGGTCGCCCAACGAAGAAGCCCCTCCACCGGATGGCGGAAGGGCTTCCGTTCTATTCTTAACGACCGCTTATTTCTTCACGCGGTCCATGTACTCACCGGTCTCGGTGTCCACCCGCACGATGGTGCCGATATCCACGAAGCTGGGTACACTGATCTCGGCGCCACCGGCGAGGGTCGCGGCCTTCATCACCTTGTTGCTGGTATCGCCCTTCACGGCATGCTCGGTGTAGGTCACCTCCAGTTCCACCACTTTCGGCGGACGGGCGAAGATGGCCACTTCGCTCTCGAAGCCCACTTGCACCACCATCTCTTCCTTCATGAAGCGCATGGCATCGCCGAAGAGTTCGGCTGGCACGTATTTCTGCTCGAAGCTGCTCTGGTCCATGCACACCAGGTTGTCCCCTTCGCGGTAGAGGTATTGCAGTTCGTGGATCTCCACGCGCAGCACTTCCATGGTCTCGCCACTGCGCCAGCGGTGTTCGTTCAGCTTGCCGTTGCGCAGGTTGCGCATCTTGCCCTGGTAGAAGGCGCGCAGGTTGCCCGGCGTACGGTGCTGCCATTCCATGATCTGGCAGATGTCGTTGTTGAAGCGGATGTAGGAACCGATGTTTACGTCAGCTGTGCTGGCCATGAGGAGGGGAGTTCTTGAGATCGACCACCTTGGCCCTGTGCCCGGGTGGTTTTGGAGGCCGCGAAAATAGGGTTTTGTGCCGAAGCGGGCATGGCCGGGAGCACGGTGCGGTACAAGAGGCGTACTTGACCGGACAGCGCTCGTAAGCAGGATTACCGGCCGCGCGGCTTGTAGTCCCCGATCTCGATGGCGGCCGTACACACATCGTGCTCCTGCAACTGCCGGTTGCTGGCCACCACCACCGTGCGCTGCCCCAAATGGTCGCGCAGCAAGGAGCGGTACCAGGCGATGGCTTCGGCGTCGAGATTGCTGGCGGGTTCATCCAGCAGCAATAAGGGCGTGTCGCTGAGGATGGCCAAGGCCAGCTTCAACCGTTGTTTCATGCCGCTGCTGAAGTGCAGCACGGGTTTCTCCAGGGCATGGTCGAGATAGGCGATGCGGGCCACATCCTTCACGCCTAAGCCTGGCATGAACGGTTTGAACCGCGCATGGAAGTCGATGGCTTGGGTAAGGCTCAGCTCCTCGTAAAGTCCGAGGTACGGTGCGGCGATGGCCACGTGTTTGTACACCTCCTCCTGCGGCACCGGCCGATCATCCAAATGGTGTTCGATGTGGCCCTGCGTGGGGATGATGGCACCACCGATCACTTGCAATAAGGTGCTCTTGCCGCTGCCGTTGGGGCCGAGTAGCGCCGTGCGGCTGCCGCTGGCCAGGGTAAGGCCCACACCTTCGAACACGACTTCGCGACCGAAGTGCTTGGCGACCTGGTGGAGGGTGACCTTCATCTACTCCGCAAGCCCGCGCATGATGCCCTTCGGACTGTTGTTGATGAAGTCGAGGATCACGCCGCGCTCGGGGCTACGGGGCAACGTTTGCATCACGTTCTGCACGGCGCGCTCCACGTTGTTGTTGCGTACGAAGATCTCGCGGTAGATGTCCTCGATGCGGGCGATGGCGTCATCGGCATAACCCCGGCGACGCAAGCCCACCACGTTCACGCCCACGTAGCTCAAGGGTTCACGCGCGGCTTTCACGAAGGGCGGCACGTTTTTGCGCACCAAGGAAGCCCCAGCGATGAAGCTATGCGCACCGATATGGATGAACTGCTGCACCGCCACGTTGCCTTCGAGGATGGCCCAGTCGTCGATGGTGACGTGGCCCGCCAGGTTGACGCTGTTGGCGATGACGATGTTATTGCCCAGGATGCAGTCGTGGGCCAGGTGCACGTACGCCATCAACAGGCAGTTGCTGCCCACGGCCGTCTTCTCCCGATCCGCCGTGCCGCGGTTGATGGTGACGCATTCGCGGATGGTGGTGCCGTCGCCCACTTCGGCGGTGGTCCGCTCACCGGCGAATTTCAGGTCTTGCGGGATCGCACTGATCACCGCTCCCGGGAAGATGCGGCAGCGGCTGCCCACGCGTGCACCGTCCATCAGTACCGCGTTGGGGCCGATCCAAGTGCCATCACCCACCACCACATCACCATAGATGCTGGCAAAGGGTTCAACGGTCACGTCCTTCCCCAGTTTGGCATCGGGGTGTACGTAGGCGAGTTTGGAGATGCTCATCCGTTGATCGCCGAGGCTTTCGGCGCAGGGGTTTGGGCTTCGGTCTTCTCGGCCACCACTTTGTCGCGTGCGATCTGCGCCAACATCTCGGCTTCCACCGCGGGGACGCCGTTCACATAACCCACGCCGCGCATGTGTACGATGCCACGGCGTATCGGAGTGATGAGCTCCAGCCGGAACACGAGCGTGTCGCCCGGGATCACCTTGCGGCGGTAGCGGATGCCGTCGGTCTTGAGGAAGTAGGTGGTGTAGTTCTCCGGATCGGGCACCTTGCTCAACGCGAAGATGCCGCCCACTTGCGCCATGGCTTCCACCTGCAGCACGCCCGGCATCACCGGGTTCCCCGGGAAGTGGCCGGTGAAGTGCGGCTCGTTCATCGTCACGTTCTTCACGCCGATGATGCTGTTATCATCCATGCTCATGATCTTGTCCACGAGCAGGAACGGATAGCGGTGCGGCAACATCTTCTCGATGTCCTGAATGTCGAACAAGGGTGGCTTGGTAAGGTCCACATACGCCACCGGGTTCTTCTCTTCTTCGCGGATACGCTCCTTGATGCGCTTGGCGAAGCTGGTGTTGCCGAAGTGGCCCGGACGCGCCGCGAGGATGTGCCCTTTGATCGGCCTGCCCACCAAGGCGAGGTCGCCCACGATGTCCAGCAGCTTGTGGCGTGCGGGCTCGTTGAAGAACTTCAGGTCCGTGGTGTTGAGCACGCCGTTGCGGCGGATCTCCACCTCTTGGTACTCCCGACCCAAGGCCTTGGCCAGGTCCTTCAACTGTTCCTTGGTGGTGCCTTCGCGGTCTTCGAGCACGATGGCGTTGTTGAGGTCGCCGCCCTTTATCAAGCCGGCTTTGGCCAGCTGCTCCAGTTCGCGCAGGAACACAAAGGTGCGGCAGGGTGCGATCTCGGCCTTGAACTCCTCGGCGCGGTACATGCTCGCATGCTGGGTGCCGAGTACGGGGCTATTGTAATCCACCATCACCGTCAGGCGGAACTCACCACCCGGCGTGGGCACACCGAGCATTTCGGTGCCGCGCTCCTGGGTCTCGAACCAGATGGGCTCCTTCAGCACGAACCAGTTCCGCTTCGCATCCTGCTGTTCCAAGCCCACGCTTTCGATGGCGTGTACGAAGGGCAGGGCGCTGCCGTCCATGATGGGCATCTCCGGGCCGCTCACCTGTATGAGGCAGTTGTCGACCTCCAAGGCGTACAAGGCGCTCAGCACATGCTCGGTGGTGTTCACCGTGACGTTGCCTTTGCCCAAGGTGGTGCCGCGCTCGGTGCTCACCACCAGGTCGGCGTCGGCATCGATGATGGGTTCGCCTTCCAGATCGGTGCGCTGGAATTTGTAGCCATGGCCGACGGGGGCGGGCCGCAGGGTGAGGGTGACCGGTACGCCGGTGTGCAGGCCCACGCCTTTGAGGGTGGCGCTGCCTTTGAGGGTGTGCTGGAAGTCGCTCATGCCAGATGTTCCGAGGGGAGCTTGAGTGGTACCCCGGGAACGTGCACGGCGAAGGTAGAACTCCGGGGTGTACCGACTACTTGCGCGTGGCGTTGTTCAGGTGGGCGCGCAGTTCGGCCAGTTCCTTTTCCAATCCGTCGATGCGCCGTTTGAGGTCGGGTAGATTGCGGTACACCACGAAGCTGCGGTCGTGCAGGCTCTTCTTGAAGGCGGGTGATCCCTGCACCGTTTCCCCGTCGCCGATGTTGCTGCCGATGCCGCTCTGCGCCGCGATGCGCACACGGTCGCCGATGACGAGGTGTCCTGCTATGCCCACCTGCCCGCCGATCTGGTTGTGGTCGCCGATGCGGGTGCTGCCCGCGATGCCGGCCTGCGATACCACCACATTGTGCCGGCCGATCTCCGCGTTGTGCCCCACTTGCACCAGGTTATCCAACTTGGTGCCCGTGCGGATGATGGTGTGCCCGATGGTGGCGCGGTCCACCGTGGTGTTGGCGCCGATCTCCACCTGGTCTTCCAGGATCACGTTGCCCACTTGCGGCATCTTCTCGTACACGCCATCAGCACGCGGCACGAAGCCGAAACCGTCGGCCCCGATCACCGCGCCGCTGTGGATCACGCATTGCGCACCCATCTGGGTCTGGTGGTAGATCTTCACCCCGGCGTGGATGCGTGTGCCAGCGCCGATGCGGCAGCGGTCGCCGATGTAGCTGTTGGGGAAGACCTTCACGCCATCGCCCAGTTCCACGTCGTCGCCCACGTAGCAGAAGGCGCCGATGTACACGTTCTTGCCGAGCTTGGCCCGCGGGCTCACGAAGCTGGGCTGTTCGATGCCTTTCTTCTCGTACTGCAGCTCGGCATTGCGCTCCAGCAGTTGCGTGAAGGCCATGCGCGCATCCTTCACCCGGATGAGCGTGAGCGTCTTCGGTATGGCACGCCCCGCCTGGAAATCCTCGTTCACGATGGCGATGGTGGCCTTCGTGGTGTAGATGTATTCCGTGTAACGCGGGTTGGCGAGGAAGGTGAGGGTGCCGCTGCGGGCCTCTTCGATCTTGGCCAGGTCGCTCACCAGCACCTGCGGGTCGCCGTCCACCACACCTTCAAGCAGGTCGGCGATCTGTTCGGCGGTGAATTGCATGGTGGGAGAGGACTGGCCGGTGCAGCGTGATCAGCGCGTGATGGGGACGCTCACGCCGGTCTGGTCCCACTGCAGGTTCAGCGCGGGTGGTGCGCCGCTCACGTCGATGGTGAACTGCTCCACCACGGCGGGCAGGTTCTGCACAGGCACTTCCACCGTGGCCACATCGGCCGTGGCATCGCGTTGCGCCTCGCCGCCGTAGGTCACGCCCCAGGAGTAATTCTTGCTGTTGAAGATCACCGTCCATGAGTTGGCTTGGGGGATGGTCCACAAGGTGTACTTGCCCGCCGGCAAGGGCAGCCCGCCCACGCGGATATCCTTATCCACTTCGAAGGTGGTGGCTTCGTTCGCACCAGTGCGCCACACTTTGCCGAAGGGCACGAGTTCACCGAATATCACCCGGCCTTTCTTGCTGGGCCGGCTGTAGTCCACGGCGATGGTGGCGTCGCCCACGGTGAAGGTGTTCACCACCTCCGGGCTGGCTTTCTTGGTCTGCGACTTCATGTAGCCGAAACCGAAGTAACCGATCACGGCGAGCAGGGCGCCTCCGATGAGAAGGCCTTTGAGGATCTTGGGCATGGGTCGTTCGTGTGGTGGCAAATGTAGGCGGGGGGATCCGCCCGGGGATCGTCGGGTGCCTACCTTGTTGTTGCGGTGGTGGCCAACGGTACATCCCTTGCTCGGGCTAGCTCCACGAACTTCAACCCAGACCTCCCATGAACAACCCACTTCGCGGCCTTTTGGCCGGTGCTGCAGCCTACAAATGGGGCGGTGGCTGTTTCGGCACTGTCATCGTATTCCTGATCGTGTACTGGCTCTTGGGGAGTTGCTGACCGGGGGTGTGGCGTGCGCGCCTCACACCGCCAACCACCGCGGCCAAGCCAGGTACCACTTGGTCACCGGGCGCGCTAAGGCGTGGATGCCGAGGTTGTCGCTGGTGTGGAGTGACGTCCATTGAATCATCAGCTGGTGCTATGACAACTAACGAGACTAGCTGTGGGGGAACGGCTATCTGAGCTGTGAAATAAGCAGTAGGGCAACAATGGATATGACGTACCACATCAGTGCTCTTCCTCCATATTTGAACTCGTTGGCTAGATACGTTCTTATCTCCAGACCATGCCATCTTCGATACAACGCGATGCTCAGTAGCACGCTTGCTGCTGGGAGAACTATCCAGATCAGGTAGTAGAAAGTTAGGTATCCAACCGCAATGATGTCTGGCCAGAAGTACATCAGCGGAAGCGATAGGAGAAAGATCGTATTCGCCAATGACGCTCCTCGGAACGCTAGGATGATCAGGTTGCGCACTTGCTCGTATGCGTGCGCAACTTCTTTGGTGTTGAGGATGGGCATTTGAGCGCCTAAGTTCTACGCCAACCACCGCGGCCACGCCAAGTACCACTTGGTCACCGGGCGCGCCAAGGCTTGGATGCCGAGGTTGTCGCTGGCTTCGGCGATGTCGCGCGTGCTGCCATCCTTGTATAGCAGTTCGATGCGGTCCTTCGCCGGGTCGTAAGCGTTGTTCACGATGTTGCCGGTGATCACGAAGTGGGCGGCATCGGCCAACGGGATGCCCAGCTGTGCGGCCACCTTCTCGCGCAACTCGGCGATGCGTGTGTCATCCCACGGGATGTTCTGCAATTTGATGCGCAGGTTGCGGCGGTGTACGAGGTCCGTGGCCAGCTGCGCCAGCACCTTGTCCGGATGGTCGCACCAGACCTTCACCGCACCCATCACGTCGTGGTCGTCGAGCTTCAGGAAATCGCCCAGGATGGCCGGATCGCGGAATGAGGCGCGGTCGTGCCTTGCGGTAAGGAATTGCAACAGCGCGGGCGAAGCGAAGACGCCGGTGCCTTGCAGCGCCAGCATTTTCGCACGGCGAAGTGTTTCCACCAACATCATCTCGCAGGCCACCACCGTCTTGTGCAGGTACACCTGCCAGTACATCAGGCGCCGCGCCACGAGGAATTTCTCGATGCTGTAGATGGCCTTCTCCTCCACCACCAATTTGCTGTGCAGGCCGGAACCATCGGGGTCGTCCACCACCTGCAACATCTTGATGATGCGCTCGCCGCCGATCACCCCTTCGCTCACGCCGGTGTAGAAACTGTCGCGGTTGAGGTAGTCGATGCGGTCCACATCCAGTTGGCCGCTCACCAGCTGGTGCAGGTAGCGTTTGGGGTATTGGTCGCGGAAGATGCGGATGCCAAGGTCCAGTGCCCCGCCGAAATCGATGTTCAACGCATCCATCACCAAGGCGCTCACGTCCTCGTGGCTGATGCCTTCCACCAGGCTATGTTCCAAGGCATGGCTGAAGGGCCCGTGCCCCACATCGTGCAGGAGGATCGCGATGCGCGCACCGAGGGCCTCTTCTTCGGTGATCGCGTGCCCTTTGCCGCGCAAGGTGGCAATGGCTTCGCCCATCAGGTGCATGGCGCCCAGCGCGTGGTGGAAACGCGTGTGCAGGGCGCCCGGATACACGAGGTGCCCCAGGCCCAGCTGCTTGATGTAGCGCAACCGCTGGAACCATGGATGGTCCATCAACCGCTGCACCACCGGATGCGGCACACTGATGAAACCGTAGATGGGGTCGTTCAGGATCTTCATGCGATCGCGTCACTATAGCTACCTACTTCACACCTCACCCTTCACCCTTCCCACTTCACACCTCCTACCCAGTACCTTCACGCCCCGAAAGTACAGGGCAATACCACACCGCACCCGGCGTTGACCCTGTATGGCATTCACTCGAACCGAACCGCTTGCGCCCACCGGCGTCAACATAGCTTCCATGACCGCGAACATCCTCTGGGCCGACGACGAGATCGATCTGCTGCGCCCGCACGTGCTCTTCCTGCAACAGAAGGGCTATTCCGTGGATACGGTGAACAACGGCCTCGATGCCGTGGAGAAGGCCAAGGCCAAGGAGTACGACATCATCTTCCTGGATGAGAACATGCCCGGCCTCAGCGGGCTCGAAACGCTCTCGCGCATCAAATTGGACCGCCCTGCCGTACCCATCGTGATGATCACGAAGAGCGAAGAGGAGAGCATCATGGAGGGCGCCATCGGCGGCAAGATCAGCGACTACCTGATCAAGCCGGTGAACCCGAACCAGATCCTGCTCTCGCTGAAGAAGAACCTCGAAGGCAAACGCCTGGTGAGCGAGAAGACCACCAGCGACTACCAGCAGCAGTTCCGTCAACTGGGCATGCGCCTGGGCGACCGCCACACCTCCGAGACCTGGAAGGAGCTCTACGCCGAACTCGTGCGCTGGGAGCTGGAGCTGGGCCAGAGCAGCGACCAGGGCATGTCGGAGATCCTGCGCTCGCAGTGGAACGAGGCCAACGAGCTCTTCAGCCGCTTCGTGGCGGACAACTACATCGACTGGGTGAACGGCAAGGGCAACGACCTGCCGCTGCAATCGCACCAGCTCTTCAAGGCCAAGGTGGCCCCGCTGATCAAAGCCGACGGCCCGCCCGTGTTCATGGTGCTCATCGACAACCTGCGCTTGGACCAATGGCGCATCCTGGAGCCGCTGATCAGCCAGTTCTATCGCGTGGAGGAGGAGGGGCTCTTCTACAGCATCCTGCCCACAGCCACGCAATACGCGCGCAACGCCCTTTTCGCCGGCATGATGCCCAGCGAGATCGAGAAGCGCTTCCCCGGCAAGTGGATCAGCGAGGACGAGGAGGGCAGCAAGAACGCCAACGAGGACGAGTTCATCGCCGGGCAGCTGAAGCGCCTGGGCAAGGACGTGAAGTTCAGCTACCACAAGATCCTCAACCTGAACGCTGGCAAGAAACTCGCCGACAGCTTGGACAACCTCATGGGCAATCCGCTCAACGTGATCGTTTACAACTTCGTGGACATGCTGAGCCATGCCCGCACCGAGATGGAGGTGATCCGCGAGCTGGCCGACGACGATGCCGCCTACCGCAGCCTCACCAAGAGCTGGTTCGAGCACAGCCCGCTCTTCGACATCCTCAAAGGCATCGCCGAGCGCGGCGGTCGGTTGGTGATCACCACGGACCACGGCACCATCCGCGTGGGCGAACCCAGCAAGGTGGTGGGCGACCGCAACACCAACACCAACCTACGCTACAAGCACGGCCGCAACCTCACCTACGAGAACCGCGATGTTCTGGTAGTGAAGGACCCCGCACAAGCCTTCCTGCCGCGCGCCAACGTGAGCACCGTGTACATCTTCGCCAAGAGCGACCGCTTCTTCGTGTACCCCAACAACTACAACCACTTCGTCACCTACTACCGACACACGTTCCAGCACGGTGGTATCTCGTTGGAAGAGATGTTGGTGCCGTGGGCGGTGCTAAAGCCGAGGTGAGGGCGGACCAGAAGATCAGAAAATGAGATGATCAGATGATGGCTGCATGACGAGAGGGAAGCTGTCCGTCGTTGCAGTACTGGCCATCGCCCTTGCATGGGACTGGTTCGGTAGTCGTTTCAGGCTGGATGCTGACGATCTCCTTGCTCTCAAGCCAGGGATGACCAAGGATGAAGTGCGCGTTTTGCTCGGAGAACCCCTTCAGGAAGAGGTGCGCAGGGACTATAAGTTCTTTTGCCAGTGCAACCCGGAACAGATCTGTTGGCAACCCGAGCGGACCACCTGGACTTACACACGAAAGCCTTTGATCAGGTTCGTGCCTTTTCTGACATTTCCGATGGTATGGGTCCACTTCAACGTGCGCGGCCATTTGGACGAGGTCTACATCAAAGAGTATTTCGCTGCTGGTATGGATCGGCGAGGTATCTACTTGTCCAAGCTTGATCCGTGTGACACCCTTGATCGAGGGCTTCAACAGATAAGAGGCTATGATGCCACGATCGCTAGGAAACTGGTGAGGGATATCTTCTGACCGACCTGGTCACCGGCTCAGCGTAGATGCATTTTCTGATCATCTGATCCACTGATCTTTGCCTTCGTGCTCGCCACCATCACCCTGCGCAAACCCTCCGACGCCGAAGAGGTCGCCCGCTTCATCCTGCAAAGCCATGCGGAAGCGCGAGTCTTCGCCTTCACCGGTGACCTGGGCGCGGGCAAGACCACGTTGATCAAGGCGCTGTGTGCGGCGCTCGGTGTGGCCGACCATACCAGCAGCCCCAGCTTCGCCATCGTGAACGAATACAGGACCGGTAGCGGCGATCCGCTTTACCACTTCGACCTGTACCGGTTGAAGGCCGAAGAGGAGCTCGACGGTATCGGCTTCGACGAGTACCTGGACAGTGGCCACTTCTGCTTCATCGAATGGCCCGAGCTGGCGGGAGGCCGTCTCCCTCCGGACGCCCTGCTGGTGCGCATCACCGCGGCCGCCAATGGTGTGCGGACGATCGAACTGACAACGGGAAGTCGTTAGGGATCGGCATTTAGTCCACCGTTCGGTACGCCGCGCAGGCATGAAGCGAGCTACTGACCCCAACCCCCAA
>Ga0209812_10000054_pt1 | contig 101663 bp, 97 predicted proteins | sample JI71714BDNA_FD_187502 | JGI IMG/M metagenome (GOLD analysis project Ga0209812, IMG submission 187502) | Wastewater effluent complex algal communities from Wisconsin, to seasonally profile nutrient transformation and Carbon sequestration -... | ecosystem: Engineered > WWTP > Effluent > Algae... | reverse complement strand
AGTAGATGCACCCTGATTAACGCCCCAACTTACCCTGGTTGGGGTTTTTTATTTTCCCCAAAAATTTCCCCAAAAATCCTGATGGTAAAGATATCGAAGGGAAAACAGAAATAGTAGATGCACCCTGATTAACGCCCCAACTTACCCTGGTTGGGGTTTTTTATTTTCCCCAAAAATTTCCCTAAAAATCCTGATGAGCCAGATATCCCACTGGAAAATGAAATGGTAGATGCACCCTGATTAACGCCCCAACTTACCCTGGTTGGGGTTTTTTATTTTCCCCAAAAATTTCCCTAAAAATCCTGATGAGCCAGATATCACACTGGAAAAGGAAATGGTAGATGCACCCTGATTAAATCCTCCCCAACTTACCCTGGTTGGGGTTTTTTTTTATCTACTGTAGGGGCGGGTTCACCCGTATATTCAAAACAAAACCTGAATACAGGTAAACCCGCCCTTACCTACTAAATTACTTCAAAGGAGTGAACTTCTAAAACTGGCCCGATCATGGCAAATGTCATTACATCCGATCGCGTTTCTCCGGTAATAGTTACTTTTAGGCCAACTTTGCGTAACTCAGAGGGAGTTTTTTGAAGTTCATAAGTTTCTCCAGAATCACTGATTAAAGCCCACACTCCGGGGCCTAATCCTTTCCTTTCAATAATACCTGTGACTGTCAAACTCATATCGGTTTCGCCTCAGATTTAAGGGCTAAATGAGCTAATCCAAAACAGAGTAAAGCATTAATAATGAGGAATAATTGGGAAGGTAAACCATAACCCAAACCCCAAACAACCGGAGATAAAAATGCACTTACTCCTAAACAACTTGCGACACCAAAACAAGTTCCGATCGCGCTCCATTTCCACTCTTTATGGCCAAGGAATAACGCGATTAAAATGAAAGGAATTAAAACACTAGCAAAAATGGGATTTAACATGGAACTTCCTTGAATCGCACCCCCTAATTCAGGGATCGAACTTCCCATTACTCGTAAGGGCCATTGTGGGAGGTCAAAAATGTATAATCCGCGGAGGAAAAATAAACCAGAACTTCCGGCAATTAACCCCCAAGATAAATTCCAATTCCAACGGAAAGGAAAATAATTTCGTAAAAACCAAGCTAATAGATAGGAACCTAGTACCATCGCGATTTTTGGTAATAACGCGATCGCACCACCATCTATCCAAAAACGAGGATTTAGATAACCATTATCCCGTAACCAGCGGAAGAAATCACTAAAGGTAATTTGACCTTTTAATGCTAATTGCACCGCGGCATAAGCATCTAATTGTCCTGCACCAAAATGATTTAATGGATCTTCTTGAACCACTCTTGCTGATTGTTGTAAAACTGTCAATATTTCATCAGGATTTTTGACACCACTGGCCTTGATTAAAGCCGCGACACCCGCGACGTGTGGAGCGGCCATACTCGTACCTTGATAGCCTTCAAAAACCGATTCTCCTGTTTCAGGATCAATGGTATTTTGGATAATTTTACCCGCCTCTGAGCCCCCAGGCGCACCGATATCAACACCTGCACCATAATTAGAATAAGGAGCTTTTTCGCCATCGGGACCGAAGGCAGAAACACCTATGACATGAGGATAACGGGCAGGATATTCTGATGAATTTTGCCCGGAATTTCCCGCAGCCGCGATAATAACTACCCCTTTATTATGGGCATAGTCAATGGCTTCTTTCATTAGGTGATTTTCGCCACCACCACCGAGACTCATATTAATGATGTCAGCACCATTATCCGCGGCAAATTTAATAGATTCTGCGATATCGGAAACGGTACCACTGCCACTTTCACTTAATACTTTTAATGGCATTAAATTTGCTTCATTGGCAATGCCCGTGACTCCAAAATTATTGTTAGTTGATTGGGCGATTGTTCCCGCGACATGAGTACCATGTCCATTATCATCGGTGGCTTCTAGTCGATCATTTACGAAGTCATAACCTGGGACAAATTTTGTTTCTTTTAAGTCGGGGACTTGGCTAATTCCTGTGTCAATTACGGCGACGGTTATGCCATTCCCTTTGGTTTCATTCCAAGCATTTTCGACGTTAATGCTACGGAAGTTCCATTGTTTGTTATATAATGGATCATTGGGAACTTCAGACACTTTATAAATGTAGTTAGGTTCGATGGTTTCTGTATCTTTGACAATATCGGATTTTTTCAGGCTATCGAGTAAATCGCGATCGCCTTTGACGATATAAACATTGTCCGTGGTGGAAAATTTACTGTTAAGATGGGCACTGAGGTGATATTGTTGCGCGATCGCGTTAATATCTTGGGCGATTTTGGTACTACCCACATCTTCGCGGAAGTCTAACACAATAGAGTCATAGGTGCCCGATGCACCAAGGCCGGGGAACGTCGCGATCGCCCACCCTAAGCCTATTATAAATAAACACAACAGCAAAAACTTTTTCATAAGCTTGCATCCCTTGGGAGTCTGATACTCTTTAGCATAACCTAATTTTACCAAATCGACAGCATCATGGATAATGGAGAATGGGAAGTCAAATTTAATAGGAAGAAGGAAGAGGGAAAAAGGAAGAAGGAAACTTACCCATTACCCATTACCTATTACCCATTACCCATTACCTATTACCCATTACCCATTACCCATTACCCATTACCTATTACCCATTACCCATTACCTACTACCCATTACCCCTTTCAAATATAATATGGAACGTGGTTTATTTTGGCTACCATTACTCGCGGTATTTATCGGACTAGCTTGGGCTGGTTGGAATGAATATCAAAAACTAGAAGCCTATCGTTTTTGGGCGCAACAATTCCAGAAAAATAAGTACGATATTTATGCCGTACTTGGTATTAATGAAGATAGAATTACCTGGGGGAAACCCACTCGCAAAGGGACTGAGAATATCCAAACTTTTTCTCTGAAAAATGTCCAAAATATTCGCGTCATTGTCAATGGGGTATCTGTAGATTTAGAAAAACCTCCATCAACGGGAGGCGTTATTGCTGTAGAATTTTTCTTCTTTGATAATTCTACAACCGTCCGTATTCCCTTTACTCAAATTTCTTTAGCCGTTGAATGGGGGAAATATTTACAACAGCAATTACAAGTATTTCACTCCTAATGAAGAAGGAAGAAGATTAACTAGGAAGTATCCCCTTTTGGCAAAAAAATTGTAGTGGGAGCCTCTGGCTCCCTAGGGATCTAAGGAATGGAAATTAAATAGCTTGAGTATTGGGTTTGTCGGGTAAATATTGAGAGCGAAAGCAGGCAAGATGCCTGCACTACTTTATTAAAGTTTCATTCCTCAGTGAAAGTTTAGATGTTTTTTTCCCTTTGTGATATAATCAGGGTTTAAGCGCAAAAGTTAGTTAACTAACTTCAGACAATAAGAATTACTAAGGCTTATCGGAAAACATGGCTCTGTCTAACTCAAATACACTGAAAAACCTCGAAGCCGCCTTCGGGGGAGAGTCAATGGCTAATCGCAAATATCTGTTTTTTGCTGAAGTGGCTAAGAAATTAGGTTTTCAGGAAATAGCCAAACTTTTTAAAGAAACAGCCGCCCAAGAAACTGAACACGCGTTTGCCCATTTTTCTCTGTTACATCCTGAATTAGTTATCAAAGATCCCGCGACTTTATCGGATGCAGAAAAAAAGGAAATTATTGCTCGTTGTTTGTCTTTAGCTATTGAAGGCGAGACTTATGAATATACGATAATGTATCCTGATTTTGCTAAAGACGCGATCGCGGATCGAGATTCTTCAGCGGCGGCAGAATTTCAATCACAAGCCGAAGAATCCGCGGATCATGCACAAATTTTCCGAGATGCTGCCCATCGTTTTGGCTTATTAAAGCACATCGAAAATTATCACGCGGATCGCTATACCGAGGCTTTGAATGTATTGCAAGGTGGCAACCCGGATACAAGAGTTGTCAGTGAAAATCCTGCTACTCGTAAATGGATTTGTCAAAAGTGCAGTATGATTTACGATCCGGTGGTGGGCGATCCTGATTCAGGAATTGCACCCGGTACGTTATTTGAGGATATTCCTGATGATTGGAAATGTCCGATTTGTGGCGCGTCGAAGAAACAATTTATTCCTTTGGAAGAAAACGCGTAATCTAGTTAATTAGTAGGTTGGGTTGAGCCTGGTCAAACCCAACCTGCGACGGCTTATTTATCTGTGTTTATCTGCGTTTATCTGCGGTTTAAAATAAACTCCATCTTAACGAATTAACTCCGATTCAATAGGAATAAATATCGCAAATTCCGTCCCCTTAAATTCATCGGAAAATACCTCGATTCTTCCCCCATGTTTGGTGATAATTTGATACGCGATCGCCAACCCTAACCCCGTCCCTTGCCCCGGTGGTTTAGTGGTAAAAAAAGGATCAAATAATTTGCGTTGGATTTTATAGGGAATGATTGGACCATTATTCCATAAACGAATACAAATGATATTGGGATCTAAAAGTTCAGTCTGAATAGTAAGTTGGGGAAACTTACCATATTTTTTCGAGTCTTTCCCCGAAAAACAACCCTGATTAAGTGCTTCTTCAATAGCATCTATTCCATTGTTTAAAATATTCAAAAATACCTGATTTAATAAGGCAGGATAACACTTAATCTCAGGAATTTGTCCATAATTTTGCGTAACTTGAATCTGGTTATTTAACCGATGACTTAGCATTAAAATAGTATTATTAATCCCCTCATGGAGATTCACGTTTTTTACCTCCGATTCATCCAAACGTGAAAAATTACGTAAGGATAAAACAATATTTCTTATCCTTTCCGCACCCATCGTCATTGAAGAGACAACTTTCGGTAAATCACTCACTAAAAAGTCAAAGTCGATGGTTTCAATATGCTTTTTGATTTCAGGATGAGCATCGGGATAATATTGGCGATATAAATGGACTAACTCCATTAAATCATCAACATAGTGTCTGGTGTATTCTAAATTTCCATAGATAAAGTTAATCGGATTATTCACTTCATGGGCAATTCCCGCGACTAAATTACCCAAAGATGACATTTTTTCCGTTTGAATCAGTTGTGTTTGGGTTTCTTGTAAGTTTTTTAATTGTTTCGATATCGTTTCAATGAGTTGATTAATCGAAACGGCTAACACTCCTACTTCATCATTGGTTAAAACAGGAGCTCGTAAATGATAATTCTGATCCTTGGAGGCTCGATCCGCCACCTCTGTTACCCATTTTAAAGGCCTCGCGATCGCGTGACTGGTATAATAGGCTAAAATCGCAGCCAAAGCCACAGAAATTAACATACTAATAACAGTAATTTTTATCCGTAATAATTGGGCATTATTAAAAGCCTCATTCGCTTTACTCTCTTGCTGTTTCGCCTTCTGAATAAACTCCTCTAAGCTTTGATAAAACTGTTCAAGTTTTATAGATAAATTTCCCTCCGTTGCCTGTCGAAGTTTATTTTTAAACTCAGATAAATTATCTTTTGTTAAATGTTTTTGCTGAAGATTGAACAATAGTTCATTTATTTCTGGAGTCGTGGCTAAAACATGAGTTTCATAATCTTCAGCCAGTTTCGATATAGATTTATCATAAAATTCTGGGGGACTTTGCTTAACTAAATTTTGTAAGCTGACAAGGCTTTTCTCTATTTGGAGAATTTGCTCAAACAAACCCGTAATTTCTGTCTCTAGCCAAACCGGATTCTCTAAAAAAGGTATAATTCGCTCCGAGTGCGATCGCGCTAAAATCACTTCCGTTTCTAAATGTTGTAAAATATCCTCTTGCTGATGGGAAAAATTTAATTTTGCCTTGGCTTGATACTCATAATAATCTCCAACGGCTAAACCCGATCCCGTTCCCAAAACCGCCACCCCGATCGCGAAAGCATACCCATAAGCAATTTTGCGATGAATGCTTAAACGGCGAATAAATTTCTGAATTGGGTTAACCACAATATCTGAATAAGTCGCAACATTTGACTGAATAAATGATGTCGGAGGTGTCTGTTTCAGACTTTCCAGAAAAGAAAATTTTTGGGGGATTTGCATAAGATACAGTTGCCGGTAAGAGAATAAATGTTACTTTTAATAGCTCAACTTACCCTTTTTACAAAATCTCTGGTTTTAGGTATTGACAAATCTCAGGGATTATGCTAATCATCCGAGATTTTTGGTAAATGTGGGAAGTGTTTATTAATTTTTTATTAAGACCAGAAGGATTATAGCCGATTTAATGGTAAAATTACAGTATCGCCCGTTACATACTTATGACTAATCCCTTCTCATTCCCAGGTTAATCCTGGGAATGATTCCTGTGATGAGAGGAATAACACCAGAAAAGACTATTTAATGCAATAAACTTCGGAAGTTTTGACGCAAAGAGGTACTCCGACACGAGTGCCACGTAAGTTACTTCCACTTAAATCAGCCTTGTCTAGTTGCGCGACATCGATATTCGATTTAAACAATTGAGCCTGATACAAATTAGCATTTGATAAGTCAGCTTTTTTCACATTTGACTCCCGCATATCTGCATAAGATAAGTCAGCACCCGCTAAATTTGCATATTCCAAATTGACTCGAAAAAGAGAGGCTCTTCGCAAATCTGCATTGGCAAAATTTGCCCCTTTCAAAAAGGATTCTGCCAAAGTGACATTATATAATTTGGCATTTTCCAAATTAGCACCAATCAAGTTGGATTTTGCCAAATAACCATTGGATAAATCAGCATTCGTGAGAGTTGCGCCTTCTAAATTCACCCCAGGCATTTCTGCTTGTAATAAAACACTATCGGACAAATTCGCACCCCTTAAGTCTGCCATCCCTAAATAAGCACTATAGAGATTTGCTCCTCGCAAATCCGCTCCTTGTAAGTTAACTCCTGTCAAGTTAGCATTAAATAAATTAGCATTAGTTAAATCGCAGCGCATACACTCTTTTGTCTTGAATAATTGTTCCACATGATAAGGATTTGCGGCTTCCGCGGGGCGAGTGAATCCCACAGAGGTTAATAATAAGATCGAGGCTAAAATTTTCCGTTTCATTTTCTTATCCTCACATTAAAGGGTAATCACTGATACTATAGACATCTCCTAAAATTATGCTAGGGTAGGCTAACCCGGCCTTTGATCTGATTTTTGGGAGATGTCTTATGATCCTATTGGGTTGTTAGTATCAGTCTGGTTGTTGTTTATTGTGGCATGATTTTGGGAGAAATGGGAAGAGCGATCGCGGATATTTTCTGCTCCTGGCCCCAAGGGTTAAAGAAACCGGGTTTCTCCCAGTCGTTTGGTGGGAAATGAGAAATATTAAAGAAACCCTGTTTCGGCATAATTGCTTTCCCTTAAAATTGTAATTGGGCTAATCCTAAATAATTAATTCCTTGGGGTGTAATTTCAAACCGACAGGGTAAAATTTCTAATCCTTCTCCCAGGGCTTGCCGTAATAATTCTCCATAAACGCGATCGGCGCGATCGCCGGGGGCAAAATGGGTACAATCTCCTCGATTAATAAAATAAAGCATGACAAATCTTGCCCCTTTTTTTCCCATTTCCATTAATTCCTTTAAATGTTTTTGTCCCCTTTCGGTGACAGTATCAGGAAATAGGGCTAATTGTCCATTTACCCAAGTGGTATTTTTCACTTCTAGGTAAATTTTTTCGGTTTCATTCAACAGTAAAAAATCGACACGACTTTTTTTATCTTTCCCATAAGTCACTTCGGGCTTAACTTGTTGATAATTGCCTAATTCGGGAAATAATTTCGCTTCTAATGCTAATTTTATCACTCGATTCGGTAATGCGGTATTAACCCCAACCCAAGTGGGAGAGGTATCACAAACTTGAATCATTTCCCAAGTATAAGCTAATTTTCGTTTAGGATTATCACTATAGGAAACCAAGACAGAATTACCCGGAATACAAACCCCTGTCATCGGGCCAGTATTCGGACAATGGGCTGTAATTAATTCGCCGGATGCTAATTCGATATCGGCAAAAAATCGCTGATATCGTTTGATTAATGTACCCGGATAGAGAGGGGGATATTTATATAAAAAATTGGTCATGGGTAATGGGTAATAGGTAATAGGGATTGGGGAATAATGACATATTATCGCATATTTTTATGACATTTTATTTGGTATTTTGCTCATCTTATGCTATAATGTTGCCGATTTACCATTTAACGAAGTCAAGTCTTTTAGGATTAATTATCATTTGTGTCTGAATCTAAAAAGTCAAGTCGTTCCCTCGCGGGAATTGCCGGAATTGTCGCGGTTGCCACTTTAATTAGTAAAGTCTTTGGGTTAGTTCGTCAAGTCGCGATCGCGGCGGCTTTTGGCGTTGGGCCCGCGGTTGATGCTTATAACTATGCTTATGTGATCCCCGGATTTTTATTAATTTTATTAGGGGGCATTAATGGTCCTTTTCATAGTGCTATTGTCAGTGTCTTAGCGAAACGAGAGAAAGAAGAAGCCGCTCCTTTAGTGGAAACAATTACCACTTTAGTCGGTGGTGTTTTATTAATTGTAACAGTATTTCTGATCTTTTTTGCTGATCCCATGATTGATTTAGTCGCACCCGGTTTAATGAGAACTTCCGAGGGATTATACATTAAATCGATCGCGGTGCAGCAATTTAAAATCATGGCCCCAATGGCCTTACTCGCGGGTTTAATTGGCATTGGTTTCGGCACATTAAACGCGGCGGATATGTATTGGCTGCCCTCCATTAGTCCCCTCTTTTCCAGTGTCGCATTAATTGGCGGTTTAGGGATTTTTGCCCTACAAGTAGGCGATAAAATTACTGAACCCAAATATGCTTTTTTGGGCGGTTTAGTCTTAGCATGGGGAACCCTGATCGGTGCGATTTTACAATGGTTAGTGCAAGTTTGGACGCAATGGCAAGCTGGTTTAGGGAAACTGCGTTTAAGGTTTAATTTTAAAGATCCAAGCGTCAAAGAAGTTACTAAAATTATGTTACCGGCAACCCTCTCATCAGGAATGTTGCAAATTAATGTCTATACGGACTTATTTTTTGCTTCCTATATTCCCCAAGCGGCCGCCGCGATGGGTTATGCCGGGTTATTAGTTCAAACCCCTTTAGGCATTATTTCTAATGTGATTTTAGTGCCTTTTTTACCCATCTTTTCTCGACTTACTGATCCCGAAAATTGGGGAGAATTAAAAGACAAAATTCGTCAAGCTTTGATTTTTACAGCTTTAACGATGTTACCTTTTAGTGCTTTAATGGTGACATTAGCTTTACCCATTGTCAGAGTCGTTTATGAAAGGGTTGCCTTTAATAAAGAAGCCTCCCAATTTGTCACACCTGTTTTAATGGCTTACGCGATCGGAATGTTTGTCTATTTAGGGCGAGATGTTTTAGTCAGAGTCTTTTACGCGTTAGGGGATGGGGAAACGCCTTTTCGGATTAGTATTATTAATATCTTTCTTAACGTGGTATTTGATTATTTATTAGTCAATGTTTTAGGTGCTCCGGGTTTGGTTTTAGCGACTGTTGCCGTTAATCTAATATCAATGGTTTGGCTGATAGTATTGTTAGATAAACGCTTAAATGGTTTACCTTGGACTGAATTGGGATTACCTTTTATTGGGTTAACTCTGGCTAGTATTTTCACAGGGTTTGTCTCTTGGGGAACCCTAAAGTTAACTCAATACTTTTTAGGTAGTAACGGGTTAATCATTTTGTTAATTGAATTAGGTATCGCTAGTTTCGCAGGATTAGGAATATTTGCTTTATTAGTGATACAATTAAAATTACCAGAAGTTGATATGTTTGTGGAGAGAATTAGTCAACGGTTTCGGAAAAAATGATTCTCCCTGGTAGGGGCGGGTTCACTGATATCTTTGATACCCACCGAAAAATGATAAAAACCCGCCCCATCCCCATCCAGAAACTAATGATTCATTTAATTCAAAAACCGCGTGGGACGAGTTTATTTAGGCTAGTAGGGACACGGCAGTGCCGTGTCCCTACTAACTTGATTTTTCCCTATTTTTGCCCTTAATGAAGCAGCCTTGCCATTTCCCCCCTAGGGGCGGGTTGACTAATATCTGTACCACTAAACAGAGAGCATGGAAAACCCCCTTCAATTGTTGGGAAAGATGTCTGAAGCCAAAAGGACGTGGGTTATTTGTCCTGATTATAAATGATTAAAAACTCTTTTTTATCTCTTGTTTTGTTAAGGATTATATGTGGCAATAATTATTATTAAATTACACACATAATATTTTTTGCTGGTTTATTTGGGCATTAATTTGGGGTAATAATTCAGTGGGTATTGATGATTTTTCTAAATAGTCATTCGCTCCCATTCGCAGGTAAAAATAACCCATAATAGAGTCATCGATCAACAAAATAATAGGTATGTGACTCGTCTTCAAATTATGACGTAAAGCTTTAATAACTTCTGCGCCCGTGAACATAGGGATATTGCATTCACATAAAATTAAATCTGGTCTAAGTTCATGGGCCATTCTTAACCCATTAAAACTATCTTCAGTTGCCACGACATCAAAATTGTGAACTTCTAAGAAATCGACAAGAGATTCTCGCAGAAAATCATCATCTTCAATGACTAATATCTTTCTCATAATGTCTCCCCTTATCATAGGTCATAATAGTTAATACACCTTCGCTTAATCCCTGAGATTATTAGAGGATAATTTCCCTGGAGTCTGGGGAAGATCGCGATTTCTCTCCTGGGAGGACTAGGTTGGACCTTACCTCTGGCAGGTTAGTTAGAGAATAAAACATAAATCTGAGGAAATTCTGAGGAATCAACATTTTTTTGTAAAGAAATGTTGATAATCGGATACAGCAAATTATTTCATCCTATTTGGCGCATGGGCGCAACCCATAGGAGATTCCCCTTGAGAATGCTTCGGCAAGGGGCTACCAATTCTCACTTTTAGCAATAATTTATTAACCGGATGCTTCACCCTACTTTTGGATTTGGGATACTTCCGATTTAGGTTAGTATTTTTCCCAGTTTTTTCCTCAGTTGACTGCGCTCTAAACGATTGAGGATACGAGCAATGAGTTCGGACTCGATAATGGGTTTATTGACATAATCATCTGCTCCCACACTAAAGACTTGATAAATAGTTTCGGGATCGGAATGAAAAGAGAGAAATAAAATAGGTAAATTTGTCCAACGCACATCATTTCTCACCACTTGACAAAGTTCTATTCCATTAAAATCTGGCATTTCAATGTCTAAAATAAGGAGGTCTGGATTTGTGATTTCTAGGATTTCCCAAAATCGCTGAGTATTTTCTAATGTGGTAATTTGAAATCCCCAGGGTTCCAGTAATACTCGGATAATTCTTAACTGATTGGGATCATCGTCAACGACTAAAATTTTCGCATTTTCCGTAGTTTGATTTAGGGTTTGAGTAATAATTTTCAGTATTTCTTTGATGGGAATGGATTTGTTTAAAAAAGCTGTTGCTCCTAGACGTGCCACTTCTAACCGCTCACTTAATTCATTATTAGAACTCAAGACAAAAATGGGGATTTCTGGTTTTTTTTGATGAAATTCTCTTAACAAAACGATCCCGTTTTCGTGAGTATCGGGAAAGGAAAGATCAAGTAAAATAATATCAGGAGGATTTTTCTCGATCGCGTGTCTTCCTGTCTCAATATCTGGTGTCGTCTCTACCTGAAATCCCCAAGAAATCGCTTCTCGTTGGACGCGATCGCGTAAAATCGGATCATCATCAATAATAAGTAAACGAGGTGAGAAAATAACCCGATTAATTTCTAAGGGTTCTGCAATGGTCTGACTCTGAGATAAACTGGATGCGGATTGATGAATAATTTGCTTTAATTTTTCAATAAATCCCTGAAATTGCTTGATTTCTCCTTCTACTAAATTGGGATTATATTTCCAACTATTTTCTATTTGTTTTGCCAATTTTGACTCGTCCATAAAACCAAAAGAACCCAAAGAACCGGCTAATTGATGAATAGTGATTTCTGTTTTTTTTCGCAAATTTTCCTCTAAACTTCCTGATTGTAACTGCACAATAGTCTGAGCCAAAAGAGTCACTTTTTCTTTCAAATGTTCTTGGTATTTTTCCCGTAAGGAGCTGAGATCTTTGATAAATTTTGTTTGTATTGGGTCTGGATTTTGAGACGATAAGGGAGAATTTTCTGCGGTCGAAAGACTCCTATCTTGGGCGGAAAGTCTCATATCTCTTTCGTTTTTGGGTGCTTTTCTCAGACGATATCCTAATCCATAGACTGTTTCAATTAAATCCGTAGTCATTCCCGCGGATTTGAATTTTTGCCGGAGACCTTTAATATGAGTTGTAACCGCTTCTTCTCCGGGTGATTCATCCATTGACCACAGACGATCAAGGATGACCACACGACTGAAAATGCGCCCTGGATTTCGCAAAAATAGCTCTAATAAATGATACTCTTTGGGAGTGAGGTGTAAAATTTTTTCTTGATAAAAAACTTCCCCGGTATCTGGATTAAATTTCAGTTCCTCCCAAGTTAATATTGTCTGGGGTACTGTGACTTTTCCTCGCCGTAATAAAGCTTTAATTCGTGCGAGTAATTCTGGCATATTAAAGGGTTTAATCACATAATCATCGGCTCCGGCTTCTAAACCGTTAACGCGATCGGGGCTACTATCAAGGGCAGTTAATAGTAAAATGGGCATTTGATAGCCAGAGAAACGTAATTGACGACAAAGACTCACTCCATCGAGTTTGGGAATAATTACATCTAACAAAATTAAATCATATTCATATCTTGTTACCATTTCCCAGGCGATTTGACCATCGGCAGCCCGATCAACTGTATAATGATAGTTGGCGAGAACCTGTGCTAGAGTCATCGCGATCATTTCATCATCTTCTACTAAAAGGAGTTTCATAGATTTCCTTTCCGGGTTATAATTAAAGTAAAATAATGTTAGTTATTTTGATTCTAAAAACTGGTTTTTTAGTGATTATCTGGGGGCAATCACAATTATTTTGGGTAGAAAAAACCGGTTTATCCGTAATTCTAATTAATCATAACTTCCGCTAAACCAAGTTGAGCAATTAGTCAATATTAACTCATTCTTCCCAGGAGAAGTTAATAGACTTGTTGCAGTGATTATGCTGATCCTCTCAATATGTATATTACCATAGAATAGTAAAATTGTTATGGGATCGGATAGGAGGCAGAATGACTTATATTGAGGGGACACCGGCTATGGATTTTCTCCAGGGAACTTTGAACCCCGATACTATTAAGGCTTTGTCCGGTAATGATCAGATTCAGGGACTTGCGGGGAATGATTTACTATTGGGAAATGGGGGTAATGATACCCTTGTTGGTGGTAAAGATGATGATACTCTGTTCGGTGGTAAAGGTGATGATTTGCTCCTGGGGAATGAGGGGGAAAATTGGATGATGGGTGGTGTGGGCAATGATCTTTTTGTCCTCTCTGGTAATGATCGTAATCCGGGGGATATTGATCATATTCTGGATTTTACTAAAGGACTCGATCGCGTAGTTTTAGAAAATAATTTAAGTTTTGATAATCTCACTATTTCTCAAGGGCAGGGAGCCACCGCGATCATAGATAAAGTAACAGGAGAAACGATCGCGGTATTATCAGGAAATCTTGCCCTAGAGCCTTCGGATTTTATCAAAATCGGTCAAATTTTACCCCTTACAGCCCAAGGGACTTTTGGCAATCAAAATATTAATTTAGAAGTAGCACAAACGGTGCAACAACAAACCATCGGTTTAATGTATCGTGATGACTTACCACGCGATCGAGGGATGTTATTTCCTATTAATCCCCCCCAAGTGATATCATTATGGATGAAAAATGTGACGATTCCCCTAGATATGATATTTTTAAGAAATGGAGAAATTCAGCAAATTTTAGTGAATGTTGCCCCTTGTTTAAGTGATTCTTGTCCGAATTATTGGTCAAATGTTGAAGTCGATCAAGTGATTGAATTAAAAGGGGGAATCACCGCCGAATTAAATTTAAAAGTCGGTGATAAAATTCCTATTTCAATTATCAATTAATTCGTAGGTTGGGTTGAGGTACGAAACCCAACAGTGACGAAACTCAACAGTGACAAAACCCAACAGTTAATTCGTAGGTTGGGTTGAGGTACGAAACCCAACAGTGACAAAACTCAACACAGACAAAACCCAACACAGACAAAACCCAACACAGACAAAACCCAACACAGACAAAACCCAACACAGACAAAACCCAACAGTGACAAAACTCAACAGTGACAAAACCCAACAGTGACAAAACTCAACAGTGACAAAACCCAACAGTGACAAAACCCAACAGTGACAAAACCCAACAGTGACAAAACCCAACAGTGACAAAACCCAACAGTGACGAAACCCAACAGTGACAAAACCCAACAGTGACGAAACCCAACACAGACAAAACCTAATAGTGATGTCTATTTGTTGGGTTTCGCGGTGCTCAACCCAACCTACAAAAAAATGAAGAGAAACCCGGTTTCTTTTCACCTTAAAGTTTACATTTTGCGTTGAAATTCCTCTAACAAATCCATTAATTGAACTTGACATTGCATCGGCAATAAATCAGCTAAGGGTAACTCCCGTTTGCCACCGCCAATTTTAACAGGAATTGCTTGCAAAATAGGTAACACTTGGTTTTCTTCTAAGGGCCCTTTACTTAAGAGGGGATAAACTTGTTCCGCGATCGGGGTATGCAAATGGGCATCTCTTAAATAAAGATGCCATTTCGCGATATCTATGTAAATATTTTCCCCAATTTCCGCGGCTAAAGCTTCAATATCTGAAGAATTTGCGGATTTTTTCATAGCGATCATCCTTGTTTATTTGTTAAAGGTGAATAGTCTGCGAGAAGGAAGATATAAACAGCATGAGCAAATAAGATAAAAGCCCATCCACCAGTGATCCAAAGAGCCCAAGGCCAATTAGCTTTTTGGAGATTATGGAAAAACCATAAACCGGAATTAGAAGCAGCAAAAATGGCAACATGAAAAGCAAAATTCATGCGATCATCTAAACGACGATAGGCGGGATCATTGCGATCGGGTTGACGAGGCCAACGGGGGGGCATAGAAATAAATGTTTGAGAAGGACTACTCTATTTTAAACCACAAAACATAGGGAATTGCTAATTTGAGAACAAAAATTTTGTTTTTGATCAACAATTCCCCTCTTTTTTATGCGGGGATTTGGTGAATATGTTTAAGTCCCCATTCGTGCATTCCCTCAAGAATTGGTTTGAGACTTTCACCCAGAGGAGTGAGAGAATATTCCACTTTTGGAGGAACCTGTAAATAAATCTCCCGATGGACAATTCCATCAGCTTCCATTTCTCGTAATTGTTGAGTTAACATCTTTTGTGTGATCCCATGTAAAGAACGTTGCAACTCATTAAAACGTCTCACGCCTTGAAATAATTCGCGGATAATTAAGACTTTCCATCGGCCGCCAATGACATCCAAGGTTCGTTCTACTGGACAACTGGGTTTCTCGGTTTCTACTTTAACTTGCATAGTATCCTTTTGGGTACTAGGTTCCAAAAAAGTGCATACTTCCCATTTTAACCCTATCTGGTTTAAAGTAGAAATATCCCAAACCCGATCAGAATTAATTAAGGAAAATCCCATGAGTCAACCCGTCATTGCTGATACAAAACCAGTTGTTCTCGAATTGGAAGCCGGTACTTATTATTGGTGTTCTTGCGGTCAATCAAAAAATCAACCCTTTTGTGATGGTGGCCATAAAGGAAGTGATTTTGCTCCCTTAGCCTTTGAAGTGGATGAGAAAAAAAAGGTAGCCCTTTGTAATTGTAAAGCAACTGGTAATTCTCCTTTCTGTGATGGCGCTCATACCAAGTTGTAAGACAATTTTTTTAGGTATTTTCGTTAGGATCTATGGAGAAACTCGGTTTATTTAGGAAATTCTCAGAAACCGGGTTTCTTTGTCCGATTTTTGGATTTGAGCTAATTTGCTCCAAGAAACCCGGTTTCTTTATCTCGTGATTCTTGAGGAGTTAAATAATGATTACCCTTCGGAGAAGTACCGATCGCGGACACGCGAATCATGGTTGGTTAGATAGTTATCATACATTTTCTTTCGCAAGTTATTATGACCCTAAATTCATGAATTTTCGGTCTTTAAGAGTGATTAATGAGGATCGTATCAGTCCTGGGGCTGGTTTTCCTACTCATAGTCATCAAGATATGGAAATTATTACTTATGTTTGGGAAGGGGCCTTAGAACATAAGGATAGTTTAGGAAATGGAGAAATCATTCATCCGGGGGAAGTACAGCGGATGACCGCGGGCACAGGGATTCAACATAGTGAGTTTAATCCCTCAAAAACAGAGGGAGTTCATTTATTTCAAATGTGGATTTTACCAGAAAAAAAAGGGTTGACTCCTAGTTATGAGCAACGTAAATTTCAGGTAAAAAATACACCGAATCAATGGCACTTATTAGTGTCGAAAGATGGACGTGATGGAGCTTTAAAAATTCATCAAGATGTGGATTTATATGGAGCCTTTTTAAGGGATAATTGCCAATTATCTCATTCGTTTGGGCCTAATCGTCATGGTTGGCTGCAAGTGGCACAGGGTAAAATTACCGCGAATGGAGTATCCCTAGACGCGGGGGATGCTGTCGCGATTAGTGATGAAGACATACTCACGATCGCGGCGAATGAAAGCAGTCAATTCTTGTTGTTTGATCTGGGGTAATTGATCAAAGAGTAAAAAAAACCGGGTTTCTTTAGGAAAGCCACGTTGAGAAGCCCGGTTTCTCTTTGATCCAAATCTAAAATTTCTATAAAGCTGGGGTGACAATTAAAATTAATTGTGGTAGAATCACCACGGCCATTAATTAAGGATAAAATATCAATGAGTAAATATGCAGCAGTTATCAATAGTGATACTGAATACTCAGAAGAGTTAACACCCATAGAAGGTATTGTGGCACTGGCTACGATTCAAACTTATGTTGATGGTACGCCTTCGGCTGAAGAGTTTGAGTTAATAGCTGAATTTTTAAAGCTTGTCGAAATTTCTACTGAAGAGGAAGCTAAGGAAATTTTTGCTAAAATCACACGCGTTATCGAACAGGATAAGCTGGATCTTGGTGCTTTGTTTAATGCCGCGATCGATGCTATTCAAAATACCGAGATCGAGGATGAGGATTCAGAGGATTTAGCTGAAGTCGCGATCGAATTATCGGTGTTGCTGGCGCAAGTGGATGGAGAAATTGCTGAAGAGGAATATGAATATATCTCAGCAATTGGTGAGTCTTTAGGATTTACGAATGAAGAAGTCGAAGAAATTGTCGCCGAAATTTTAGCAGATTTGTATGCTGAATCAGAAGATGATGAGGAAGAAGAAGAGGAAGAGGATTAATTTGACAAAATTTTAGGAGTTATGCCTAAACCCGGTTTCTTTACCAAAAATTGTCATTTCCGTCAATTTTTTCCCCCCAGAAACCGGTTTTTTTTCAGAATCAGTAAAATAGATAGATATTTGCACTAACGTCCTCCCTGATTATTATCCTAAAAGTAAGGCATCATCGGCAAGAATATCCTCGTTTAATTCTTCAAATAATTTGAGTAAATCTTCGACTTTTAATCCTTGTCGATCGCGTCCTGAAATATCAAAAATTACCCGTCCTTCGTGTAACATTAAGGTGCGATCGCCTAATTCCAAAGCTTGACGCATACTATGTGTCACCATCAAAGTTGTTAAGCCTCTTTCCGCGACAATTTTACGAGTTAAATTAAGAATATAACTGGAGGTTTTCGGATCGAGTGCCGCGGTATGTTCATCCAAAAGTAAAATTTGATTAGGGGCTAAAGTTGACATTAATAAACTAATCGCTTGACGTTGCCCCCCAGATAATAAACCCATGCGATCGCGTAAACGTCTTTCTAAACCTAAATCTAAACTCGCGAGACGTTGTTGAAATTCCACCCTTAAGGACTTATTTAAAGCAGGATTTAAACCCCGTGTCATTCCCCGTCGATACGCGAGGGCTAAATTTTCCTCTACCGTCAGATTAGCACAGGAGCCTGCCAAGGGATTTTGAAAGACTCGTGCCACTAATTTTGCCCGTTGATGGGATGGCCAATTTGTCACATTTTGATCATTAATAGAAACCCGTCCTTTTTGGGGAATAATATCACCACTGATAACATTAAGTAAAGTGGATTTACCCGCCCCATTACTGCCAATAACGGTAACAAATTCACCCGTGGGAATGGTGAGATTAATTCCTTTTAAGGCTTGGGTTTCTAGGGGAGTACCCTGGTTAAAAGTTAGTTGGATATCTTCAACTTGAATCATTATTAATAAACCATCAACATTCGGTTAATCAATATTTTACTTATGATTTTATCGGTTATTTTTCCTCACTACTTACAAAAAACAATTACTTTTTGTAGTATAACCTACCCGTTAAATTTTGTCAATACGATAGAAATTAAATAGGAATGAAACATGAATAAAGTAGTGCAGGCATCTTGCCTGCTTTCTGGCACATATAGGCGAAACCACCAGGGAGCATCTCAAGGTCCCCAAAAAAACTGTAGTGGGAGCGGAGAGCTCCCTAGGGATCTAATAGGGAGCTCTCCGCTCCCACTACCAATTTACAATTAGGAGATGCTCCCAACCACCAACCCCATAGTCAAGTTATTTCATTTCCATTCCATAGACTATGGAATTTTTACTTTTCCCCTTGAGATCGAAAGCAGGCTGGAAGCCTGCACTACCTTATTAATTTTTCCCTTTAAATATTGTCTTAAGGCGATAATGATATTGGGGTAAAACCAGAGCAATTGCGACTAAAACTGAAGTAATTAAATTAAGATCCTGAGCTTGTAATCCCAAGAAATTAACATTGAGCGCGATCGCGACTGCCAGACGATAAACGACGGCTCCGATTATAGCACCAAGTGTCGCCATTTGTACCGTTTTTCCCGATAAAAATGTTTCTCCAATAATCACAGAAGCCAGTCCAAAAACAATTGTTCCTACCCCCATTGTCACATCAGCAAAACCGTATATTTGGGCAAATAACGCGCCTCCTAATGCCACTAAGCCATTACTCAAAGCAATTCCTAATATAATCATGTTATCTGTCGGTATTCCTTGGGCTTTTGCCATGCCAATATTTGCCCCTGTTGCCCGCAGTGCTAACCCTAATTCGGAGTTTAAAAAATAGTCTAATCCCAATTTTGTCACAATGATAATAATGAATAACCACAGGGGATGCAACAGGGAATCGGGAATGTTTTTTAATGCCGTTTCTATGGGTGTAATAATGGTGTTTTGTCCTAATAATGATAGATTGGGTGCGCCCATAATTCTTAAATTAATCGAATACAGCCCGATCATGGTTAAAATACTGGCTAACAGATTTAATATTTTCAATTTGACATTGAGAAAGGCTGTCAAAGATCCCGCGATCGTGCCTAGGAAAAAAGCCATTATTGTCGCGAGTAAAGGGTTAACCCCTTTAATAATAAGAGTAGCCGCCACTGCTCCTCCCAAGGGAAAACTACCATCAACGGTTAAGTCAGGAAATTCTAAAATCCGAAAGGATAAATATACTCCTAACGCGACTAACGCGTATAATAATCCGATTTCAATGGCATCAAAAAAAGCTACGGTTGTCATGGTAATGGGTAATTGGTAATGGGTAATTGGTAATATTTTGTAGGAAAACTCAGAAACCCGGTTTCTCTGGTGAAAATTACCATTTTGGGGGGTTGACAAGAAGAAACCGGGTTTCTCTCTTCCCTTAAGAGAGCATCAATCAAGGGCAAAATCAGAAACCCGGTTTCTCTGGTGAAAATCACCAGTTTTGGGGTTTTCGACAAGAAGAAACCGGGTTTCTCTCTTCCCTTAAGACAATCAGAAACCCAGTTTCTTTCAGGGCTTTTTCACATAAATATCTGCACGGGATGGGGCGGGTTTATATCATTAATCGGTGGGTATCACAGATTTCGGTGAACCCACCCCTACAGTAATATTTATTCAATTAATTTATTCGCTTTTGATTTCAGAGTATCCGAAAATGTTACACCCATTGTTTTGGCTGATTTTAAATTGAGATATAATTCTATTTTTTGAGGATCTTCTACCGATAAATTACCCGGGTTTTCCCCTTTTAATACTTTTAACACCTGCTTACCAGTTTGTCTGCCAATGTCATAATAATTATAACCTAAAGACGCGATCGCGCCTCTTTTCACCGAATCATTATCACCGGAGTAAACTGGCAATTTATTCTCATTTCCTACCTGAATAACCGACTCTAAAGCCGAGACAACTGTATTATCCGTAGGAATATAAATCACATCAGCTTTGCCTACCAAACTTCGAGCCGCCGTCGCGACATCACTGGAACGAGAAACCGTTGTTTCGACGAGAGTCATACCCCGTTTTGGTGTTTCTTGTTTCAGTAATTGTAGCACTTTTTGAGAATTTGCTTCCCCCGCGTTATAGATCACTCCAATGCGTTTGGCATTAGGAGTAATTTCTTTAATTAAATCTAAATGTTTATCAATAGGAGTAAGGGCACTGACTCCCGTTACCATTCCCCCCGGTTTTGCTAAATTTGTGACTAATTTAGCTCCTAAAGGATCGGTAACGGTGGTAAAAATTACCGGGATTTTATCCCTAGACGCGGCAACAATCGCTTGGGCTGAAGGTGTGGAAATTGCTACGATCACATCAGGATTTGAACTGACAAATTTACTGGCAATTTGCACCGCGGTTGCCGGACTTCCTTGGGCACTTTGCCACTCTAATTTGAGATTTTTTCCTGCGGTAAAACCGGCTTCTGTTAATTCGGCTTTTACTCCTTCTCTGGTAGCATCTAGGGCGGGATGTTCAACTATTTGAGTGATCGCGACAAATTTAGTAGTTTGATTATTGGGAGAATTTGCCGTGGGAGATGAGGAATTACAACCCCAGAGAGTCGCGATAAGAGATGTCGTCAGAAAACTTTTTTTAAGTTGAGAATAAATCATGTTTTTGTCCTGATATTGTTGGAAAAATATGACATAATAAAACAAGATGTCAGTATATTAGCACGTTAAATATGAATTTTCCGACAATCATTCCCCTGATTTTATTATTTAATCTCAAGACGATCGCGCTTCCTTTTCCTCTCCCTTTCGTGACACCATCTTGTGAAAACAGACTCTCGTCTTGTGCTCATAGCCCCATAGCCCTTTCCACCCCTGAAGTTAACACGATCGCGGAACAAATAACCGTTCGCATTGAAGGCCCCAAAGGTGGATCGGGCGCGATCGTAGAAAAACAGGGAAATACCTACTATATCCTGACAAATTGGCACGTTGTCGATAAACCCGGAGATTATGAAGTGATCACGGCCGATGGTAAACGGCACGCGGTTTATTATAGTTTGATTCGTCGCGTACCCGGAATTGATCTCGCGATCGCGCCTTTTAGTAGTAATGATAACTATCCTGTGGCAAAATTAGGCAATTCCGACCAAATTCAGCCCGAAAATCCCGTTTATGTTGCCGGATGGCCAACGGGGGGCGGCTCTCTACGAAAAACGGTGTTTATCTTCAGTGAAGGCAAAGTTACGAGTCGTCAATCCCCTTGGCAGGGTTACACTTTAGTCTATAATAACTTAGTGAGAGCGGGCATGAGTGGCGGTCCCGTATTGGGGGAAAATGGGCAAATTGTCGCGATTAATGGCATTGTCAAGTTAGAGGATAACTCCGATCGCATTGTCGCCGCGGGTATTGAGATCAATCGTTTTTGGCAATGGCGCGCCACGGTAACGCTTCCCATTGTTCCCAATGTCGCGACTCCTACCCCTTCTGGCACTACAAATGCTTCTTCTATCGCCCCTGGAAGGCCGCAGGAGGGGGGTAAAACCGCTAAAGAGGAAAAAATGACCTTTGCCTTAGCAGGGGAATTTCAGGGGCCAACGGGGGTGGTAACTTCCGTCGCGGTGTCTTCTTCTCACATTGTTACCGCCCATAGTAATGGCGCGATCGTCCTTTGGGATCGGAGCAAGGGTGAATTAGTGAAAACTTTACGCGCTCATCAAGATGCCGTCAATTCCATCGCGATCGTGCCCCTCCCTAACCAGTCAAAGGGAGTTTTAGTCAGCGGAAGTGACGATCAAACCATCAAAATTTGGAACCTAGAAACAGGCAAAAATTTACGCACATTAAAAGGACATACTGATGCCGTTGTATCTGTTGCAGTAAGTCCCGATGGAAAATTTATCGTGAGTGGAAGTTGGGATAAAACTATCAAAATTTGGAACTTAGAAACCGGAGAGTTACTAAATACTTTAACAGGGAATACAACCTTAGTCAATACCGTGAAATTTTCCCCGGATGGGAAGATATTAGCCAGTGGAGGAAAAGAGGGAGCCATTAAATTATGGAATGTCAAAACCGGTCAATTAATTAAGACACTTAAGGGAAGTTCTTTAGCCGTTTTATCCCTAGTATTTACTCCCGATGGCAAAACGCTCGTGAGTGGCAATGGTGATGGAAGTATTAGTTTATGGAATGGAGAAAAGGGACAATTAATACGACAATTAAAGGGACATAATGATGGTGTTTGGTCTATTGTGATTAATGGAGATGGGAAAACCTTAATTAGTGGTAGTTGGGATAAGACGATTAAACTTTGGGATCTGGCTTCTGGGGAGTTAAAAGGGACATTAAAAGGTCATACCGCTTATATTAATTCCATCGCGTTGAGTCCCGATGATAAATTCATTATTAGTGGGGGTTGGGACGGACAAATTAAGATTTGGCAAAGAGGGAATTAAGGACTTAGGAATGAAAAATTAATAAAGTAGTGCAGGCATCTTGCCTGCTTTTCGGCCTAAGGGGGAAAATACCAAGCAAATAGTCAAGTTATTTAATTCCATTCCTTACGCAGAAACCGGGTTTTTCCGCCAAAATACTTCGTTAAAACCCTAAAATTAGGTTAAAACACCCGGTTTATGGGATCGGAGTGTGTAAGTCATGAAGAATGAGAAGACAACGCGATCGCGCTTCTTATTTCTCTTCTTTTCATCAGATTTAAGTATTGAGTAAAACAATAGCAAACCCCGCAAAAAAAAGTCCGACTAATTGGGTTGTAGTTAAAACTTCTTGAAAATAGAATACCCCCACTAACACAGTGCCGATGACAATGATTAGATTAACTAAAGAGCCAACAATACCCAGATTCATTTTCTGATTTAAAAACCCAAATAAGAGGTAAGTTGTCGGAGAAAGAAAACCGACAATTACCAGACTTTTTAAATCTCCCGTTTTTCCCCAATTAGCACTTAAAGAATCACATAAGGTAAAGAGGCTACCACACACAAAAACTAGAAGAATCATCAATATTTTTGACATAAATTTGCTCCCAATAGACCAGATTTTGAGACGGTTTTGCCCTTAACATCTCTGTTTTATATTTATACAGATATATTCTCAGTATAATGACTAAGGAAGCTGAAAAATAGGAAACTATAGTACATCTGAATGAGTTGTACAATTAAGGTAGGGGCAATCCCCCCGTGGTTGCCCCGCTCCCCCCCCCAACCCCCCGCGTGCAGGGGGCGAGGAGGGGTAGGCACGGGGACACTACCCCTACAAATCGATTTAGACGCGCTATATATAATGAAAAAGCTTGAGGGCAAAATCGCATTAGTCACAGGTGCGACACGGGGTATTGGCAAAGGAATCGCGATGGCCTGGAGCGCCATCGTTTAGCCGCGGATATGGCAGTTGAACTCAAGCCCCATCAGGTGGCTTCTCTCTCCATTTCGCCGGCATTGTGGGCACTGAACACATTTCCGATGTAGCAGCCCAAATGAATGAAGGTGATATTAGCGATCAACAAAGTTCCGCGATTCGAGATCGTTACAACTGGGAAACTCCCCTGCTTACGGGACGTGTGATGGCCGCGGCGCTGCCGGCCACGCAGTGGCCATCGCGTCTCTGGCGGCTGATCCCAACGTTATGAGTCGCACAGGTAGGGTGCAGATAGTCGCGGAATTGGCTCAACATTATGGACTTTTTGACGAGAAACTCCATCGCGCTGTATCCCTACGCTCTCTGCGTTTTCTGATACCCTTTGCCTTTCCTGCACTCAGAAAGTATGCAGCACTTGTACCTGAGATTAAAATTCCCTGGTGGATATTACTTTTGCACAATCTGAGATCACCGAAAATATAGGTTTATTCCCTTGGTAGTAGAAGCGTCGGAGCGTGGGTGCTACGCGCACTACCGAAGCCTATCATCATTGGCGGGAAATGTGATGAAATGTAACAGACATCTGCCCAAAATTATCTCAATCGCAGGCAGGATGCCTGCGCCACAATAGTTGTTGGAGATGTCTAAAGATGTCAATCTTTTTAGGACAACTCAAACAACTACTCAAACACCATTTCCCACAAAAGGATGTTATATTTAAGTTGGTCAATAAATTTTTTAATAATGCCGGTTTTTCAAGACGCGTTGATCATGTCATTTACCCCTATCTGCCCTTCGGCTTAATCCGGTAGAACGCGATCGGGCACGATCAAAAAGCTCAAGGTGAAGATAAAAATCACATCCATAGGAGAATCTTATGTCAAGAGAGCAAAAAAGTAATAAAGAATCCAAAAAGCCAAAAGCCACATCCGATGGGACTAAAAAGCAAAAGAAAGACTCCCAAAAACATGATGGCTCTGTAGCCGATTTATTCAAAAGTTCCGATGATAAACACAACATTAAACACTAAAAAGTGCTGATGTTTGTCTTGAATCCCCTGTGATGAGCTAGGTTTAGCTATCGTCTCTTATTGCCGATAAGAACTTTCCTAACCTTCTCGTCTCAGACTGGAACTCGTTGTTAGCCACTTCTCAAAAGTTATGCAACACGGGGAAACTCTGTGTTGCATAACTTTTGCCAATTCCTATTAATTAATAGGCTTTGACATAATCAAAAGATTATAACATTATTCTTGACATTTATACTTTTTCTTTTTATGATGAATGCTACCTTGACAAATTTTTGACGGTGGCACTTGGGACAAGTTATAGGTTAATGATTCAGGGTGTTAATTGTTCGGAAAATATTCATTTCTCTTTGATCACTTTTTGAGATTTTTTCTGATTCTTTTGCAATTAAAATTAGATCCTCTTCCACGATATAACGACAGAAAAGAGAATCTTCAATCATTAACTATTGTTAATTACTACATATTTAGAGGAAATTTATTAGCTCACAGATTTGTTGATAAAAGGTTTGTATGTTTTGCCTTTATACTGCCTCCCTAATTATCAGAAAATCGAGAATAAAGGAAATGAGATAATAAAGGATCAACAATGTTATCCAAAATCAAATCCGCGATCAATTGAACCGTCACAGGAGCGAGTAAAATCCCATTACGATAATGTCCCGTCGCTAAAGTTAAATTCTCCCATTCACTACTTCCTAAAATCGGTAACTCATCCGGTGTCGCCGGACGAAAACCCCACCAAAATTCCGAAATTTGATAATCTTTTAATTGGGGAAAAAGACGATTTGCCCCTTGTAATAAAGCTTGTATTCCCGCGCTAGTATTACCAGAAGTAAAACCAACATTTTCGCTCGTTGCGCCTAAAACAATTTTGCCATCTCTTCGCGGTACAACATAAATTTCCTCTCCAAATAAAACATTTTTTAACGGTAAATCTCCCCCTTGATCAGGTGGAGAAATTGATAACATTTGTCCTTTAGTCGGATACACAGGTATCATAGGTAATAATTCCTGTGTCCAAGCCCCCGTCGTTAATACATAATGGGATGCTTGATATTCACACTGAGAAGTTTTGACCCCTAAAATCTTGGTTTCATTATGCAAAAATTCCGTAACATTTCCAGCAATTATCTCTATTTTGAGAAAGTTCACCGCGGCTTTTAATGTTTCATATAAAGCGCGATTATCTACTTGTCCATCATCAGGATACCACCAACCCCCCTTTACTTCTGCACTTAAACCAGGTAAATGTTTATGCACTTCTTTTTCATCTAACCAATGGGCATTTTCCGTAAATTTATGTTCCTTAATACCCTTGACAGATTCATAAATTGGTGCTAAAATACCACAATCCCAATAACCACTATTAAAACCCGTTAGAGATTCTAATTTCGTGATCCAATCGGGATATAATGAGCGACTTTTTAAACATAAATCTAGCATGGGACTAGGGGGAATTTCTTCCGCCTGGGGAGCTAACATTCCCGCGGCGGCTCTGGCGGCGGCTTCTTGACAATTCCGACTCAAAACGGTGACAGATGCCCCTCTTAATTTTAACTCAATTGCTAAAGAGAGCCCAATAATACCACCACCAATAATTAAAATATCCTCTGCTAGATTCATTACCATGTCTTTAATTTGATTAATTCCAGTCTGCCGCATCTAAATTCTGAAAGCTTGGCCCTGTAAGGGGTTCAATTTTGGGCAACCCAACTCAAATAATGGCTGCAACCTTTGTCGAGCAAGTATTCTAAAAATAAGATGCCTTTGCCCTGTACTAGGGAGATACTTATCTATCATGCCTACATTAGCAGAAACTAAGTGTTTAATCAACACCCGGACTTGATATTACCCTTTAATCGGGTTTCTTTGTCTTGAAGAAAATGTATGGTTTTAGCAAGGGTTTAATCCTCTAAGGAGGTTTCTTTGTTAAGGGGATTTTGGGAGTGGAATTTCTGGCAATGGACAAAAAAAACCCCAACCAGGGTAAGTTGGGGCGTTAATCAGGGTGCATCTACTGTTTCTGTTTTCTATTCGATATCTTTACCATCAGGAGAAAAAACTGAGAAATTACGCACCAAGCCGGTTTGAGGACGAAAATGTATCGTTTTAGCAAGGGTTTAATCCTCTAAGATGGACAAAAAAACCGCCGGTCACTTGTGACCGGCGTTATCCATCAGGGTGCATCTACCACTCCACTCTACTATACTTAGTTGCACACTACCGGACAAATTAAAAAATTTTTGGGAAATTTACCCGATAAACTCGCGGGGATCGGTGACATACCCCGTTAAAGCAGACGCGGCCGCGGTATAAGGAGACGCGAGATAAATTTGGGCTTCCTTATTCCCCATGCGCCCTGGGAAGTTACGGTTTGTCGTAGAAACACAGATTTCCGGTTCATTTAAGCGTCCAAAGGTATCCTTTGGCCCCCCTAAACAGGCGGCACAGGAGGGCGCTGCCGGTTCAATACAACCCGCGGCTAAGAAGATTTCCGAGAGGGTTTGCCCTTCATATTTAACGGTAAAGAGATCCTCATAAACTTTCTGAGTCGCGGGGACGATGTAGGTAGGAACTTTGACTTGGTTTCCTTTGATAATTTGCGCCGCGTGGAAAAAGTCCGAGGTTTTTCCTCCGGTACAGGAGCCGATATACACTCGGTTAATTTTCACATCTCTGCAATTGCGCGCTAATTCTCGGTTATCGGGGGAGTGGGGTTTCGCGACTACGGGTTCTAATTGGGACACATCGTAGACTTGATCGCGATAAAATTTAGCATCCCCATCGGTATAAAAGGCTTCAAAGGGTTTATCAGTCCGATGCCGCACATACTCAAAAGTAGTATCATCCGGCGCGATCGTGCCATTTTTACCACCCGCTTCAATCACCATATTACATAAAGTCATCCGCTCCTCCATTGTCATATTCTCAATGGCAGTCCCGGCAAATTCCATCGTGCGATAATTAGCACCCGATACCCCAATATCGCCAATAATTTGTAAAATCAAATCCTTGGCCAATAAATACTTAGGCATTTCCCCATTAAGGACAAACCGCATCGTCGCGGGAACTTTAATTAAAAGTTTACCAGTACCAAAAATAAAAGCCGCGTCAGTATTACCAATACCCGTAGCAAATTGTCCAAAAGCACCCGCGTTACAAGTATGAGAATCCGTACCAAAGAGGACTTCCCCCGGACGAGTATGGCCCTCTTGGGCTAACGCGATATGACAAACCCCTTTATAATCAGGATTGGCTTTAAAATTGGAACGATCAGTAATATCGTAGAAATATTTAATGCCTTGTTCATGAGCGAAGTCGCGGAGGATATCGACATTACGGTTGGCACGTTCATCCGCGGTGAAGATATAGTGATCAGGGATGAGAACAATTTTTTCGGAGTCCCAAACCTTAGCATCCGCGCCAAATTCCCGTTTAAAGACACCAATCGTACCTGGGCCACAGACATCATGGGTCATTAATAAGTCCACATCGACCCAGATATTTTCTCCAGGTTCTACTTTAGAGCGTTTCGAGGCTTTGGCCAAGATTTTTTCCGTGAGCGTCATTCCTGTCATGCGATCGCGTTCCTCTCAATTCAGTTATAAATGTTATTGTACGAAATTTGAGGTAATCCCGCCATTAAGCGCCTTAATTTCCTGTAGATCAATGACAATATTTTTTTATGATAACAGTTAGTTGACAACCTCTGAGGTAAAAAAAAATGGTCAGATACACACTTGCACAAAGTCCTGAAATCATTTTAACAGTTCGGGGCAATGACACTCCCAAAGCCCGGGAGAAAGCAATGGATCAATTAATGGAAATGTTAGAAGCCGGGAAATTACCAACGGAATTACCAGAGGGTTTTGGGCCGAAACAATTCATCGAAGTCAAAGATGAAGAAGTTATCACAGAAGAAGAGGACGCGGTAACAGACGCGGTACAAGTATTAAGTAATTTAGCGACATTAAAGTTAAAAGTGATGGAATTACGGGAAGAAGCCTTAAAGGTGCGAGAAGCCATTGATATATTATTTGCCGATGAAGTCGTTAGTGCCGAAGAAGTTTCGCGCTTGAAAGACGGGTTTAAAGTCCTAAAAAACTTCGCGATCGCGAACTTAAGATATCGAGAAGCCAGAAGCCAAGCCGAAGGAGCTCGGACAATTTTAGACGCGGCATTAAAAGCCCCAGAAGCTGAAATCAAAGCCCCTGAGCCCGAAGTCAAACCCCCTAAATCGAAGTAATTAACTCCTCCGATAACCAGCATTTTTTTATGATATAACCACAAAGGCACAAAGGACACAGAGGAAAGAAAAGAGAGATAATTTCAAGAGAAAAAATGTGATTATGATCGGCATTTCTTCTCTTCATTAGTTAACCTCAATAATGATGGAAAATCCCCCCTTTGTGTCCTCTGTGCCTTTGTGGTTCATTTTTATCAGAATCCTGGTTAAAATTTAAGACTTAGACAAAAAGGGAACATCTACGACTTCACCTTCTCTGTCGCCAATTTGGACTTTTAAACCTTCTCCACCGCATTTGGTTTTAATATAACCTAAACCAAAATAACCGGATTCTGTTGCGGTAATACTGGTGAGTTTACCTACTTTTTCTTCTCCTATCATGATCGCGTCTCCGGGTTCGACTTTCTCTGATAAGTGAATCCCCCAAAGATGTTGTTTGACTCCTTTATAGGTGTTCAAACGGGCGATAGTTTCTTGTCCAATATAACAGCCTTTTTCATAGGAAATGGTATTTAAAAGACGCACTTCTAAGGGGTTATAATCATCCGTTAATTCGGCATCGGGAAAGGGACGGCCCTGTTCGATTCGCAATCTTTCCCAGACGCGATCGCCCATCGGAATTACCCCATTTTTGATCAAGATTTGCCACAAATTTGAGGCTTCCTCGGCATCGACAATTAAGGTATAACCTGGGGATGCTAAACTACTCCCAAGGCAAACTCGCACGGAAATCCCTGAAAGTTCCATTATTTGATGAGTCGCGTAGGCTTTTCCTTCTAAAGAAATACCTCCTAATTTCTCTAAAAGTTGATGACTTTCTGGGCCGATTAAACTAAAAAGAGCCGTAGAAGTTGTGATATCTTTTAGTTGGATTTTATCCATCGGAAAAATATACCGATCAAGCCATTGGAATAAGTATTGATGGCGGTTGGGAGAAAGGATGACAATAATGCGATCTTCCGTAAGATAGGTTGTGGCTAGATCAATTGTACGCGCAGTCGAAGTGACAAAAACTGTATCACATCCTGTACCGGGTTTTAAAATGTTAAAGTTATTGGTACTTTGGTTATGCAAAAAACGAACGCGATCATCATCGGATATTTCTAATACTCCCCAATGGGCGCGATCGTACAAAGCAACCCCCTCTTTTGTTGCCTGAATTGCCTCAGCATCATTACCAAAAGAAAGGGGTATTTTTTCCCCCTTCGATAAATCAGAAAAGATAGCACCCGCGCCGGTTTGAATATCCTGTAAAGTCTCAATCATATTTATCCTTATGAGAAAATACAAACAGCCAAGAAATAGCTCATCGTTAATTTTCGCTAAATCTATTTTAACCCAAGTTGCTAGTTATGCACATAAACCCGGTTTCTTATACCATTTCCCGCTGACAAGTAGGAGAAGTATCCTGCTTGTCACTTGTCACAGCCTGGAAGCCTGTTTTACTATAAATTTTCAATGCGTAACAGCTTAACAACTTTGGTTATTTTCCTGGTTGAAGGTAGGTAAATTAGCAAAAAAATCCTCAACAATAAGACGTGATTTTGTGTCTAAACGATTCCAATCAACCTCTCCCATTTCATTAATTAAACTGGTATCAATGTCAACTTCCATACTCTCCATTTCCCCATGAGTCGGTTGATAGTTAATAAAACAAACTTGATAACAAAGTTCCCAGATATCAATATATCGTTGTTCCCCTTCATATTTTAAACACAGTTGATAACCCGGAATGGGAGTAGAAATCTCTTGATAAGTTCCTTGCCAAATTGATTTATCTAAGCGGTTGCGGATATTATCAAGTAAGCGAATTAACGCTGGTTGCATAAGGATTTCTGCTTGTTGCCATGCGAGTTGGCTAGTGATTTTTGGTTTCATAGTCAATTTAAGGATAGATTATTTATCCGTCTGTTTTTTTTGAGCTTGATGCACCAACCAATAACTGATAGAAAGGGCGAGAATTGCACAAGCTAACCCCATTAAATCAGTCCAATCCTTTTTTTCCAAATCCAGAATAATAATTTTTCGAGCCACCGCGATCAAAGAAGTTACGATCACTAATTCCACTTGAATAACGTGCTTTTTGAGATAAGCAGAGATATTTTCTAATATTTCTAAAGCAATTAATACATTAAGAAATAAACCAAATATCTCAAAAAGATTATCTTTCCCAACCGGATTTTTTGAGGATAATAATTGCTGAAAGAGGAAAAAATTTAGGTCAATTACGGAATATAAAATAACCCCAACCATTGCTAAGGAGAGGACTTTTGATACAACTCCCTCTATCGTTTCCATAAAATGAAGGAATCCCTCATCCTTGGTTAAATATTTAATCTCTTGGATAAATTTTTCTAAGGGACTCATAGATTTTTTGGCCAGACATTGCCTATTTTTCTTTGATTATTATCATAGATAGGTGATTTTTGTCAAGGGGGTAAAGAGTAAATATCTTATGGAGTAGAGGAGGCCCGATCACGCTAAACTTATTCTAGGTCGATTATTCTCAAAATAAATATAATAGAGACTAAATATATAGGATGGAGGAATGGGTAATCGGTAATCGGTAATCGGTAATAGGGCTGTTTCCTTCTTCCTTCTTTTCACCCACAGCGACTCGCCCTGAGGGTATTCGAAGGGATCTGAAGGGCTTTCTTCCTTCTTCCTTCTTCCTTCTTCCTTCTTCCTTCTTCCTTCTTCCTTCTTCCTTCTTCCTTCTTCCTTCTTCCTTCGGCTATGACAAATATTTCATCGATCTCTCAAAAAGAATTAGGGCTACGCCGTCAAAGGTTGCGTCGTCAGCGACGGCAGAAATTAAGTCAAATCCTCTGGCAAACCGTCACCGTTTTTGGTGTCACTTATGCGGTATTATGGGTGATCTCCCAACCCATTTGGAAACTGGAAAAACCCGAACAAATAAAAGTCGAGGGAAATCAATTGCTTTCCCCTCCCACAATTCGCTTAATGCTTTCTCTTTCCTATCCTCAATCTTTATGGGGGATCGAACCCCACACCTTAGCGAAAAAATTAGAATCTTCCGGTCCCATTGCCAAAGCTAATGTCACTCGTCATTTATTTCCCCCCGGTTTAACCATTCAAGTTAAAGAAAAACGTCCCGTCGCGATCGCGATCGAAACCACGCCGATCAACCAACCCAGTAGTATGTCATTGAATAATAACCAATCAGTCCAAAAAACAGGATGGCTAGATATAAATGGTAATTGGATGCCCTTAGAAAGTTATCAAGGAATAGAAAAAACACCCGCCCAAATAAATAAAGTCGTTTCCAGTGATGGAAAAACCATGACATTACCAACCCTTAAAGTAATAGGTCGTATTCAGCAATATGGCAGTTATTGGTCTAAATTTTACCAAACTTTGAGTCGCAGTCGAGTGAAAATATGGGACGTTGATTGGCAAGAGCCAGGGAATATCATTCTCAAAACCGACTTAGGTTTAGTCCATTTAGGCCCCTATACTCCCCAGTTAGCAGAACAATTGCAAGTCCTTGATCGAATGCGAGAATTACCAAAACAACTCGATTTTAGCACGATTCGGTATATTGATCTCAAAAATCCTATTACTCCTGTAATTCAAATGGCAACTCCCAAACAACCTTAAAGGCCGGAAGAAGGAAGAAGGAAGAAGGAAGAAGGAAGAAGGAAGAAGGAAGAAGGAAGAAGGAAGAAGGAAGAAGGAAGAGGGTTAACAATTAACAATTGATAATTATTAATTCCCGAATCCCCAATCCCCATTACCTATTCCCCATTACCTATTCCCGAATCCCCAATCCCCAATCCCCAATCCCCAATCCCCAATCCCCAATCCCCATTACCCATTACCCATTACCCATTACCCATTACCTATTACCTATTCCCCATTCCCTGGTGAGGTATAATCAATCAGTTAACGTCGATATTGGTTTCTCACCCAACTTACCTTATAGTTAAGTTTGATTTGCTGAACTACTCACCACTCAATCGGAGTACCGATTATACTGGGAGCTTCTGATTTCACAGGGGAATGCCTCAGAAGGGCAACCACACGGATATGCCTCTTACCATCGGGTATGACGTCTTATTTCCCCTAAATCAGCAGAGACGGTCGTTCCTCCATCTAAAATCTTTGCATACCACAACTGGGTTTAGGCTTCGGTACGGCATTCCGCCTAGGTTGACGTTTTTATAATTGTAAAACCTGGTTTGCCAATATGTCTTGACCCAAGTCCAAAGATTTGTGAAAAACTCAACTACCCTTAGCTCTATTTTGGACAAGAGATCCCTCAGTCGAGTCCCCTTTGACCAAAATTCCTGATGAGGATGTTTTGTTTTTGACAGCCTTATATCCCACCACTCTCATCGGAGAACCGACTATAGTGGAGGACAATCGGCAAAACAGTTAAAGTTGATAAACCGTTTATTCACCATCCCTAAATTGAAATGACCCTTAACCCAAAAGATGGGTCTGCTACCCAGGGTACTCATTCACAAGAACAAGGTACTTTTCCACGATCTTTGGATTCGGCGAACCCATTTCGCAAATCTGGGAGCAACCCTACCGTATATTTAGAAGAGCAAAATAGTAATCCTAAAGCCATGACCCGCGATGACAGGAGTGGGGAGATTGTACCCAGCAATGCAGCAAGAATTAAGGTGATTGGTGTCGGGGGCGGTGGTGGTAATGCCATTAACCGCATGATTGCCAGTCAAATCACAGGTGTTGAGTTTTGGTCAATCAATACTGATGCCCAAGCTTTAGCCCTCTCCCACGCGCCAAAACGCTTACAAGTAGGACAAAAATTAACCAGGGGATTAGGCGCAGGGGGAAATCCCGCGATCGGTCAAAAGGCCGCGGAAGAATCCCGTGATGAAATTGCCAATGCTCTTGCTAATTCGGATTTAGTTTTTATTACCGCGGGTATGGGGGGGGGTACGGGAACGGGTGCTGCTGCCATTGTCGCGGAAGTAGCCAAGGAAGTTGGTGCTCTCACCGTTGGTATTGTCACTCGACCGTTTACCTTTGAAGGACGGCGACGCACAGGGCAAGCGGAAGAAGGAATTGCCGCGCTCCAAAGTCGGGTTGATACTCTCATTATTATCCCTAATGATAAGCTTTTGACTGTGATTTCCGAGCAGACTCCGGTGCAAGAGGCTTTCCGTGTCGCCGATGATATTCTCCGCCAAGGTGTTCAAGGTATTTCTGATATTATTACGATCCCTGGTTTGGTCAATGTTGATTTTGCTGATGTCCGCGCTGTGATGGCGGACGCGGGTTCGGCTTTGATGGGTATTGGTTTGGGTTCTGGTAAGTCCAGGGCGAAGGAAGCGGCTAATGGCGCGATTAAATCCCCTTTGTTAGAGTGTTCCATTGAAGGTGCCAGAGGGGTTGTCTTTAATATTACAGGTGGCTCCGATATGACGCTCCATGAGGTGAACGCGGCCGCGGAGACGATTTATGAGGTTGTTGATCCTAATGCTAATATTATTTTTGGCGCGGTGATTGATGACAAGATGCAAGGGGAAATTAAGATTACTGTGATCGCGACGGGCTTTTCGGGTGAAATGCCTCCCCCTCCACCTCCCAGAGAACAAGGTTTCAGGAGAAATGTACCACCACCACCACCACCACAATCTACGCCCGAACCGGCACAAGGACCGGTTGGTTTGGATATTCCTGAGTTTTTACGCAACAAGCGTCGTCCCCCTCGTTCCTGATTTTTTTGATGCCCGATCGCGTTTTCCCTTCTCTTCGGAAGAGCAAATAACCGCGATCGAGGACTTTTTCCTGGGGACTTGTGACTGGTAACTGGTTACTGGCAATAAGCCGATCACCCTCGAGGGGATTATCATAAAAACCAATAAATCATCCCTTAGATCCGCGAGAAATCCCTTGTTAATTTCTTCTCTTACCCAATCCCCATTCCCCATTCCCCATTCCCCATTCCCCATTCCCCATTCCCCATTCCCCATTCCCTAAAATGTCCCATCGCCCTATTTATCTGGATAATCATGCCACCACGCGCCTAGATGAACGGGTATTAACCGCGATGATTCCCTATTTTACCGAGTATTTTGGTAATCCAGCTAGTATTACTCATCAATATGGTTGGGAAGCGGAAGCCGCAGTAAAACAAGCTCGTCAGACTCTCGCCAATGCTATTAACTCCACTCCAGAAGAAATTGTTTTTACCAGTGGCGCGACGGAAGCCAATAATTTAGCTATTAAGGGAATCGCGGAGGCTTATTTTAGTAAAGGTCGTCATATTATTACGGTTAAGACAGAGCATAACGCGGTTCTTGATCCTTGTCATTATTTGGCAAAATTAGGTTTTGATGTCACTTTTCTTCCGGTACAGTCCGATGGTTTGCTTGATTTAACGGTTTTGGAGAAGGCTTTTCGTCCTGATACTATTTTAGTCTCGGTGATGACCGCGAATAATGAAATTGGGGTGATTCAACCGATCGCCAATATTGGCGCGATGTGTCACGATCGCGGTGTTTTTTTCCATACGGATGCCGCCCAAGCTATCGGCAAAATTCCCTTAGATGTCCAAGGGATGAATATTGATTTAATGTCTTTAACGGCTCATAAAGTCTATGGGCCAAAAGGGATCGGAGCTTTGTATATCCGTCGTCGTCACCCCTTAGTGCAATTAGCCCCGCAAATGCACGGGGGAGGGCATGAAAGAGGAGCGCGATCGGGAACTCTCTATACTCCCCAAATTGTCGGATTTGCCAAAGCCTTAGAATTGGCATTAAACGAAATGCAATCAGAAACACAACGCGTCACCCAATTGCGTCAGCGTTTATGGGAAAAACTCTTGCCCACGGGCAACATTTTTCTCAATGGTCATCCCACATCGCGATTACCGGGTAATCTTAATATTAGTGTCGATGGGGTAGATGGTCAAGCTTTATTACTGGGATTACAATCTGTGATGGCTGTTTCATCGGGTTCGGCTTGTACTGCCAAAAAAATCGCGCCCTCCCATGTCTTAGAAGCCTTGGGGCTTTCCGAGAAGTTAGCTTACGCGTCTATTCGTTTTGGTATTGGGCGTTTTAATACCCTCGCAGAAATTGATATTGTCGCCCAACACGCGATCGTCACCATTCAATCTTTACGGAAAATCGCGAATAGGTAATGGGTAATTGGTAATGGGTAAAAGGAAGAAGGAAGAAGGTGGTACGTTATAGGTCTTCGATCTTAGGTTAAAAATGGAAAAAACCTCAAACCCTAAACCTAAATCTAACACATTACACATTACATTACAGATTACATTACACCGAAGAACTATAGGCTGGCGATCGCGCCTCCAAAACCTGGTGATAAACTAACTCAGTCTCTTTCGCCAATTTAGGCCAAGTAAAACGTTGTTCTAAATCAGCATAAGCATTCTGAACTAATTCTTGGGAAAAATCAGGATTTCGTAATAATTGTAAAATTCCCCAAGCTAAAGAGTCAGGATTATTTGTCAAAGTAACAATACCTGTTTTACCATGTTGAACAACTTCCGGTAAACCACCCGTATCAGAAACAACCACCGGAACCCGAGAAGCAAAACTTTCTAACGCAACAATACCAAAAGGTTCATATAAACTCGGAAAAACCGCACAGTCAGCCACCGTTTGGAATTTATCTAAATCTTCCTCACACATAAAACCAGTAAAATAACAATGATTCCAAATCCCTAAATTCCATGCCTGTTGTCTTAAAGCATCTGTATTGCCACTACCAATAATAACAATTTTTGCCTTTCCTTCCATTTCCCATAATACTTTAGGTGCCGCATTTAATAAAACAGAAATTCCCTTTTCATAAGTAATTCTACCGACATAATAAACGATTTTATCATCATCATTTGCGTACTTTCTGCGAAAATTAATCGCGTCAAAATCCGCAAGACGTGGTTTCTTTTCCGGGCGAATACCATTATAAATAACTTCCATTTTTTCCCAAGGCGTTGATAAAACTCTTTCCACTTCCCTTCGCATATAATCAGTACAAACAATCACACGCGAGGAGTGATAAACTAAATCAGTTTCCTTGCGATTAATATAATAATTATCTTGACTATGTAAACCATTATACCGTCCATATTCCGTGGCATGAATCGTCGACACTAAGGGAATATTAAAATGGTATTTGAGCGCGATCGCGGCATCTCCAACTAACCAATCATGGGCATGAATAAGATCAAAATTACCTTCTTCTAAAATTAATTTACCCCCATGTAAACCCATACTATCATTCATCATACCAACCCAGTGAAAAAAGTTATGGGCGTGTCCCACCGGAACACGGTGTACATAAATGCCCTCCACTTCTTCATACAGAGGGGCTTGACCAAACTCCACCGTAATTAGGTGAATGGTATGACCTAATTTCACTAATTCAGGATATAATTCAGCAACATGGCGAGCAATCCCCCCGACGATACGCGGTGGAAATTCCCAAGCAAATGCCAAAATTTTCATCAGAGCTAACCCCCCATTGAATATAATATTTTTACGTTTTATCTCCGCCAGACTAGAGCTTGCTCTGAGCATAGCAAATACGTCACAGAAATTCTCTCATCCCATCCTTGTTTTATAATAATAAATGAACTACCACGCCTCATAGATTCTTTAGTGTCCACCTATTGTACAGGATCTCCTTGCCTCCTCCCTCAGTCACACCAACAAATACAATTTGTTTTTCAAAAACAAAAGCCTTGTGACGAAAAAACTTAAGAAAATATAAAAAATCGGAAAAAGAGATTAAATTATAGTTAGCAGTGAAGTAATAATCCTGGGCTATGTTTAATTATTCTGATCCCAAGGAAGGCTTCCCCAGTAGAAATTCCCAGCAGAGACTTGACAGTATGCAGGTTTCTTCGGACAAGCCAACCCCTGCGCCAGAACTGTTACAGCTTTTGCTATTTGTCGATCAACGCTCATCCTCCAATGAACAGATTAGACTCCTGCGTAAGTCACTGCAAGAGTTAAAGTGTGAGTATCCATTTGATCTACAAGTGGTAGATGTCAGTGAACAGCCTTATCTCGCAGAACATTTTAAGCTTGTCGCGATACCCACGTTGATCAAAATCCACCCAGAGCCTCAACAAAGCCTGACGGGAAGTAATTTGATCGCGCAACTGAAACATTCGTGGCCCCGTTGGTTACGCTCTGTGGAAGAATACTGGCTATCCCATCCTTCGGAGTTGACTTCTGTTGAAACTAACTTCCAAGAGATTCCTTCCATTGCTTGTGTCTCGGAAATTATGCAACTTTCCGATGAAGTCTTTCGCCTGAAGCAGGAAAAGGAACAAATGCAGGAACAATTACAGTTTAAAGATCGCATTATTGGGATGTTGGCTCACGACTTACGGAACCCTCTTACCGCGGCTTCTTTAGCTTTGCAAACTTTAGAAGTGACTCAAAAGGCTAAAGATAGTGGCGAGCCTCCTTCCTTGCTCTTTCACCTCACTACTCCTTTAATCAAACAAGCTCGTCAACAACTCCATACGATCGAACGGATGATCGCGGATTTGTTAGAGGCCAGTCGTGGTGAAACATCTCAATTAAATATTCAACCCCAAAAACTTGACATTGGCTGTTTATGTCAAGAAATTGTCTATGAGTTTGAGCCTCGCTTTCATCATAAAAAACTTCATATAAAAACTGATATTCCTCATGATTTACCCACGGTTTATGGTGATCCCGAAAGAATCCGTCAAGTGATGATTAATTTGTTTGATAATGCTTATAAATATACCCCTCTCGGTGGTAAAATTAAGCTTTCTATTATTCATCGTACTAACCAGAAGGTTCAGGTGACTCTTTCTGATACTGGCTTTGGTATTCCAGAGGAAGAAAAGGAACGTATTTTTCAAGAGAATGTCCGTTTAGAGCGCGATCGCGCTGAAGATGGTTATGGCATTGGATTAGCTCTTTGTCAACGTATTATCCGTGCCCATTATGGTCACATTTGGGTCGATTCTCTCGGCGATAAAGGTAGTTCTTTCCATTTTACTCTCCCTGTCTATCGCCATAATTAACATATCTTTTAGATGCAAAATAGAATTACCCTTTTTTGGCTCTTTTTTTTGGCTCTTTCTTCCCTCTGCGTTTCTCTTGATCGCGCTTTCCCAAAAGATGATCTTTTTACAGAAAAACCTCATTTTTTATAAAAAAATACAAAAAACGCGCCTTTTTTTTCAACCCCCTTGACAAATCCTTGATCTTCAGGGATTATATATAACATAATGGGATGGTCGCGATTTTTTTATTTTCGCCACCATGCCATTATACTAAAAATACTTATCTAACTTTCCCTAATCCTACCACACCTCGGTTTTTTTTGCGCGATCGTGTCAATGTAAATTTTTGTAACAAACCAGACGGCATAGAAAAAACATTTACTTTGACATCTTTCATCTATCTGCGTTTAGGAGCGTTTAGGAGCGGTTTCAAAAAAGAGGATATGAGGAAAACCAACTTTGTTACAAATCTTTACAAAAAAAACGCGCCTTTTTTTTCAACCCCCTTGACAAATCCTTGATCTTCAGGGATTATATATAATATAATCGGATAGTCGTGTTTTTTTTATTTTTGCCACCATCCCATTGTTCTAAAAATACTTATCTAACTTTCCCTAATCCTACCACACCTCGGTTTTTTTGCGCGATCATCTCAATGTAAATTTTTGTAACAAACCAGACGGCATAGAAAAAACATTTACTTTGACATCTTTCATCTATCTGCGTTTAGGAGCGTTTAGGAGCGGTTTCAAAAAAGAGGATATGAGGAAAACCAACTTTGTTACAAATCTTTACAAAAAAAACGCGCCTTTTTTTTCAACCCCCTTGACAAATCCTTGATCTTCAGGGATTATATATAATATAATCGGATAGTCGTGTTTTTTTTATTTTTGCCACCATCCCATTGTCCTAAAAATACTTATCTAACTTTCCCTAATCCTACCACACCTCGGTTTTTTTGCGTGATCGTGTAAATGTAAATTTTTGTAACAAACCAGACGGCACAGAAAACAATCCTTGACTTTCATCTGTGAGCGTTTAGGAGCGGTTTCAAAAAAGAGGATTTGAGACGTAGTTGAACTCTTATAGCAGTCGTCAAGGCGGTTAGGACATTAATGATTGCACAAACCCTTAATAGTTAAGCATCCCACACCGATCCTGACTCCTGCTATAACAGGAGGTTTTAAGTATAAAATTATACACCACACCTCAAATTTATCAGTAAATTCCGCAAAAATGTCGGCAAAACACTTTTGCCTCAAGTAAAATTTTATACTTATCATCTTTGCGTATATGGAATCTTAAGAGAAATAAATACTTGGTTTTGGCTAGGAGCCATTTAAGGTATAGCACTCGCCAAGAGGGTTAGGACAATTTCCCAGGATCAGAGTAGGATCAATTCAGGAATCCCTACTCTGATCCGTCCTAACATTCTTGTCCATTGCTATACATATTCAGCCCCGGGTTCTTTTTTACAAATCTTTACCAAAAAAACGCGCCTTTTTTTTCAACCCCCTTGACAAATCCTTGATATTCAGGGATTATATATAACATAATGGGATGGTGGCGATTTTTTTATTTTTGTCACCATCCCATTATACTAAAAATACTTATCTAACTTTCCTTCATCATACCACACCTGTTTTTTTTGCGCGATCAGGCAACTGTAAATTTTTGTAACAAAACTGACGGCATGAAAAAAACCTTTACTTTGACATCTGAACCTCTGCGTTTAGGAGCGTTTAGGAGCGGTTTCAAAAAAAAGAGGATATGAGGCGAATGAGAAAACGCCCTTTTTTTACAAATCTTTACCAAAAAAACGCGCCTTTTTTTTCAACCCCCTTGACAAATCCTTGATATTCAGGGATTATATATAACATAATGGGATGGTGGCGATTTTTTTATTTTTGCCACCATCCCATTATACTAAAAATACTTATCTAACTTTCCTTCATCATACCACACCTGTTTTTTTTTGCGCGATCAGGTCAATGTAAATTTTTGTAACAAAAAATCAGGGTAAAAGGAAAAACGCTTTACCATATTGTCCTCCGTCATCCATGTTTAGGAGCGTTTAGGAGCGGTTTGAAAAAAGAAGATTTTAGCTACTGTTGCCGCGAGCCTTTACTTTGTGACAAATCTTGATCGCGTCGATAATTTTTTCATTCGCTTTGGGAAAGGGAAATTGTTCAATTTCCTCTAATGTCACCCAGCGCACTTCATCACATTCGATCGCGCTAGGCTCTCCGCGGATCAACCCACAATTAAAAACATTCAATGTCACCTTAAAATGGCTATAAGCATGATCAATGGTAATGACGCGATCGCGCACTTCTATCTCAATACCCAATTCCTCTTGAATTTCCCGTTGAATACAAGCTTCCACAGTTTCCCCCGGTTCAACTTTCCCCCCCGGAAATTCCCATAAACCCCCTAATAACCCATCAGCCTTCCTCTTATCAATTAACACCAATCCCTCTTCATTCCAGATCACAGCCACACCAATCATTTTATGAGGAATAGGATTTGATTCTACACCCATCGGTAATTCCCCCTGTAAACCTAATAAATAACCATAACAATAGTCGCGCCAAGGACATAATAAACACATCGGATTTTTCGGAGTACAAACCGTCGCGCCTAAATCCATTAAGGCTTGATTAAAATCACGGGGATTTTTATCATCTAACAACGTTTCTGACAACAACCATAAAGTATTAAGGGCTTTTTCGGGAGGAATTTCTAAAGCCATTAACCGGGCTAAAACCCGTTTAACATTCCCATCCAAAATCGGAACCCTTTGATTAAAAGCCGCGCTGAGAATGCCACCGGCTGTAGTGCGACCAACACCGGGTAATTTTATCACATCTTCTAAACTTTGAGGGAAAACTCCCCCAAATTCTTCAACAATTTTTTGGGAGGCTTTATGTAAATTGCGAGCGCGAGAATAATACCCCAAACCTTGCCAAACTTTTAATACTTTTTGTAAATCAGCCGCCGCTAAAACAGCAAGACTGGGAAATTGAGTCAACCATCGGGTATAATAAGGAATAACAGTTTTGACTTGGGTTTGTTGGAGCATAATCTCCGATACCCAAATAGGATAGGGATCGCGAGTCCGTCGCCAAGGGAGATCCCGTTGATGACGTGCATACCAAGAAAGAAGCGATCGCGCTAAGGAGAAAACATCAAAATTCGGCAAACTCAGAGGGGAGTTGACCGAATTTTGTGATTTTATCGATGTAACTGACTGACTAGGTGACACCAATTCCCCGAAGTTATGAGTAATAAATGCAACGAATTAAGCTTCAAAAGTCGCGGTTTCAGTAGTTTGTAAAGACTTTTCAAAAGCCATACGTTGTTCAGCATTTTTGAGAAAATATCCACTAATCATAGCCGAAGCCAATAATCTACCTAAATGTTCACGGCTAGTTGTGATAGTAACACCAAAATGTTCGGGGGGTAAATTGCCTAATAATCCCACAATATTACGCTCCATAACCTGAAACACTTCATTAGAAGTAGGACGAGACAAATGAGAAACAGTTTCAGGACTTAAAGATTGAACATATTGCCAAAGTAAATTAGCATTTTCGCCAGTTTCATCAAAAAATTCTGGGGACCGATTGGATGTATTATTCACCGTTAGACCTCCTGGTTTTGAGAGATAATTCTCTGTTTAAGTTCAGCCTTTTGTCAATCAGATAGCTGTTATTCGTTTTACAGCTTTATATGTACTTTAGCAGGACAACTACGAGTATAAAGTAAGTAAAACCGAACTGGCAACTACGGATAGCCTAATTTGATAGTATTTTTATTTCCGGTGGGTACAGCTCGAAGTGCTGTAGCTTCCCTTGGCTCTGAAGTAACTCTGACGACAAGGGAGCTTATTAATGGAAAAATCAAAAAATCAAGATTTTGATTCAGATGGGGTGGGACAACGTTCGCGCCCTCTCCCATCTCAATATTAACCTAGCTGGCTATGTAATCGTTAATGTCCTGCTTGCGTTTCCGCAGTTTTGTCAGGGCTTCGCGCTCAATTTGTCGTACTCTTTCACGACTAATATTAAGCCGATCACCTATTTTTGAGAGAGTTAAAGTTTGTCCATTGTCAAGGCCAAACCGTAGGGCTAATACTTCCCTTTGTTGGGGAGTCAGATCAGCCATCAACTCTTCTAAATCGGCTTTGAGGGAAGATTGGAGGGTAAAGTCTTCAGGAGACATTCCCGTATCTTCCAAAAGATCGCCTAATTCTGTATCTTGATTATCTCCCACTCGTAAATCTAAGGACAAGGGAAGACGAGCTCTTTCGAGATATTCCCGTATTTGTTTAGGCGTTAAGTCTAATTCCGTGGCTATTTCCGTTATGGTAGCAGCCCGTCCCAATTCTTGGGAGAGATAACGCTGGGCTTTTTTAATTTTGTTCAGTTTCTCGGTAATATGAATGGGCAGACGAATCGTGCGAGCTTTTTCCGCGATCGCGCGCGTAATAGCTTGACGAATCCACCAATAAGCATAAGTCGAAAAACGATAACCTTTAGTGGGGTCAAATTTTTCGACACCCCGCTGCATCCCAATAGTGCCTTCCTGAATTAAGTCCAGTAAATCCACATTGCGCTTAATATATTTTTTGGCAACGGACACCACTAGGCGCAAATTGGCTTCTACCATCTTCCGCTTGGCAATTTCACCACCACGAAGTGTCTGTTGTAATTCCGTTTCCGAAAGTTCAACCACACAGGCCCACTCCCAAAGCGTCGGAGTTCGACCTAATGTTTCTGCAAGAGCCTGTTTTGCTTCCTGCAACGCGGTAGCCCGTTGTACTTGTTTCCCATAAACGATTTCTTGTTCATGGGTTAACAGCGGTACACGACCAATTTCCCGTAAATAAGCGCGTACTGAATCTGTATCTGAAGACTTCGCTGTTTTCATAAAAGCATTTCCCGCGGGATACCTCAGCTTGTCGGTGTTGGCTTTCACCAACTCTACTAAGCTGGGAAGGAAAGCGGGCGGGGTACTTACACTTTCCTTAAAATTATTTCAGAGGTGTCTGATTTCTCAGTAGCTTCGCGCTACTGTTAGCTTTCCCTTCCTTCCTTTCAGTCGGTCGGGACTTAACACATCTCAACACTTTGTTAAAAATTGTAACATTCTTGAGCACAAGTGACTAGGCCTGGGAATTAGGGATTGGGTAAGAGGAAAGGAAAATGGGAATTTCTGCCAGATTTTGAGGTTTCTGCTATACCACAAAACAGACCAAATAACTCAAAAGATTTTCGACAAATTTTTCGTGACAGTCCCCCACTGATCCTGCATAATCTAAAGGCATCTTCTCAGTTTCAGGAAGTAAGCCCATCAATGTCTAACTTTCAAAAAATTCACTTTATTTCCGGGCTCCCGCGATCGGGTTCCACTTTGCTGGCAGCATTATTACGACAAAATCCTCGGTTTCAAGCAGGAATGACAAGTCCCGTGGGGGGGTTAGTGGAACGAATGCTAGAGGCTATGAGTGATAATAATGAATTTTCGGTTTTTCTCACTCCTCAACAAAAAAGAACTCTCCTTTTCAGTATTTTTGACGCATACTATCAACCCTTTGCTGATCAAACAGTCATTTTTGATACCAACCGTCTTTGGTGTAGTAAATTACCCTTAATTACTGAATTATTTCCTGAGGCAAAAGTGCTCTGTTGTGTCCGTAATGTTGCCTGGATTATGGATAGTATAGAAAGGTTAATTCGGCGTAATGTGTTTGAGGTTTCTCGTTTATTTAATAATGCCGCGGAACGGGCTACTGTGTATAGTCGTACAGAAGCTTTAAGTATGGGTGGACGTTTAGTAGGATTTGCCTATAATGCTCTGAAAGAAGCTTATTATAGTGACCACAGCGATCGCGTTCTTTTGGTTGACTATGAATTATTAAGTAAAGGGCCTGAGAAAACGATTAATCTTATCTATCAATTTATCAATGAAGAACCTTTTGACCATGATTTTGTCAATGTTCAATATTCGGAGCCGGAATTTGATGACAGACTTAATACTCAAGGGTTACATACGGTTCGAGCCAAAGTCGAATTTCAACCTCGACAAACCATCTTACCACCGGATTTATTTGCCCAGTTTAGTCAGTTATCTTTCTGGAGTGATGGCTCTAATACTAAAGCCAGCGCGATCGTTGCTAAACCTAAAGTTTAAACCGCAAATAGGTTTAATAATTTAGCTGAAAATTCTCTTCGCGGGGCTGTCACTAAGGGTAAAGTTAGTGGTGGCTCTCGGTATATGGAACGTTTTCAAGATACTGCCAATTTATTAACTAGACATCTGGTAAAAATCCGATCAATGGCAGGCTAATGCTACCCTACAGTAGTTTATGGAGATGTCTACTGTAGTACAAACTTACCGTCCTCAACATCTGTCAGTGATTGATTTTTTTGAGCAAGCTCTCCGCGCTTGTGTTGATCGCTCCCAACCAGCTCCTTCTTTGATTCCACAATCAAAGATATCAATCCTTACATAGAATGTTTTAAGTGGTAAGGTTATTGATTGGCCAATATTTTTGTAATGTGCGGTGTTGTCGGCAATATTCGATAGGAGGAATTTGATGAAAACACAAAAGGTTTATGGGCGATCACATCACTCTATACACCATTATGGACATCGGATGGATGCGCTACGGGAAGAAGCCGCGAAAATGGGATTAACCAAAGAAGATGCCAAAAAATATGGCAAATTAAATCTTATTACCACTTGGGAAAAATTAATTGACGCTCATATACCCAAACAAAAACGTACTTTAAATCGTATTGTCTGTTTAGATTGTTTTGGCAAAATTCCTGATTGTCAACGCTGCGAAGGTCATGGTTTAATCTGGAATCATATTAATATTCGCAGAGGTTATTTTGGTAAATGGCGTTTAGATTGTTATTCTCAATAGTTTTTAGTAAGAGCATAAGGGCGCGATCGCGCCCTTACACATAGACTTAATTGAACTCATTAGGGTAAGGAATAAAAATTAAATAATTTGACTATTTGCTTAGTCGAGGAGCCCTTGAGATCAAAAGCAGGCAAGATGCCTGCACTACTTTATTCAATTTTCATTCCTAAGTCTTATTTTCCTTACTTGGGAGAGGTAAATTTCACCCCTTTTTTCCATCGGAGCCAACGCTTCCAACCAAAGAAAATTACAAACAAAATCATTGACAAATATACACTGGGTTCTGGCGCTTGCTCAGTATTCTCAGATGAGGGACTAGATGAGGGACTAGATGAGGGAATAGGAGTATTAGAAGTCTTTATCCCATTGGGTGTCCTCACGGGAACTGGAGCCCTTGGAGGATTCTTAATAGGAGTTTGAGAATTAGTCATATCCATGCCATCGGGTGTATTTACAGGAACTTGTACCCTTTGACTATTTGTATTAGGATTAACTCGTAATTCATCAGAGACAGCAACAAAAGAAGTATAGGCCGACATTAAGCGATAAGCTAAGGCAATATCTGTTACTGCGGCTACACCTTGGGGGGTTTCTCCCCGTGCCATTTGAGTCGTTAATTGTTTGATTTTACTGCGTCCCCAAAGTTGCGCGATCGCGGGATTTCCGGCGGTTTCCTTAAACTGAAGAGCAAAAGTTTTTTCGTAGCGTTGTCCCCCCGCGACAATGCCAGAAATTCGCAAATTTCCACTGAGACGATCTTGCTTACGCCCAAATAAAACTAAGGGCTGTTTCGCAAATAAATCCGGTGCTTTTAAGGGATAAATTTCAGGTGGTTTACCTAAACCATCCCATTCTACCTTAATATTAGTCAATACCGGATTATTCATCTCTTGGAAAAATTTTTCCGTAACTTCAGTGATGGGTTCATCATGGCGCACAAAATGGGCTGTACCTCGTCCTTCTTCAGAAAGTCGATTCAATAAAAAGCGATTCACCGAACTTCCTACCCCAAAACTATAGAGGCGATTTCCTGGTTTAAGTTGTTTCTGCACACTTGCAATGACTTGATTTTCATCATCAATTAAGCCATCAGTTAAAAGGACAATACTGCGTAAACGTCCATCGGGAGCAGCGGGAAAATTAAGCACAGTTTCTATTCCATTGAGTAACTCAGTCCCGCCATTTGCTTGCAAATTACTGATATAATTTAAAGCTTTAGAGCGATTTTCCGGTGTATTGGAAAGAGGTTCACTGGAAAGGGCTTGGGCGGTATTGGCAAAATCAATAATGGTGAAAGTATCCGCGGGATTTAAGCCATTAATAAATCGTCGCATCAAGGCTTTAGATTGTTCTAAGGGATCTCCTGATTGAGAACCTGAAGTATCCATTAAAAAGATGACATCTTTAGGGACAATTTGATTAGATTGATAGGAGATCGCGGGGATTAAATAAATTCCAAAATGTCCACCTTTGTTGTCGGTATTTGTCAAGACACTAGACTGAGTTTCTGTTCCTGAAACACGATAATTCAAAACCAAATCTTTGTTAGGTATCGTATCCTCTGGACTCAATTGTACTTGAGTTATGGCACGATTATCCGCTGATTGTATCTGTTTAAATTGGATGTTATGGGAGGGCGATTGCAGTTGAGAAATAGGCACTCCGGCATCAATTTCTACAGTAACACCGATATCTTGTCCTGAACGAATATTAGGGGGAAGCATGGGAGCATTAACAGGAGAATTAACAGCACTTCCATCTCCTGTTGATTCTGTTGTTTTACCCGAACTATAGCGAGGGCCCACAACCATAGGAAAGACAAATTGATAATTACCTCCGGCAAATTTAAGACTGTCTGTGTAGCGAATCAATACTTCTATGGTTTCCCCTGGTTTAATATTCGCAATTGACTGTGTAAAGACATTATCTCGCTCTTGATCAAGTAAAGCCGTGGTTTTGCCTTGTTGTTTGGCTTGTTCATAAATTTGCTTCGCTTCTTGCCGTTGTTTAATCTGTCCTTTAATGATGCGCTCACCGATGCGAATTTCCATATCATCAACGGCGGATTCATCGGGTAAAGGAAACTTATAAACGGCTTCTAAAGGTGTGTCATAAGGATTTTGAAAGGTTTGTACAACCTCTACGCGTGACACATTACCCGCGACTTTTGCCGTGACTTCTGTATGTTTTAAGGGGAAAATTTGCAGTTTTCCATCGGGATTTGTTGCATACAAACCACCGAAATTTGAGGTTTTAGTTATGGGGACAGAAGCTTGATTAGTCGGTTGAACTACTACAGGTTGCTGAATAGGTGTTCGCTGACTTGATATCGAATTAAAATACCCTGTCGCGTAGGATAAAAACAAAAGACTGCTGATCGCGCCTCCTACTACCCATTTATTAGGGATTTTTTTAGTGGTAATTTTCGGAATGGGTATGGGCTTAGGATTGAGTTGATCGAGGATTTCGCGGGCGGATTGATAACGTTTTTTTGTGCCACTTTGGAGCATTTTATCGAGAATATTACCCAGACGATCGCGGACTTTTTTCTTTAAAAAAGAACGCCATACCCAAACATCTTCACTACTATCAAATAAGTCAAAAGGTGGAACTTGAGTTAATAAATGAATGCCGGTGACGGCTAAACTATATAAATCGCTGGAAAAAATGGCTTTTCCGCGTACTTGTTCCGGTGCTGTATAGGCGGCAGATCCGATAATTGTTCCCGTTTTTCCCAGGGTTGTATTGCTGGTAAATTTAGCCGCGCCAAAATCAACTAATACTAATTGGCCTTCCCCAAGATTTGAGGAAGTAGGAGAGACGCGACGAATGATATTTTCGGGTTTAATATCTCGGTGAATGACATTGTGACTATGGATAAACTCTAATACTGGGAGTATATCGTTTAGTAATTGATTAATTTTCCTTTCACTAAAAGGGCCTTTTTCTGCTAATTCTTGAGCTAAATTTTGCCCTTCTATATATTCTTGTACGAGATATTGTTGCCCTTCCTGTTCAAAAGAATCTAACAATTGCGGAATTTGAGGATGATGCCCTAATTGTTCTAAACGATCGGCTTCTTGGCGGAATAATTCTGCGGCTTTCTGACTATTCTCGGTGCCAAAATTTTGAGGGAAAAATTGCTTGATAACAACGCGTTTTTTAGAGTCTTCAACCAGGGCTAAAAATGTGCGGCCCATCCCCCCGGCACCAATGGGTTTAATGGCATAATAAAGATTTTCCAGAAGCAGTTGAGAGTGACAATTTTGACAGCGATCGCGATCGTCAAGATTTTGTGGCTTTTGGCAAGTCGGATTAAGACAATATCTCATAATGTCTCCTTTGTTTAGGAAGGTAAGTCGATTTATCAGTGAATTTTTAGGGGAAAAAGAAGGAGTCTGGTGCGTGGAGAATAAATTGACTAAAGCCCGCGTGTTAATTTATTGTTTACACGATTTTTCCCATTTTTCCCCGATAGTTGAATTAGGTAAAAACCTTAATTTTTGGGTGAAAAAATTTAGTCCTTTGGCGGGGATGATGGCTTTGGGAAAAGCATCCTCGTCGTTTTTTACTGAAGCGATCGCGTATAATTTGAGTCTAAGCAGTTCCAGAACTGAGTGCTGTGATCTCGATCGCTAAAATCGGTGATTTTTGACAACTAGACTTTTGACGAAGGAATGAAAATTCAATAACTTGAGTCTTTGCTTGGTAATTTCGCATAAGCCTCTGAAAGCAGGCCTTAAGCCTGCACTACTTTATTAAATTTTGATTCCTCAGTAAATGATGGGAGTTAATATTTGAGCATCTTTTTCCGGGGGAATAACTTTACGCCACGCGGTAATGCCTCCAGAAAGTACGACAAATTTAAACTCTGTATTTTTTAACTTTTGATAGGCCTTAATTGAGCGAGGCCCCTTCTGACAATATAAAACTATTGTCGGCTCTGGTTGATTTGGTTTAATATGAGATTTGATAATTTTTTCTACTTCTTTGACTCCCAAACTTCCTTGGAAATCGACAAAAGGGACTAATGGACTTTTGCCAATGTGATCTTCTGCATATTCTTCACGCGATCGTACATCTATGAAAATCACGGGTTTAATTTTTCCTTGTTGTAAGTCATTCACGGTTACTTGTTTAGTATTAAAACTCGTGATATAGGTAGGCAGATCGACATGATTAAATAACGCGGCAAGGGTGACAGAAGTAACACTAACAAGTGTGACATAAAGCAGAATGGGAAGAGGGCGAAAATAACGAGAAATGTCTTGAGATTTTGGGTGAGAGGAGGAGGTATTTTTCATGAAATTTGAGGAGATAAAGGGATAAAGAAATTGTCGAAAATAATCAGGGGGTACGGGGTTAATTATTCCGTATTTTTCCGGTTTGTTCCCCGTTGGCATATAGAATGTGCCGAATAATAAATCTAACAGGGGAAATTGGGCGGCTAAATTTTTGTGATAGGTTCTCGGAATTTGACTATGATGCCAGTGATGAAATTCTGGTGAGGCTATTACCCATTTTAATCTTCCTAACTTGAGTCTAATATTGGCATGGATAAAGAACGCGATCGTGGCGGAATAAAGAGTATAAATTGCCCAGGTTTCATCATTGACTCCTAAAAGGATTAAAGGGGTTAATTGAAAAATTTTAGTGAAAATCTGATCAAAGGGATGAACTCTAACAGTCCCTAACCAGTCCATTGTTTCAATACTATGGTGAACGGCGTGAAATTGCCATAACCAGGGGACTGTATGCAGAAGTCGATGAGCGAAATAATAGCCCGTATCTGCCATAATTACAGCTTCTATAAATTGGCAAATAATTGGTTGAGAAATGACTGCCTTTTGCCAAGAGAAATTCCCATGATTACCTAAATACAGGAGAGTGACAAAAACAATTATTTCACTAGCATTTTTGCCAATAATATGACCGGTCAAAAAATAGGTGACATCTGTTTTCCATCCAGCACGAAAGATTTTTTGCGGGTGTAATGCCAAAAGTCTTTCCAGGGGAATAAAGATTAGAGACAGCAGGATAAAGCCTTTAATGATTTCTAGTGACGTCATATTTTTCACCAGAATTGCTCCTATCGACTTCTGACAGTGCTTAACTCAACGATCGGTTGAAGCTTTGACGGTGGTAGTGCATACCAACTCCATTGGATCGGTGTCATTCCTAAAAAGTTGCGAATTAAGTTAACGGTTTTTTGTTGTTCTTTTAATCCTGTTCCCATTCCTAAATCAATGGTTAAAGATTTGCCAATGCGGGTAAGGAGAATAATGTGATAAATTGCCGCGTGCTCGTTAGTATTCCAACTTTTACATTGGATTTGTACATCTAAAATATTTGCGAGGGTTTCTTCTTTTTGTTTGGTGTTGGTTAAAGCACGTTGTTTAATCGTCACGCGATCGCGCTCTTTATCAAAGGTAATAATAATAGTTTCTCCGGCAAAACGCAGTAAGAGAAAACTGAGGCCAAGACACCCCAGGAAAAAGAAGGGCAACCACCATAAATAAAAAATCCAATCAAACATCACTCCAATTAGTAAGCAACTCATGGGAATTCCTACACCTAATCCCGCGGTAAGTAACCAAACAAAAAATGGTTGATGACGGAGAGAAAGTTTGGTGGTTGTATGTTCGAGGATCACCATAGTAATAACACTCCTTGGATTGATGAGTTTTCTACTTGATGTCTCTATTAAATCAAGGGATAATTTGAGATCGTGACTGACTTCTTCGACTTCTCATCGACTTCTCATCGACTTCTCATCGACTTCTCATCGACTTCTTTTTGTTGCCCGCGGCTATCAGAAACCGGGTTTTTTCATCCCTCTGAGCATAAGGTGGCAGTTGTGGCAGAAAAACCCGGTTTCTCACCCCACCAGAGGCTATCAGGTGAAATAAATTAGTTTTTGCTGTTGATTAAGGGACGCGATAGCCCTCCGGGCCGTGCGTAGCACGATCGCCCAAATATTGTTGATATAAATGACAGCGAGGAGTGCAATTATTTCCCTCTAATTTCACTAACCCCATACTATTTAACTTAAACCCTAATTCGGACTTTAATCTCACTGGTTTTTCCGAATTAACAATCTCTGCCATTCCCGCCATTAACTCAGGATATTTCTCTAAATTCCATAAATGCCGTCGTAAATGATCGCTATAAATTCCTGTTTCAGTTGACGCGTCTTTGACTAACTGATTTAAACTTATATCTTCATTTGCTAAATGATACATCGCGAGTCTGACTAAATAGGGATGTCCTCCCACTAATGCCATTAATTCTAATACTTCTGCTTCACTCCACTTCAGTCGATGTCGTCTCGCTAATTCTTGCACTTGTTGACTATTAAATTCGGGTAATTCAATGGGTAATCCCACATTAAAGGGTGATTTATTGACATCTAAGGGAATATATACTTCCGTGGAATGGACTACGATTAAACGTAATTTTTTCCACATTTCTCGCCGTTTAGATTCCTCATGTAATGCCCGTAATAATCCTAAAAAATCATCGGCGATTTCGGGAGATTCAAAGACGCGATCGACTTCATCTAATCCTAATGTTAAGGATTCTACCTGTGGTAATAAATACTGTTCAAAATAAGCTTTACAGCATTGATTACTACCGATAATATCCGCTAATTGCCAACAGTTTGTCAAAGATTCTAATAACCCTAATTCTTGCCCTAAAGAAGCACAAAACCACTGTAAAAAGGTATCGCTATCTCGAAAAACTCGTTTATTTGCTAACTGGAAACTTAAGGCAACTGTCCGAGAACCCTGTTTTTCCGCGTGATGTAAAATACGCGCCATAAGGGAAGTTTTACCCATTTGTCGAGGGGCTTTAATGCGAATAAGAGCACCGGCTTGACTAATGGCTTCATAACAACGAATTTCAATCGGTGGACGTTCCATATAAAACAGTGATTCTAATTCAACTTGTCCTCCGGGCAATTCTGGGGACGCGTTCGGTAATGGTTCTTGAATAGGATGATTATTACCTAATAATTTTTCCTGAGAGAATTGATTATTATTAAGGGTAATTTGTTGGTTTATTAAATTTTTCCAATTAATTGTTAATTCATGTTGTGGGGGCAAAACTGTACGCCCTTCCCTTAAGATTGATAAAATTTCTGATATTAATTGGTCGGTTTCATAGGGAAAATTCCATCGCCACGCGGGTATAGATTGTAAATTACTTAGTAAATCAAAGGAAAGAGGTGTGGATTGAGATAAATTTAGAAAAATGGGAAAAATGGCTGGTTTTTGTGGCGTTTTCTGGTGTAATTCTTGGACGAGTTTTATTTCTTCTAATAAAGTTTCACTCAAAAATGATTCTTCTGATAAAAGTAAAAATAGATAATCGGCTTGGGCTAAATGTTCGCCTACGGGTGAGTTTTTTTCTGCCAAAAATACTTGATATCCGCCTTGAGTTAAACTCTGTTGTAATTTTTGCGCGAGATTTTGGCAAGAATGATCATCAGTTAAAGCACGATCGCGCTTGTCTTCTGTGATTAAAAGTTTAACTATGCGGCAATTTTGACTACTATTATCGGACAAATATTCGGTAAAATCGGCGAGATCGCGCCATTCTTTACCTAAACGGTTAGAAATTTCGATAAAATTGATAAAATCAACGGGTTTACCATTAAGAAAATTACTCACCGTTGACTGGGCAAGTCCTAAATCTTCCGCCAAAATTTTTTGACTGGGAAAGCCATTTCTCAGGAGAGATGACTTCACCAAGGTGAGATACTCCTGACGCACCGAAAGCGATCGCGGCATAGTTAATTACAGAAATAATTTTATCCTCAATCTTATTATCACTAAAATGGCGAAAATGTCAATATTCTGGCAGGAATTACCCATGATTTAGGATCGCGATAACCCCAGTTTATTCGGAATATTTCTTTATCAAAATTAAAGCACTTATACCATTTCACAAACATGATGGGATTACCACCACGCGATCGCACTACTGATCGAATTGTTGCCCATTCCTGGGATGATACCGTTGTAGGGGTAGTGCCCCCGTGCCTACCCCGTCCCCGTGCCTACCCCGTCCCCGTGCCTACCCCGTCCCCGTGCCTACCCCGTCCCCGTGCCTACCCCGTCCCCGTGCCTACCCTATATGGATTTTGGGGCAACCACGGGGGGATTGCCCCTACCCGATCATCAATTGTGCAACGGGGGAGTGGGGACAACCCTTAAAAGATATCAATATCAAGTAATATATTGTTAGATAATATTGCCCAAAAGAAGTCGATGAGAAGTCGATGAGAAGTCGAAGAAGTCAGTCACGATCTCAAATTACAGTCTGGTTTGATAGGAGATGACAAAGGTTGAGTCATCTCAGAGGAGGTGAATAAATTATGAACTCTCCCTTAATTGAATTACTGGGCACAGCAACAAATCAACCCGTTTTTATATTCACACCACCTTGGTTATGGTTATTTACAGCAATTATCTTATCTAGCTGTGAATTAATACTACCCAAAGCATTAGGAAGTAAATTTAGACTCTACGCTCTAATGATGGGAATTTGTGCTCTAATTGTCTCGGCTATTTTATGGCGTGCTTCCCTGACAATGGGTTTTATTTGGGATTACATAATGTACGATGGCATTGACATCCAAATTATGTACTGGATGGGGCTTTGTTTTACCTTTTTAATCTGGGTTCGTCCTACATTTATTCCGCGTAAAAAGGTGATTATTCCTGATGCTACAGAAGCGAAAACGGTGACGGAATTTTTACCCGGAGCTACGGGAAGAGTTATCTATGAAGGCTGTTTTTGGTCAGCCCGTTGTGCCGATAATTCCCTCGCGATCGCGTCTCAGCAAAGAGTCTATGTTTTGCGTCGAGAAGGAAACACACTGATTATTGCACCTGAGACACTATTTCAGTCTTAAAAAACCCGGCTTTTGCCTAATCATTTCACGTTAAAGTTCACAATTTAGCGAATAAACAAGGAGAAAAACTATGGATTTATGGCTTTTATTGGCATTTCTTACCCTGACGGGAAGCGTCACCTTGGCGAATAGTGTCAAAATTGTCAAACAAGGGGATGCAGCATTAGTAGAAATGTTGGGAAAATATGAAGGTAAAAAATTAGAACCCGGTTTAACTTTTTTGATTCCATTTATGGAACAAGTCGCGTATCACCAAACCCTAAAAGAGCAAATTTTAGAAATTCCCCCCAAACAATGTACAACCAAAGATCGAATTTCTGTAACAACGGATTTTGTAGTTTATTGGCGACTGACAGATGTGGAAAGAGCTTATTACAAAGTGGAGGATCTCAAGTCAGCAATGATGAATTTATTAGTGACACAAATTCGCACAGAAATCGCTCAATATGAATTAGATCAATTATTTACCGCGAGGGCCGCAATTAATGAGAAATTAGTCGAAGAATTAGATGTGGCCACTGAACCCTGGGGAATTAAAATCACGCGAGTCGAATTACGGGATTTTATCATTGGGAATAAGGTAGTGCATGACGCGATCAAAAATTCTGCAAAACCCGTCAATAAAGCATTATCTCCAACCCATGTTCAAGTTTAGTATTAACTAGAAGCAAATAAACCGGGTTTTATGGGTAATAAACCCGGTTTTTCTTCCCCTAGCTCATCGGGAAATTACTCGGAAGAGTAATCTAGTAGACACCTCCAAAAACTACTGTAGGGTAGCATTAGCCTGCCTTTGATCTGATTGTTGGGAGATGTCTAGTAAAATCAGTTAAATTTTTCGTCACTTAAAGAGGTCAAAAAAATGAAGTTACAGAAGATAAATCAAGGAATTATCACAATATTAATCAGCCTCTCTGTTGTGCTAATTCTCGCAGGAGAAGTTCTGGCTTGTGGCCCAGCTAGAAGTGTTATGTTTGCCAACGATATTTTAATGATTCCTTTTAGTTTGATAAGTCCTTTTTATGGAATTCCTTTTTTATTAACTGTATTGAGTGAAGCCTTTATTTTGTCTAAACGAGAGAATATCTCTTATCTTAAATCCTGTGGTTTGACGGGTTTGGCTAATGTTGTTTATCTAGTCGCGATCGGATTCAGTCTCACTTTTGGTATAGACATTTTTCCGATCAACTTAATTGGATCTGCCATCTCAGCCGCGATCTTTCTGAGATTTTATCAACGGACTGGTTACTTAAAAAATCTCAATAAATTCGTTTTCACCTTTCTCGTTTATCTCTTCTTTATCGGGTTAGGCCTTGCCCAGTCTTTTTTGACAGCATCGCTTAGTGTTTCTACACCAATTTCTAATCTCTATGCAGCAACCGCGGGAATGATTGCAATCGGGTTTATTATGGGATTTGTGATGAAAGGATTTGCCGTTTACAGTTTTATGAAAGTCAAATCACCCTATTTTGCGAATACAATTATGTCGATGCACGTTGCCTCTTATCCTATTGTCGCCGCGAGTTTTTATCTAATGAAGACTCTAAATTTACATTGATTTCAGGAGAAACAACTATGACGAAGAATCAAGAAACCATGAACGATTCACCCAAATCTGGCGGTAAATTGCGGTTCATTTTATTTCTGCTCATGCTACCTGTTATCGCAAGTCTACCTGTTTTCAGCCTTCCATCATTTGAGGGGCAAGCCAATAAAGCAAAACAATCGGAAGCGAGGCAGTATGTAGGTTCCATGAACCGTGCCCAACAATCAAAGTATGCTGAAAACGATTCATTTGTTAATTCTATTGAGGCTTTGGGACTTGGCATAAAAACTGAGACAACTAATTATCGTTATTCAACTGAGGTGACTAAAAATACTGCATTTAATTATGGTGTTGCGAAGGATCAAAATCTTAAAAGTTTTGTGGGCGGAGCTTTCTTTATCAAGTTTGACAAAGTGACACAAGAAACAACAACAGTTAGTATCTTATGTCAAGAGAAGAAAGCAGGTACAACAAAACCGAATCCTCCCAAACTTGAAAATGATCAACCAGTCTGCGGAGAAGGAACAGAAGAAGTTAAAAAATAGTTGAATCTCACTTTTTAGTAAGGACTTTAGCAAATTTTTTCATCCTAAGGGCGAAGCATTCGGGGCAGAAAATCTTTTTAATCGCGAGAATTGGTAGCCCGAATGCTATGCGCTGCGCGCAGGCTCCGCCAACGCCCCTACAAAATTGGGATGCTCCCTGTCAAAATCCCTGAAAAGAGACTAAAATAAATATATAGCAATCCTAAATCATTCATACAGATTTGTAGGGGTAGTGCCAGAGTGCCTACCCCAATCTGACGGGGCAACCACTTCTGGATTGCCCCTACAAGATTTCATAATTCATTTAGACGCGCTATATAGTCCTATATGCGAGGACTTCAGCTATTAGCCAGAGGTTTTAACCTCTGGCGGGTGTCACGAATAAGAATAAATTTAGCTTCAAATTATCAATGTTTTTATGAAAATGATGACCAATACTTATCAATCTTATTACCAATATCAAATTGGTGGTTGTCTCCCTGAAGACTCCCCAACTTATGTGATCCGTCAAGCTGATTTTGAACTTTATGAAGCACTGAAAGCGGGTGAGTTTTGTTATGTTCTTAATTCCCGTCAAATGGGCAAATCGAGTTTATTAGTCCGCACTATGCAAAAACTTTCTGCTGAGGGTTTTGCTTGTGCTACTATTGATATTTCTGATATTGGAAATCGTCAAGTTTCTTTAGATCAATGGTATGGCAGTGTGGCTTATAAACTTCTCAGTAACTTTAATCTTTTTAATCCCCTTGAGTTTATGACTTGGTGGCGGGAACGGCAATTAATTTCTCCGGTGCAACGCTTAGGTGAGTTAATTGAAGAGGTTTTGTTACCCAATATTTCACAAAAAATTGTCATTTTTATTGATGAAATTGATAGTGTTTTGAGTTTTCAAGAATCTTTGGATGATTTTTTTGCTTTAATTCGTTCTTGTTATAATAAACGTGCTCATAAATCTGATTTTCAACGCATTACTTTTGCTTTATTGGGGGTCGCGACTCCCTCGGATTTAATTACTGATCCTACTCGCACTCCTTTTAATATTGGTCACGCGATCGAATTACAGGGTTTTCAATTTAATGAGTCTCAACCTTTATTAAAGGGTTTAGAAGGTAAATTTAATAACCCTTCACTGGTGTTACACGAAATTTTAAATTGGACAGGTGGACAACCTTTTTTAACTCAAAAACTCTGTAAGTTAATAGTACAATTTCCCCAACAATCGGTTTCTAATGATGGCATTACTACTAATTTTGTTAGGGAGATTGTGAAACAGTCTATTATTGATAATTGGGAAGCTAATGACGAACCTACTCATTTGAAAACTATTCGCGATCGCGTGCTGAGAAACCAACAAAGTGCCAGCCGTCTCTTGGGATTATATCAAAAAATCTTACACGCGATCCCCCCCCAACCTCCCTTGATAAGAGGGGAGAAAATACCCCCAGAATTACCACGGGAAGGGGGGATATTAGCTGATGACTCACCGGAACAAACAGAATTAAGATTAAGTGGTTTAGTGGTGAGAAATGATGGAAAATTAACCATTTATAATCGCATTTATGCAGAAATATTTAATATTAACTGGGTAGAAAAAACACTAGAAAATTTACGTCCCTATGCAGAATCATTAACAGCATGGTTAGCATCTAACTGTCAAGATGAATCCCGTTTATTACGAGGGCAAGCATTACTAGATGCTCAAGAATGGGCTAATGGTAAAAGTTTAAGTAATCAAGATTATCAATTCTTAGCCTCATCTCAAGAGTTAGAATATACAAGATTATGCCAAAAAGAAGAACAAAATCAAGCTGAAATTTGTCAACTAAGACGGGAAAATGAATTATTAGAACAATTGGCAAAGGAACAAGAAAAACGAAAAGAAACTATCGCTCAATTACAGCGAGAAAAGTTATTAAGAATGCAAATCTTTACGGGTGGTGCTGCACTCATCGCGGCTTTTTTAATCGGTGCTTTTTGGATTAAACCTTCTCTGGAAGAGCGCAATAATAAAATTATGACTTTGAGTTATTTCTCCGATGCGTTACTTGATGGAAATCAGCGCGTAGAAGCCCTGCTCGAAAGTGTAAAAGCTGTCCGCGAAATGGAATTTTCTTTAGGGGTTAGTTCGGATGTCAGAATGCGGGTATTGATGTCATTAGAACAAGTGGTTTATACTTTTAAAGAGCGTCATCAATTACGGGGGGAAAATAATCATTTTAATTTTGTCACTTTTAGTCCTGATAGTAGTTTTTTAGTGACAGCTAATGATGATAATACAATTAATCTTTGGAAACGTGATGGCACATTAAAAACTACCTTTAAAGCACACCAGAGCAAAATTAGAAAAGTTACCTTTAGTCCTGATGGGCTATTATTAGCAAGTGCCAGTGACGATCGCACGATTAAATTATGGCAATTAAACGGTGAATTAATGCAAGTATTACAGGGACATCAGGGAAAAGTAACGTCGGTAATCTTTAGCCCTAATGGTAAACTGCTCGCATCAGCTAGTGAAGATAAAACGATTAAATTTTGGACTCCGAATGGAGAAGAATTAGTAACATTAAATGGCCATGATAGTCCGGTGACAAGTCTCAGTTTTAGTCATGATAATCAATTATTAGCATCGGGTTCCAAAGATGGTACTGTCATTGTTTGGAGTTTAGCTAAAATTTTTAATGAAGGTAATGTAGTCCAAAAAGAAGTGACAAGTAAAGGAAAATTACTCGTTTTTTCCGAGGAAAAAAATTCTGGTATTGTCAGTGTCAATTTTAGTCCTGATGGTACGATTTTAGCCGCGGCTAGTGCTGATGGAGCCGTGCGAATTTGGCGCAAAGATGGTTCCCCTTTAAGTCTTTTAAAACATCGGCAACCTTTGACAAGTATCAGTTTTAGTCCTGATAGTCAAATGATCGTTTCTGGGTGTATTGATCAATTAGTACGAGTCTGGAAAATTGATGGCAAATTGTTAAAAACTTTGAAGGGACATAGTGCGGGAGTTTGGAGTGTTAATTTTAGTCCTGATGGGGAAATGTTGGCTAGTGCCAGCGCGGATGGAATGGTGATGTTATGGAATTTTAATCTTGATGATTTATTGAGGGAAGGATGTAATTTAATTCGCAATTATAGCATGGAAAATCCTCAATTTACTACACGAGAATCCCGTGATATTTGTAATGGCATCGAAACACCCGGAAAAATGCGATCGCGACTTGGGGACTAAATTTTAGTTAGTCTTTACGACAATAGGCACAGCCGATCACTAAGTAATGTTACTAATTGTGCAAAAGCGATCGCGATCCCTTAGTATATGAATAGGTCTTTTTTGTAGCATCGGGAAGATTTATTATGTCAGTAAAAATACTTACTACGCCCTCGCGTACCCTTTTGTCACCGGGTGAAATATGGGTTAAAGTTAAAGAATGTACTGAATTTGCGTTGCAATGTGGGGCTCTTCAATCAATTCCCACAGAGTATGAATTTGTTGAAGAAAATGGTATTACTTTTTTAGTGAGAACTTTATCAAATCTTACTCGCAAAGAAGAAGCTAAACAAAAATTGGAAAAATTAACCAAGATATCGGGAAAAGATTTTAACCCCTTTTTGCCCTACGAAGAAGATTTATTTGTGGGTGATATTTCCGATACCCATTTATGTTTACTCAATAAGTTTAATGTGGTAGATAATCATCTTTTGATTATTACTCGCGCTTTTGAGAAACAGGAAAGTTGGTTAACAGTAGAAGATTTTCACGCGATGTGGTGTGTTTGGCGGGATTTTGATAGTTTAGTTTTCTATAATGCTGGTAAAGACGCGGGAGCTAGTCAACGTCATAAACATTTACAATTAGTGCCGTTACCTTTAGTGCCTTCTGGGGTGCAAATTCCGATTGAATCGGTTTTTTCTACGGCTTTATTGAATGATGATTTAGTGGGGAAAATTGCGGCTTTTCCTTTTGTTCATGCTTTTGCCCAATTAGAGGATCTTTCCTCTTATTCTCCCCTAGACGCGGCTCAGATTACTTGGGAGTATTATGATATTTTATTAGATTCTTTGGGAGCGCGATCGCGTGCTGAAGACAGAAATACTCAACCCCATCAACCTTATAATTTATTATTGACAAAACAATGGATGTTAATTATACCGCGATCACAAGAAAAATTTGCGTCGATCGCGGTAAATTCCTTGGGATTTGCGGGGACATTATTAGTCCGAAATGAGGAAGAAATGCAGATTTTGAAGCAGTATAAACCGCTGAAAATCCTGCAAAATGTTGGTTTGGTTAATTCCCTATCTCTCTAAAAATTTGATTCAAAAGTGCTAAACTTTCCCCAATATATAACAATTGTTGATCAGATAATTCTACTAACATTCCGGCAATTTTAGTACGGGTTATCTGACGCATTTGTTGAAGGCGATCGCGCCCTTCTTCTGTTAATGTAAGAACCACTGCACGACGCTCTTGGGGATCTTCTCGACGATCAATTAAACCCCGTTGCACTAAGCGCTCTGTGATCGCAGACGTGGTAGGACGAGTTACCCCTAAATGATCGGCTAAACTCGATAAAGATGAACCCGGATTAAGATAAAGAAACATCAAAGTCCGAAACTGGGGAACTGATAAATGATGAGGTGATCCTTGGCAGCGCATTTCCGTTTGAATAAACCGCATGACAAGGGGAATTGTCGCCATAATATCGGCGGCACAATCTTCTGATGTAATCTTTTCAGGGATAGGATCTAAACTCATTGAATTAGTAAGTTTTTCACTATTTGTTAGTATAGGGGTACGCGGTAAAAATTCGTCTTTTTTAGGATATTTCTTAGATAAAATAAAAAATAAAACGTGATAATTTACTACATACCATTGTGTTATAATATCATTAATGTCTCTGATTTTAACCAGAAAGAAGAGTACCTCCCCAAATAGCTGTGGTAATTCCAATTAAAGTTGGAACTTCCCATCAGTCATAAAAGTTGGGTTTCACTACCGTTCAACCCAACCTACCTGTTTCATTCTTATTAGGAATTACTATACTTTTTCCCAAGGAGAAACCATGACATATATTATCAAAATTATTGATTATAATTCCCAATGGCCAGAAGAGTTTGAACAAGAAAAAAGACGGATTTTAGAAAAATTAGGTAATACAGTGATTGAGCTGGTTCATATTGGTAGTACCGCGGTGCGAGGACTGGCGGCGAAACCCGTTATAGATATGCTTTTGGGAGTAGCAAAAGTGCCTCCTTCTCCTGATACCATTGAAGCATTACAAACATTAGAATATAATTACTTAGGTGAGTTTGGTGTTCCGAATCGTCATTTTTTTCGCAAAGGAATGCCCATGACTCATCATTTACATATTGTGACTTGGGGGACGCAACAATGGGAAAACGCGATTTTGTTTCGAGATTTTTTGCGAACTCATCCAGAAGCCGCAGGACAATATGAACAACTTAAACGTCAGTCGGCTATGCGATTTCCTCACGATCGCGCTGCTTATACTAACAGTAAAACTGATTTAATTACAGAATTAATGGAACAGGCAAAAAGATGGCAAACTGTGACTCTTGATAATAGCAAATAATCAGAGAAACCGAGTTTATTGGGTTGAAAAACTCGGTTTCTGCCCCTGTAGGAGTGTTTACGAGTATTCCTTCAGACGAGGGAGTAGTCCAAAAAGTGTCAGAATACCGATCGCGACTATAGCAACGGGAGTGGTAATTTCAAAGTTTTTTAAATCCTCATTCCCCTCCTTAAGAGAATTCTCGAACTCCGTTTTATTAATATCCATTGTTTTTTGATTCGCGTCTTTAAATTTATTAAAAGCCCAGTTTGACTGCTGCTCTTTTGTACCAAGAGCAAGCGCGATCGCGTCAGAATGTTTACCACTTTGTTCTAATTGACGAATTTGTTTATCAATCTCCAAATAACGACTAAAAGTGGCAAGAGATTCTAAAGCCGCGTCTTTTTCCCCAGGAAATGTAATATTATTTAATTCCTCTGCCATATAACCTTTAAAACCAGGCACAGTTTCCCCTGCTTTTAAGGTTTTTAAACGGTTAATAAGACTTTCAAAAGTTTGATTCGGAGGCAGTGTGACAATGGTGGCAACTTTCTCAAAGAATGCTTTTTCATGTTGAGGAGCATAGGCTTTATCCAACAGATATCGACTTTCATCTGCATTAGCCATATAAGCAACAGCTCGAGTTTGTCGTAAAGCATGAAGAGAAGTAAACGCGTCTTCTTTCGCAACTTTCAGATGCTCAGATGCTCTCTGTAAACCCCCGATCGCGTGACCAATCAAAAATAATGAGATCGCGGTCGCTCCTAATAACATAGGATTTAAAATACGTCGCATTCGATAGTAAATAAAGACTTGCAAACTTACCAATACACCCAATAAAAGCAACCCAGAAAGCATGATAAAAAAAAACGAACGAGCGGTCTCAGATTTTTGGGAATTATAAGTATTATTTAACTCTTTCAAGTTAACTGCATCAAGGGTGTCAGTGGCAGGTAAAAGTTTTTCATCCATAACTTTTCGGGCTTCTCGATAACTATTTAGAAGATTTTGCTGATCCCCCCGCTCATTAAAATCCCGTGCCCGTTGAATCTGAGTAATATAATCATTAAGTGCGAGAACCATAGTTTGAATTGGTTTACGCTCTGCGTCACCATAGGTAATATATTCTGATGCGATCACAATTCTTTCCGAAAAAGTCTGATATCGTTCCTGATAAGCTTTAATAGCATCTGGATTTTGTCCGGGTTTAACCAGTAATTCATTAACGGCTTCCGCATCCATACTTATTAAACTATCTTTGAGTCGCTGGGCAGTAAGAACACTGGGGGCTGAGTCTTTTCCGACAGTTTTGAGCGCATTGCGTTGTCCTTGAACTCCTGTAATAATCGTGATTAATAATAATACACTAACGCCCCAAGTTAGATATAAACCCCCTTTAAAAATTTGGGGAGTGGTGAACTTTTCTATTAATTTTTTTTTCCCGGCTGCGGCACTGGTTGTACTCATGGCTTTATCTCCTTAGATTATAACAAAATACCGGGTTTATTCCTTGATAATATAGATTTAAAAGAAGCTTTTTGCGATCATAAACCCGGTTTATGATTTCAGTTTTACTTCATTTTAACAGTGAGAACTGTCCAATGCCCCAAAGTTATTTTATCACCCTCTTTGAGGGGTTTATCTACCATTGATGGTAAATCTACACCGTTTAAGCTCGTACCATTCGATGAACCCACATCTCGTAACAATAATGTGCCATCATTCTGACGAATAATAAGAGCATGACGGTGAGAAATGGCATCATCAACATCTAAAGAAATTTGAGGGAAAATACCGCGGCGATCACTGGTTCTTCCGATCAAATTCATTTCATGATCTAATGAAAAAATCAGGGGTGATTGATCCTTAGGAGGATCGGGACTTTCTGGAGTCTTTAATGATGGATCAATAGTAGCAATAATCTCAAAAAAAGGAAGATTAGAGGGTGTTCCCGTGGGGATTTCAGAGACATTAGAAGTTGGTGTAACTGTAGGAATATCCCCATGAGAACCTGTGACAAAATTATAACCACAAATTTCGCAAAAATAACCACTATCCAGCTCATGGGGGGCGGTACAATCGGGACAAGTCATAACATTTTTGGCGGAAGTTGACACGGTTAAAGTACCAACATTAATCGGGACTTGTACCTGAGAAATTCCCTGGATTTTTGTGCCACATTCGGAACAATAATCTGGCTCAGTGGAATCGTGACCTTTAGGACATTGATAGAGGGACATAGGGGGTTATCAGACAAAGGGAAAATGGGGTAAAAATGATTGATTTTTGGGGTGATATAGCAATTCCATTTGAGATGTAAATGCAGGGATCTGAGCCCGTCACAGGCAAGATGCCTGTGCCACAATTTTTACTTCTGAAATCGAAACACTATATAGCGTTTTTCTGTCTGGTGAGGTACATCAACGATCCCCGTAAATCTCCCTTAAAAAGGGGGACTTTGATCGATTTTTTTCCGGTTCCCCCTGAAAAAGGGGACTTTGATCGATTTTTTTCCGGTTCCCCCGTTTTTCAGGGGGACGTTGATCAATTTTTTTCCGGTTCCCCCCTTTTTAAGGGGGGTTAGGGGGGATCGAACTGCTACACCTCATTAAAGTGAAAATTGCTATAGCATTTTTAAATGAGATGTAAATGCAGGGCTCTGAGCCCGTCACAGGCAAGATGCCTGTGCCACAAGTTTTACTTCTGAAATGGAAACACTATATATTTGCGATTAATTGTTTACTGAGATTTGGGAATGCGAGTTGTTTTAGTGGAACGAGTTTCTAAGGCCATCGCGTCTTCTTTTGCGACATTCCGTTTTAGTTTAATGGTTCCCGTTGCTGCATCTTCTATATCAACCACTTTTTTTAATAATTTCGCGGTGGCTTCATTTCCTGAGTCGTGAGCTAATTTTACGGCTTTACCTAGTTTCACTGTCGCGACTTCTATCTCTCCACGATCGCGTGCTTCTAAACCTTCTTGAATAGATTGAGCTAATTCGGCTTGTCCGGTATAATGAGCGACGCGTCTATCTATTTTAGTAGATTTTGCGTCATCATCGGTCCAAGTGGCTAAAATACGCGCTTCTGCGACCTTATTTTCCACCCCATTAATAGTATAAATTAAACTAGCTCTACCTGCTAACATTTCATCACCGACATTACCCGGAGAAACTTCAATACAGAAGTGATAATCACGGGATTCACTTTTTCCCCACGCCCCTGTAGGATAATCAGAAATTTGAGGTTTAACGGTTTGAGCACGGTTGGTTAAATCGACAATATCGGGGCTGACTTGTTTACAGAATTTGATCTTAGCACCTTGAGGAGTCCAGAGACGTAACGCGACATCACTAATATTTTTAGTCATGGCTTTTTCCAGAATCATTCGGAAATCATTTTCGATGAGAGACGGCTCGGAAATAATATCGGTAGTTCCCAAAAGTTTACTCGAAATTAATTGTAATTGTTTCACTCGCCAATCAGTACCGACACCACGACAGTCGCATTGAAAAACACCTTCACTAGCTTGTAAAACTCGATGCAGTAGTTGTTCATCGGAATCATCATTTTGTCCATCTGTTAATAATAAAGCTTGACGGATCGCGTTGGGCATTTTCTTAAATTGTTCTAAAGCTTCAAAGAGCCAACGAGACATCATGGTGCCGCCCCCTGCTTGTATTTTTTTTATGGACGCGATCGCCTTTTGTTTATTCTCCAAAGTCCCTTGAGACATCGGGAAAATTAGATTTGATTGACTCGCACCTGCTACAATAAAGAAATAAGCATCATCAGGCAAGAGATTAACGAGCGCGATCGTGGCATTTTTCGCAGCTTGAATTTTTTGTCCTCCCATCGATCCAGAGACATCAAAGATTACTCCAAAAAGTTTACCACCGGGGGGAGAAACCGAAACACCATCTCCATCAGAAGAAACCGTCATGATCGCGTTGACTTCTTTTGTCCCTTGGGAAAGAAATTGATTTTGGAATACCTCAGCTTTGAATTGAGTCGCCATAGATTTTTTACCCGTGAGTTGTATCTAAAAGATTGATATCTGCTAAAACAATTTAGTGGGGTTTTCACCTGATTTTATTTTAGCATGATTTGGCAGTAGGTTGGGTTGAGCGATAGCAAAACCCAACGCTTCAAGCAATACCTTCGCCATTTTTTGTCTACGAATCTAATAGGGAAAGAATCGCTACTGTAATATTATCATTTCCGCCTTGCGATCGCGCCCATTCCACCAATTGACGATTTGGGTTTCGTGCCTCAACCCAACCTACGAATCTAATAGGGAAAGAATTGCTACTGTAATATTATCATGGCCGCCTTGCGATCGCGCCCATTCCACCAATCGACGAGATAATGTCACAGCATCTTCATCGGAGGTAGTTTGATCAACTAAATGCGCGATCGTTTGTGCATCAGGAGCATAATTCCAAAGGCCATCACTACATAATAATAAATAACCGGAACCCGGAATCTTAAAATCAACGAAAGATAATTGAATTTCATCGCCCATATCTGCCCCTAACCATCGTGTAATAGCATGAGCATATTCTGATTGTAACGCGTCTTCGGCGGTCATTTTTCCCGATGCCACCATCTCATTTACCCAGGAATGATCAACCGTTAAAATTTGAGAATCTTCGCGAGAAATCCAATAGGCTCGACTATCCCCTAACCAGAAAATTTTTGCCATCTGATCTTGCACGATCGCGGCGACAATAGTAGTTGCGGGGGCGTTTTCTTCTTCACTGGTATAAGGTATTTGACAAATCGACTCTAAAGAGGCCGCGATCGCGTCGGGGATTGCCTGATTTAATTCGACATTATTTTTCACATAATTCACTAAACTTTGACAAGTAATTTCGGCAGCAGCTTTGGCAGCTAATTCGGGAGTTTGGGAACTAGAAATACCATCGCAAACCACCAAAATAGCAGTATTTTTTTCCTCAACTTTAGCACAGGCTAAAAAATCTTGATTTTCGCGACGTTTCACTCCCACATCACTGACAGCGCCTAATTTGACATCAATATTAATCTCAATATGATCAGTTTCCCGTATTTTATTATGAAAGCCACACACCGAACAAAATCCTTCATTATCAATTTCCTCCGCGGGGGCTCCACATTTATTACATCCGGGTTTATTGTTGACACTTTTTATTAATGACTCGCCGCATTCTTCACAAAAGCGATCACGGCTCTCAACTTGACTACCACAAGTGGGACATTGCATAATTTTGGGTAATGGGGAATAGGTAATATAGTGCGTCTAAATGATTTGTACCATTAAGGTAGGGGCAATCCCCCCGTGGTTGCCCCGATTGATGAGGGGTAGGCACTCTTGCACTACCCCTACAAATCTGTTAAGGTAGGGGCAATCCCCCCGTGGTTGCCCTATCCCCCCCCAACCCCCCCGCCCGCGGGGGAGCAAGAAGGGGTAGGCACTCTTGCACTACCCCTACAAATCTGTATGAATGATTTAGACTTGCTATAGGTAATGGGGAATTTTTCCCAAAGTTAATGAGTAAAAAACAGAAATTATAACCCAAATTTATAGTAGGTACAAGCCTCTGTTGGAGTGAGAAACAGGGTTTTTGAGCGACAACTGCTACCTATGCTCGGGAGCATCTCCCAATTGTAAATTGGTAGTGGGAGCGTCTCGCTCCCTAGCCCGATCCCGCCGGGATCTCTCCGCTCTGATGCTCCGCACAGGCTACCTCAAGTACGGGCACGGCACTGCCGTGCCCCTATCAGTTTTTTTGGCTTCTTTGAGATGCTCCCCCTATGCTTAAACAGAAGAAAAAACCCGGTTTCTGATCGCGTCTTTAAAATAACGTTTTTGGGCGCACACGATTAGCCTCATCAACTAAACTAATTTTTTCCGCTCCCGTTGTCAAATGTGCCATATCTCGCAACGCTTTTTCTAAACCTCTGCGTAAATGCAATTCCTCCAAAGGTTTTCCTAAAATAGAAATCGAATTTGCTGGCACTAACGCTTTTGTTTCTATTAACTCCAACGCGGTTTCTAACACTTGTTTCGTTAATTGATAACGCTCCATTCCTTCGAGCGCGATCGTGTCTATGGCTTCCGAGGCTTGTTTTAACTCATTCGTGCCTGGTTTTGAGCGTTTTGTATCAATCAAAGTCCGGGCAATTTCCACCCGCGATCTCATCCATAAACTAGAAGTTTGAGGCACTCTTTCCAAAGCTTCTACAGCCCCCTTGCGATCGCCCATAGCGCGACGACAACGAGATAAACCAAAAGCCGCCGCGGTATAACTCGGATCAGTTTTGCAGACAATATCATACATTTTGATAGCAACGGGATAATTATGGGAAATTTCGCAGGCTAAACCAAAAGCTAATTTCGCGACTAATTCCCCAGGTAAATCAAAATAAACTTGATTAAAAGTCTCTTCAGCTTCTTTGCCTTTCCCCAGTGCCATCAAACATTTTCCCCTGTACCAAAACACCCGCCATTCCCAGGGATCTTTCTCTTCCATTTCACTTAAAAGTTGTTCCACTTCCGTATAAGCAGCAATATCAATCAAACTATTAACTAAGCGAAAAACGGCTTCTTTCGAGTTCGGGAATTGCTCAACAATTTGGCGAAAATTTGCGACTTGCTTATGGGGATCTGGCTGCACACTCGCGTAAACAATAGTATTAAATGCCGGATCAGTATTATCTAAAATCGGCATCGGTAATTGCCGATAACTAGGCTGGATGGGTTGGGAGTCATTACCACTAATTAAGGATAACATATCGCCGCCAAAAATACTACTGGGTGCAGGGCGAGGGGTATTCGTTTCTAACGCGACAACTTCCCGCAATATCCCTAATAATTGTTCGGCCATTTCATCGGCAGACTGAAAGCGATCGTCGGGATTTTGGGCAGTAGCTTTTACCAAAAAACGATATAAAGATTCCTGTTGAATAAAAAGGGGTTCTTCCTGGGGAGTGGGTAAGGTATAAAGATGATCTTTACTAAACCCAGGAATATCCATGATTAAAACCGCAAGAGTCCTCCCTAGGGTAAACAAATCCGAGGCAAAAGTCGGCCCTTCTCCTGCTTCGGGCGCACTATAACCCACCGTGCCATAAATATCACCTTCTAAATCATTAATACGACGTACACCCCCTAAGTCAATCAGTTTCACGTCATTACTTTCTAACATGACGTTATCGGGTTTAAAGTCGCAATAAACTAACCCCAATGAATGTAAATAGGCAAACGCGCTTAAAATGCGATGGATATACGCGATCGCTTCCGAAACAGGTAACAGTCCCCGTGATTTACGAATTTCCTTGAGCGTTTTACCGCCCACATATTCCATAATAATAAAGCCTTCAGTACCATGATTAACAAAAGTATAAATCCCCACAATATTCGCGTGTTTAACAGAGGCTAAAAATTGACGCTCCGCCACCGCGACTGCGGCACTAGCTTCATCTTCTGTATTTAATAAACCCTTCAACACCACATAACGAGAAAGCGTTTTATCAAACCCCAAATAAATCCAACCTAAACCCCCATACGCGATCGCGCCTTTCACCTCATATTGATTAACAATTAAATCCCCAGGATTTAAGGAAGGAATAAAAGAATATTTCTTACCACATTTAGGACAAAAGCCCTTTTCTCGTTTTAAAGAATTATCACAATTAGAGCAAAAACGCTTATTTTCAGGAACTTTAGGATCGAGTAAAATCGCCTTTTCCGGTTCCGTCGAAGGCAGTTCGGGAATTGATACCAAACCCGCGCCTAATTGACGACGACTACTTCTGCCAGAAGTGCTCGTAGTAGTGCGTCGGGAACCCTTAGAAGAGCGATTGGTTAAGGGAGAAGAAGTCGCACCCGTGGAGATACTTCCACTAGATTTTGTCACCGCATTTTTCAGCAGACTAATATCTTGATTTTTGATGGCAGCCATACCACAAACATTACAATAGCCATCTTCAATTATGCCAGTACATCCCGTTCTATTGCAGCGATCGCTGTCCATTTTAATTCTCCATTGGATACCTGCGCTCATCTTTCTTATAGCATAGATTTATCCCAGTAGAAGAAAACTTTAATATTTCTTAATCAGGACTTAGTGATTTTTTGTAGGTTGGGTTGAGCGAAGCGAAACCCAACGAATCTTTTGGGTTTGGGAGCATCGGAAAGAAGCCTATAGCAATCCGTCAGGAGTCGTAACAAATGTAATGTTAATAATAGCATATTTTTTGTAGGTTGGGTTGAGGGAAGCGAAACCCAACAAATATCTAGGGTTTCGGAGAATCTGAAAGAAGCCTATAGCAATCCGTCAGGAGTCGTAACAAATGTAATGTTAATAAATTGAGTGCGAATGTATCGGGAGCAAATAGTTTCGGAGCCAAGCAGTAAGATACTGGCACTGCGAAAAATCTCACAACCTATTTAGCATTGCGATATAGGCAAAACTAGCAACCCAATAGTTAAATGATTCAATTTCCATTCCTTACACACCCTAAAAATCGGGGGATATCATCCTGTGGTTGCCTCACTTATTTACGATTTAAGTATTTCTCATATTGAGAGATTAAATCAGTCGCTTCATTTAAGGGAGTCGGACGAGAATATAACAGCTTTTTCGCCTTTTCTGCTAATTCCGATAACGTCACATTTTCTGCCATGCCCCGCCCTAACGCTTTCGCTTGTAAAACATCCAATCTTCCCCGTAATTCCTGTCTCAAATCCAAGGGTGCTTTATTCTCGTTATAATTATTTTGTTCTCTGGTAAGATAGGCGTTAGCATTCGTGATTAATTTATCTAATCCGACACCAATGGGCATTAAGAGTCCTTCTGATAATTTACTTTCTAATCGTTTTAACCATTGACTCAAAGCTTCTATTTCTGTATCGGGTAAAGGGGCTGGTAAATGAGAATGTTCTAACACTTTTTCTTGACAGTCGGCAAAAGCTTTTTTTGTATCTTCATGTAGGGCTATTAATTTTTGCAGAAGTGAAGACGCGATCACGAACTTTTCCTTAATAGTCTGATGTTGTTGTAATAAACCCTCAAGGGCAATTTTTGAGCGAGTAATAAGAGGAGAAATTTCCTGTCCAAAATTATTACTAACACCGAGAGGATCAGTTTCAATAAGATTACGCAACAAAGAAATTTTTTGACGAGCCAATAATAAATCACTTAAGGAATTTTGTCCCAAAGATTGCGCCAAACTTTCTAATTTTCTAATCTCCATGTCAGCATCACCCAAAGTCTGCTCTAAACTCAACCAAGCCCCATCAACTTCTAAAACAGCATCCTTGGCAATTTCAAAAGTGCTTGTCATCGCGGCAAGTAATTGATTAGGGGTAATGCGGTGAGTAACTTCAGCGGCACTTAATAAACCCCGTTGCGCCAAAGGAGTTGGCACAGTTGGTAATTGAATAGAAGCATTTAAGAGGATATCTTTAATTTCTTGAATTTTCTTATCTGATCCTAAAAATGGATTAATATCCTTACGAATTTCAGAAGCTTGATTAATGGTTAAAATGAGTAATTCAAAATATTGAAAAAGTTCATTCATCGCATTAATAGCAGGAGTGACTCTTTTTTCCGTAATTCCCGTCAATTTTACTTTAGGAAAACCATAGGCCCCCGAAAGACGTTGATAAGAGGGAAGGGATTGTAAATCAATAAGATTTTGACTTACGAGGTCAATTTTCTTTTTCCAGTCTGATAATAATTGATCAATTTGTCCTAGATTCATTTTGATTTTACCCAGTTATAGTAAGTAACATTGGCTAAAGGGAAGCGCGATCTTGGATACAAATACTTAACCAAAACAGATGGGAGAGAGAGTAGCAGATATGAAAAATTTACTATAAAATAGGACTCTTAGGGACATGATTAATCTTCGTGTAATACATCATCAATGAATTTTTCGGGCTCATTCTCAGTCACAGGACACCGTTTCCCCGCGGCCATGCCTGGGTGTGATTCATTTTTAATTTTACATGATCATACATTTTTGTCAATACTGTATATCTTAAATCCGATGAACGAGCTTTTTTATCAACCAGAAAAATTAACTTTTTGGCAAAAAATAGCATTGAATTATAGCATATTTAGCCTTTTCAATCCCCCTGATTAACCACATCCAATGGGAGACCTAACGCTTCTGCAATTTGCTCATCATTCAGACCAAACTGCCGTAATTTATCAATTGTTTCAATCTGAGTTTTAATTTGGCTTTCCTGGGGCAATTCGGGAGTGTCTGGTTGACTTGTATCTGGTGTAGGAGTAGAGGGATTAGGACAATTGTTAATGTAGCTAATTTTGTTACTATTTTTAAAAGTATTATTATGACCCAAATTTATATTATGATTTATTTGTCGTTCTAGGACGGATTCAAGATTACTTTTCTTAACGGGTTCGCCCCAGACTTCAGATAACATTTGTAAAAGTTCGTGACTGGCTTTTTTAATGTGTTTGGCACTATAACCATAAGTTTCTGCAACGCCAGCATATTTTTGACGATTCAGTATTCCCGCGATAATCCTCCGCTGCAAGTTATTTAGATGTTTGCCGGTCTTGGCGCAGACAGCTTCATCGACAAATTGCAAGATTTGAGAACTTTCCATAGGTAGCTCTGTCATATAGATGTGGTTACTATAGCAAACTTTTGCCAACTTTTGCCAACTTTTCGCGCCTGCGATCGCGATTTGGGAAAGAGCCAACTTTTTCCAACTTTTTTGGCTTTACAGGGTTAGCGTGAGAGCGCTACAGTACAAAAATTATCTTATATTCAATGTCAAAGTGTCACCCTGTAATCCCCATAAAATCGGGTATTTAACGATTTTGTGGGATTGGGGTAGAGTCGGTGTGCAATAAAGTTCTTTGTTTGCCCCTCGCTTTTCTGAGATCAAAGGCGCAAGGAGCTTTAGTTAATGGTTATTAATTATTGGTTGTTGAGAATTATCGAAATAACCTATAACTAATAACAATTTTTTTTATTCCGTATATTCATAGTAAGATTTTATCAAGAAAAATGAATCAAGAACAAGCCTCAAATAACAACGAAGAAAATCAGGTTAAACCCCTTGAGCAACCTGAGACATATATTGTCAAAATCAGTCCAGATGATATAAAAGTAGATCCCCAAATTAATAGTATACAAGCAACCTATTCTGAAAAAACAGAGAGATTTAAAACTTGGGTTCAACTGATCAAATCAATAGGTCCTTATATCTGGATGACTGTAATCCTCATTGTCATTATCCCTCTGATTGGTCAAATATTTATTGCTAACGCATTTTCCCCCAACAATACTCCACAAAAAACCGCAAAAGATGATCATGCTATAGTTGTCAAACAGCCTGACTGGAGAAAAGTAAATGAATCCATGAAAGCGACACTTGATCAGGCTCGTAATACTTCGGAAGAATATGCGAACCAGAAGCTAGATTTATGGATTGATGAATTAATGAAGAGAGTTGATGACAGTTTTTTAGATTGGTATTTTGGCTATTTTAATCAGAAAAAACTTGAGTACCAAAGCTTTTTTGTTCAACTATCTTCGAGTGCAGAACGTTTAATAAATTCAAATAAACCTACTCCTGAAGAAAAAATTGCTGAAGTAATTACTCAAGAGTTTCAGACAGAATTTGCTAACCGGGTACTCAGACCCGAAATTTCCCAACTTAGACTAGAAAGATTAACACAAGAAACCGTTGAACATTATCTTCAGGATTTGAGATATCATCTTAATGATGTTCCCATTAAATATCAGATACCTCAAGCTGACTGGGATCGATATCTCAATGAAATTGCCATAACAATTAATGATAGTGAAGGTAAAACTTCTACTCTTTCTTTAAAAGTTTTAGCGGGTGGAGGTGCATATTTAGCTCTTAAACCTTTGGTAGCACCGCTTGTCTTAAAAGTTGGCAGTAAAGTTGTGACAAAAATGGCTAGTAAGGTAGGTGTAAAAATTGCTACAAAAACTGGTGTAGTTTTCACAGGAAAAGTCGCATCTGCTCTTTTAGACGCGACTGTAGGCGTGGGCATTATTATATGGGATTTGTGGGACACTAACCACACGGCTACCATAGAAAAGCCTATTTTACGTGAAAATATAGCCGCTTACTTGCAAGAAGTAAAAGTGTCTTTGCTCAATAATTCAGAAAAAGGAATTATGACAGCAATTAAACAAATAGAGAGCCAGATAGTAACCAATTTAGATAAGTATGTTCATTGATCCAACTAGCTCACAAAAAGAATAATGTTTTACCATCGAAAAATCAAATTAATTGTTTCTACTTTTCTCACAGTTATCCTAACTTTAGGGGGAATCCTGCCAGTAATAGGGGAAATTCCTTCTGCTTATGCAGCCGAGATAATGGTAGAGACTAAAGACAGTGCATCTTCATGCCCTTCTATCAATTCATCAACTGATGTGAATAAAGTTGATAGTTATCTAATAAAAGGAATGAGAGTAGCCCATGATAGCACTGAGGTATTTGCGAGAGAAGAGTTAGAGATTTGGATCAACGACTTGATGAAAAGAGTTGATGATAAGTTTCTGAATTGGTATTTTAATTACTTTAATCAGAAAGCAATGGAGTTTGGGGTTCCTTTTGTTTGGATAATGTTTAAGGCCGACTTTCTCAATGTATTAAAAAGCAAAGATGAAAAACTTTTAAATGCCAATCAAATCATCGAAAAAAGAATGATTAACGATTTTCAAAATAAGTTTAATGAACTTGTACTCAAGCCCGAAGAATCACAGCAATTCTTACTGAAACTAACAGAGAGAAGTGCGCTAAACTATGTCTCAGCACTTGGGATGAATTTCGCTAGGACAAAAAATTGTTATAATATTTCAGATCAGGATTGGGAAAAATACTTAAGTTCTCTAGGAACTTTGACTTATAACACCGGAAATAGTCAATCTAGTATAAGTGCAAGTAGCTTATCTAGTAAGTTAGCAACAAATACAGTAATTTTGTCGACGACAGTCATAGGTGGTAAACTAGCCCTAAATTTTGCCAGTAAATTGGCTGCTAAGATAGCAGGTAAGGCAGCAGGAGCGATCATGGCGCAAATTAGTGCTCAAATTTTAGATCCAGTTATAGGTTTAGGTATTTTCATTTTCGATGTGTGGAGTTATGACAAGATGGTAAAGCAGTCTAAACCCACTTTACGCCAAAATATTTTAGAGTATTTTAATGAGGTAAAGTGGTCACTTCTTAATGGTCCCCAAAATAGTATTATGGCTTCTATTAAAGATGTAGAAAGTAAAATGATGGCAGGTTTAGGAAGTCGATCCGCTTATTAAGTCTATTAAGTCTATTAGTAGCGCGATCGCGTGACAAGCAGGATGCTTATCCTAGTTTATGTGGTTTAAATGCGTCAGGAGCAAGGACAATCAAATTACCTATCTGAAGTAACACCAGCATATCTCCCTCATTAATATCGAGAGAATCTTGTAATAACTGGGGAATAGTAATTTCCCCACCCTGTCTCAAAAGAATAGGGAATTGTTGAATTTCGACATCCGTTTCTTGGGAAGTTATTGTCACCACTTTAACCTTTTTGAGAAAATGTCAGCCAAACAACTACTATGGTACTTCATTAAATACCTAATCGTTTTCGCGCTTCTTCTCGCGATAACCATTTAGTCGATCGCGACCATTTTGAGGTGCGAGTCAAAAATTTATGTTTTTCAGATAATTTTGTCGGGAAAACTTGACACAAATGCCTCACTGCGTAACAAGGGGCGGTTACATAGGGCGGGGTGTAGGGAGGATATGGCAAATACGGTGACTGGGCTAATCTACACCAAATTTTTACCTTTGTCCTTTATAATACAATGGGAACGTCATTAATAAATAGATTCTTATATGTATTCTGTTTCCTCGGAAGCACATAGTATGATTCAGAAACAATCCTTAATCAGTGGTATGATCAGTGCCATTATTAATGGAATTGTGGCATGGTTTGTGTTTCAAGGTAGAACCAGCTTGCCTCTTACTGTTGATTCTGTTTCTTCGGGCGAAAAAACGGTTTTTTCAACAGGAGTGATGACGGCATTTACTTTGTCACTAATTGTGGGGACAATTGTATTTTTTTCTTTTCGGAGAATAGCGAAAAAGCTGGATCTAAGTTTACCTGAATTACTTGACCGTCCCTTCTTTTTTTTTGGCGTGAGAATTGTTTTATTTTATGCTCTGTTCGCCTTTGGTACAACAGCTTTAGTGGGTCTGTTTTTACAGAAGTTCTTAGGGATAATTATCGTGAGTCGTCTGGTGGCAGCAATATTAATGGGGGTGATTTCTGGAATGGCTTCTTTGTTTATTAATTCAGCAGTGATGAAAGCGGTACTTCGACCTGAATAGTTTTCCACCCAAAAATTGGAGGGATTAAGATTGATGGGGATACAAATTTTAACCTTTAAAATTGTTCAAGATGGAGCTAGTTAAATATGAGTACATCAGATTTATTTAAACTTGATGGTCAAGTGGCAATTGTGACAGGTGGCACTGCGGGTATTGGTAGAGGAATTGCCGAATTATTCGCTCAAGCAGGCACCCTCGCTCATTGTTTCAAAGAAAAACGTAAAGTTGCTTGTTAAAGGGCAATTTTTAAAGATTAAAATATTACCAGAATTTGCTCATAAATCATCATTAATTTAATGATTCTGGTCTGTCTCTGTGGCCATCAGAAACCGGGTTTCTAGGAGAGATTAATCCATAAGTCGAGGTTTTTGGGCATCAGAAACCGGGTTTCTAGGAGAGATTAATCCATAAGTCGAGGTTTTTGGAAGAAAGCCGGTTTCTCCCACAGCGCGATACGGTTCTCTTTTGGGCATCAGAAACCGAGTTTCTTACTTACCCCAAAAAAATAAGGACACAGCATTACTGTGCCCCTACCCAAATTAAACTCTTATAACCAGAGAATAATTACTTAACGGAAACCTTCGCGCCAACAGCTTCAAGCTGCTTCTTGACTTCTTCGGCGGCTTCCTTGGCAATACCTTCTTTGACAGCCTTGGGAGTCGCTTCGACTAAATCTTTCGCTTCCTTCAAACCCAAACCAGTGATGGCGCGAACTTCCTTGAGGATCGAGATCTTCTTATCCGCAGGAACTTCTTCGAGAATGACATCAAATTCAGTCTTCTCTTCTACTTCCTCTACGGCAGCACCAGGGATCGCACCCGCGAACATCATGCCACCCACAGGCGCAGCAGCACTAACGCCGAACGCTTCTTCAATTTGCTTCACTAATTCAGAAGCTTCTAACAAAGTTAAAGTCTTAAGCTTCTCTAAAATTTCATCGGTTGCAGCAGACATTTTCGATACTCCTATTAGGTTGATTTAGGATTGAATATTTCAGAAATAATCGTGAAAACTGCTAAGAGCAATTAAACACTAAAATTAGGCAGCTTTGTCTTCGGAATCTTTTTCCGCGTAAGCTTTCAAACCGCGTGCCAGCGAAGTCGGAACCTCGTTGATCGCGACAGCCAGTTTCGTTGCCACACCATTGATCGCGCCAGCAATTTGCGCGATAAGTTGTTCTTTCGATGGCAGATCCGCGAGGGCTTTCACATCAGCATCAGACAGAAGTTTTCCTTCCATCACACCGCCGCGAATTTCAGATTTCTTGCTGGCCTTTTGGAACTCTTGGTAAGCTTTAATCGCACTACCAATATCCTCTTGGACAAACAAAAAAGCCGAAGATCCCTTCAGAATTTTCTGCATCGGTTGCCATTTCTCATCGCCTTCTACAGCAATGCCCATCAAGGTATTTTTGGCGACAGTACAAGTCGTTCCCGACTTACGCAAACGTCTGCGCAAATCTGTGATTTCTGCCACAGATAACCCTTGATAATCAATGACGATTGTTAAGGTTGCTTGACTCAAAGTTTCCTTGAGTTCGACAATCATGGCATCTTTTTGTTCTCTGGTTTTGCCCATTCTTTTCTCACCTCCTTATCCCAAGTTTTCGTAGCAATTCCATAAGAAAAACCCCGCCAGGGGGCCGGGCTGAGAATTCAAACTTAAACATTAAAAATTACAGAGTTATTACTCTTTGAGTCTTCTGACTCTTTATCTTTAATTTTTCGTTTTACTTCTTTCGCCTCGGCAGGAAATTAAGCCGATCGCACCTGCTTTCAATGGCTTAAATTAATTTAACTTTAGGGAATCGGTAATCCCTAATAGACATTATACACTATTGTCTATATATTTAGACATCTCCCAAAAATCATGTCAATCGCAGGCAGGATGCCTGCGCCACAATAGTTGTTGGAGATGTCTATTTATGACCGATTCCCTAAATATTATGACACATCCAGTTTCAAGTCACGCAACGCGTTAATATCAACTTGAATAGAAGGGCCCATTGTCGAGCAGACATAAAAAGTACGCCAGTAACGACCTTTCGCACCCGGTGGACGGTTGCGGTCAATGCTTTCTTGTAAGGTGTGAAGATTCACTAATAAATCTTCGGCACTGAAAGAGGCCTTACCGAACATCACGTGGACGATCCCTGTACGATCAGCCCGAAATTCTACTTTACCCGCTTTAAACTCAGAAATCGCCTGTGCGAGATCAAATGTGACCGTACCACCCTTGGGGGAAGGCATTAAACCTCTCGGACCTAATAAACGCCCTAATTTTGCCACTTGAGGCATCACATCAGGAGTCGCGATCAGGCGATCGAAGTCCATCATCCCTTTCTGAATTTCATCAATTAATTCTTCAGAGCCGGCAATGTTCGCGCCCGCTTCTAAGGCTTCTTTGACTTTTTCACCTTTGGCAATAACAGCAATGCGAATAATTTGACCTGTACCTTTCGGTAATGCCACCGTTGTCCGCAATTGTTGGTCTGTATATTTCGGGTCAATTCCTAAGCGAATATGAGCTTCCGCGGCTTCAGGAAACTTCGCGGTAGCCGTTTCTTTTAGTAATTGTAGAGCTTCTAAAGGTGCATAGACCTTATCTTCTACTTTCTTTTGCAGTTCTCGTAATCGGCGAGATGTTTTTTGTGCCATTGTTCTCTCCTGGGGTTTTGACGAAGTTTGAACTTCTCCCCCAATTAATTTTAGATTTTAGATTTTAGATTGGAATTGGGAATTTGAGATTGATTGAGAAGAGAAAACCCAAAATAGAGAATCAGCCACTTAACTTAATAGCTTCTTCCTTCTTCCTTCTTCCTTCTTCCTTCTTCCTTCTTCCTTCGTTTTTTAATCAACGACGGAGACACCCATATTACGCGCAGTTCCTTCCACAATTTTCATGGCGGCATCAATGTCATTAGCATTGAGGTCAGGCATTTTGGTTTGGGCAATTTCCCGTAATTGAGCGCGAGTAATGCTTCCCACTTTCTTACGGTTAGGTTCACCGGACCCCTTGGGAATACCAGCCGCTTTTTGAATGAGGACTGACGCGGGGGGGGTTTTTAGAACAAAGGTAAAACTGCGGTCTTCATAAACTGAAATTTCCACAGGCACCACCAAACCAGCTTGATCTGCTGTTCTGGCGTTGTACTCCTTACAAAACGCCATGATATTGACGCCATGTTGACCCAAGGCCGGGCCGATAGGAGGTGCTGGGTTGGCCTTTCCGGCGGTAATGGCCAACTTAATCACCGCAACAACTTTTTTCGCCATTCGTTAGCCTTGTTTTTGTACTTGATTAAACTCCAATTCTACTGGGGTATCACGCCCAAAAATTGAGAGTAAAACTTTGAGTTTATTTCGTTCGGGACTGAATTCAATTACGTCGCCTTCAAAGTCTTTGAAAGGCCCTGAGAGGACGACGACATGATCCCCTGCTGTCATCGAAACTTTGACAACGGGTTCTTGCTCGTTTGCTTGCTTAAAGATGCGCTCTACTTCTGTATTACTCAGGGGTAATGGCTTAACGTGCCCTCGCCCCCGTCCATAGCTGCGCTTTTGTTCGGCCCCAACAAAGTTAATCACATTGGGGGTATTTTTGACAACCTGCCAGGTTTCGTCGTCCATAAACATCCGCACTAGGACATACCCAGGAAAGATTTTTTCCTCTGTATTTCTGCGCGAGCCGTCTTTTGAGAGTTTGATTGCAGGTGTCTGTGGGATTTCTACTTGAACGATGCGTTCGGCAACATCCAAGGTTTTAATCCGTTGTTGCAAGTTCGTCTTGACGCGCTTCTCGCAACCAGAAGCTACTTGCACGGCATACCAACGGGCTTCCCCTTGGGGAAAATCTGCGGCTTCTTCCGTGTCTGTGGCGCTTCTTAATTCTGATTCCTCTGATGCCAAACTCATGCTCCAAACACCTTCGCCGCTGCCCAATTGAAGAAGTTATCGACAAGGTAGATGAGGCTTGCCGACAGGATTACCATTAAAATCACGGCAAAGGACTCACTCACCAGTTGTTGACGACTAGGCCATACTACTTTTTCCAGTTCTTCTTTGGTTTCTTTGAAGAATGTGGTGACGTTAAACCCAGTTGTTTTTTCTTCTTTGTCCTGTACCTGTGCTTCGTCTTGCTTTGCCACGATTTTTATCCCCCTTGCGATTTGATCTTTTAGATTTTTGATTTGAGATTGCTTCTCGTATTCACTTTTTTGGGCTTAATACGATCGCGTCTTCTTCATATCATCTCTCTAAAATCTCTAAAATTTTATCTTCTTCGTTTTTTTGCCTTTTGCTTTGGGTGGGTTTTTTTGGCAATCTCAGACCCGTTATCCCGTTGAGGCAGAAGCTTTTTGTTTGTTGCTGCCCTTCTGTGTGAATCCCTTTACACAACCAATTCTACCCGAAAGTTGTGTTTTTGGACTCTGAGCAGCTTGCCTAAGGGCAGGGCTGCTCCAAGCTAAATACACTTTCGGGCAGAATCTTGGTTTTGGTGATTCAGCGCGCCCTGGAGGACTTGAACCCCCGACATCAGGTTTTGGAGACCTGCGTTCTACCAACTGAACTAAGAGCGCACGGGTGAGGTCTGAGTTAGCAACTTAACCTCTAATGTTTAAGTCTAACACAAGGCGCTCTGGTTTGGCAAGAAGTATTGGGAAATTTTTTTTCCCAAGATTTTTGGCCATTTAGATCGGGCGATCGAAGCGTTGTTTGACACGGGTGGCTTTACCAACTCGATCGCGCAGGTAGTATAACTTAGCACGACGGACTTTACCACGACGGATGACTTTGATGTTAGCCACGCGGGGCGAGTGGAGTAGAAAGACTCGCTCTACGCCGACACCTTGGAAGATCCGACGCACTGTGATGGTTTCGTTAATACCGCCATTACGTTTCGCGATGACAGTACCTTCGTAGGGCTGGACACGTTCTTTTCCACCTTCTTGAATTTTCACCCCGACGCGAATGGTATCGCCAACGTGAATTTCTGGAAGTTGTTTGTTAAGTTGCTCTGTGAGTTTGGCTATTTCTGCCGTCTCAATAGAGCGGATAATTTCTGCGGCCTTCATCTTTATTCCTGCCTGGAGACCCGGCGATTTATCGCGGGGAGGAAAGGCAGGGCAGGGTTTGTGCCTCTCCACAATTGGTTGAAAGTACAGGTTTTTTGATGGGAAACCGGCAAAACCAACTCGGATTTCGACCGTATTGTTAGCCTCGACAATGTTAGGGGTCGGTACTATCTCAAAAGCACTGGCTTAACCCTAATCACCTGTTTAACTTTTGAGTTTTAGAGCTTCAGACTAGCTACGCATCTGAAGGTAAGAACTTTAACGCTTACCGCTAACGTAGGTATTGCTACCTGAGTCTGGTCAACTAGAGCTTTTTCAAGCCCCCGATTTATCGGTGGGTTGTTGACAATCAGGGATTGGGTCAGACTGACAATCTCCTATCATATATCCATTAGTGTCAGGAGTTCAAGTCTTTGATGGGAAATTTTAGTTTTTTGATGATGGATACTTCGAGTTTCGCGCTGTTTCCCTTGGTTTTCCTAGCTTTGTTGGCATTTTATGTCGCGGCGAATTTGGGTGCGAATGATGTGGCTAATTCGATGGGGACTTCGGTGGGCTCTAAGGCGTTGACGTTACGACAGGCAATTATTGTCGCGGGAATTTTAGAGTTTACGGGCGCGGTATTGTTTGGCCAAGGGGTTTCGGAGACGTTGGCGACGGGGGTGGTAAATCCTGATAGTTTAGGGACAAATCCCTCGGTATTTGTGGTGGGGATGGTGTCGGTTTTGATTAGCGCGGGGGTTTGGTTACAATTCGCGACGAGTCGGGGTTTACCTGTTTCGTCTTCTCACGCGGTGGTGGGCGCGATCGCGGGGTTTAGTATGGTCGCGGGGGGGTTGGGCGCGGTGAAATGGCCGACGATTGGGTTGATTACTTTAAGTTGGTTGGCGACTCCTCTAATCAGTGGCGCGATCGCCGCGCTGTTTTTTTCCGTGGTGCAGTTTGGTATTTTGGAGAGTGTTGATCCGGTGAAACGGTTACGGTTATGGGTTCCGGTTTTGAGTTTTTTGGTGATTGGGGTTTTTGGGGTTATTGTTTTTCCGGCATTAAAAAAGCCTATCTCGGTGGTTTTCCTGGGTTTGGGCTGGGATATTCCTCCCCTTTATGGGGTTCTCGCAATAGCCCTTCTCGGTGTTTTGTCTTTAATTATAATGAGTTGGAGAGTTTTGGCGATCCCCCAAGCCTCGGTAAATGCTCCCCCCCAACCCCCCGAAGTGCGGGGGGAGACTGTCACGGATGAGTCATTAACGACTTCTTCCCTTTCTTCCCCTTCTTCCCTCTCTCCCCCTTCTTCCCCTTCTTCCTTCTTCCCTCTTCCTTCTTCCTTCTCTTCCCCTTCTTCCTTCTTCCCTCTTCCTTCTTCCTTCTCTTCGGACTTAGTGGAAAAATTGTTAGGAAGGTTTCAGGTATTAAGTGCGTGTTTTGTCGCCTTTGCACATGGATCAAATGATGTAGGGAACGCGATCGCGCCTTTAGCGGCAATATCTTATGTGCGTCGTACAGGAGTTATCCCTTTAGATAGATTTGATATTCCGTTATGGATTTTTCTGTTAGGCGGTGCAGGTATCGTGACAGGTTTGGCAATTTGGGGTAAAAATGTGATTTCAACAGTGGGAGAAAATATTATTGAATTAAAACCAAGTCGGGGTTTTTGTGCAGAATTAGCAACAGCAACAACCGTTTTAGTCGCGTCACGTTTGGGGTTGCCAGTATCGACTTCTCACGCGTTAGTCGGTGCTGTTGTGGGGGTGGGATTTGTGCAAGGGGTAAAAGATGTCAAATTTGATACGGTGAAGTCTATTATTTTGGCTTGGGTTGTCACTATTCCCTTAGCGACTTTAATTTCAGCCGGGATTTTTAGTGTGTTACGTTTGTTATAAAAATGATAGGATTTCCTACAGGATTAAGCCCTGTGACGGGCAAGATGCCCGTTCCACATTATTCTCTTGTGAGTTAGAGCCAGAAACCAGGTTTCTTATTGCAATACCTTCGCCAAAATCTCACCCTTTAGGGTGGAATTTTGCGTGGAGTACCTTGGGGGTAGCTCATTAAAAATCCCTTCCCAAAAACCCAGAAAGGCTTTGATGGGGGTAGTTTCTGAAATAACAATTCTTCCGGTAAATTTGCCGCGTTTTTTTAATAAGTAGGGGAAAGAAAATGAACCACAAAGACACAAAGGCACAAAGGAGATAAAGGAGTAATTTCTTATGATTTGGTGTGGGAAAAAGATGGTAATAGCCCCTTCATTGGTATCGGGAAAAGATAATCTAAATAGGGTAAAAGATCCCCGACTCTTTTTTCCTGCCTTTGTGTCTCCGATGCCCTTGTGGTTATACCCTTGGGAAAAAAAAGTTGTGGTAATAGCACCCCTACAGAGATGATATAGCAATCCTAAATAGGTGATAACAGATATAATATTAGTATTAGTTGGAATTACCAGGAAATAAAAATGAACATTATCAATGAGTTAAATGATTTTATCAATCCAAACAAAAAAGGCTAAACAAATTAAGAGAGCTTTGGCGGTTAAAATGATTTTATCAGGAAAATTTTATCAGAAAATAATCAAATTGTTAGAGGTTTCCCTAGTTTTATTAGTAAAGGGAAAAACAAAGCTATTTTTTCGGAATTAGAAAGCTTAAGGCTTCAATATAAAGGAACTCAACGTTATCGAAAACCCGAAAAAAAAGTCAAAGTAACTCAGTGGTTAAGAACACAAGAATACCTAAGATTGTCAGATTTAAATATTCATTTATAAAAAAGTTCTATAGTTTGTTGAAAGAAGCGAAAATGAGTTGGAAAAAGACAAAAAATAAAAATCCAGCAAGAAATGATGAGTTAGTGGAAGCAAAAAAAAAAGAAATCGAGAAAAAGTTAGAAGATTGGAAACCAGAATGATTAGGCGGGAAACCTTGTGGTATTAATGATTGACGAATGTCATTTGCTCTGGGGAGACATATACGGTTATGTTTGGGGAAAAACAGATACGAGTAGAAGTTCCCATCAAAAACGAGAAGCTTAGACAGACTTATTACGGGGCATTTGATTATCAAACAAAAGAATTTATGATCAAAGAATATTCAAGGGTCAATACGGAAAATACTATGGATTTACTCAAATATTTACAACTTCAAAGACCCGGAAAAAAATTAGCGATCTTTTGGGATGGAGCAACTTATCATAATTCACAAGAATTCCGAGAATATTTAAGTGAAATTAATCAGGATTTATCAGGAGAAGAATGGTTAATTAATTGTACTAAGTTTGCTCCTAATGCTCCTGAGCAAAATCCCGTAGAAGATATCTGGTTAGAAACCCAAATTTTTATCAGAAGTTTTTATTATTTATGCAAATCTTTTCAAGTAGTGAAGTGGCTTTCACATTTTTGGCTAAGGGTCAAGTCAAATATTTTATTTTTCCAAAATTTATGAGTAGTAAATTTCGCCATAACCTATTTAGGATTGCTATATAATTTTTCTTAAACAATCAATTGTTTTTGTTTTAAAAAGGAGAAAAAAAAGGAGAAAAAAATCAATTAGACAAATTACTAATTGACTTAGTTTGAAGTTCAGCAATATTATTAATATTTGATAAATTATTGAATATTGCTGACTCTTCTATAACACAGAGGACTTATTTATCTTTATCCTTATATGTAGCCTGACCTATGGCACCTCCAAGTAAGCCCCCCCCATATATTAGTAATGGGGCTAGACCTCCTGTAACACCAGTAGCGATTCCAATACCTGCCGCTGTCAACACACCTAGGTTCCAACCCAATTTTGTTCGTTCTCCTTTAGGATCAATACGATAGAGCCCGTGTCGTTGATGCTCATCTATATGTGCAAGATGCGCTTCTGCATGACGAAAAGCATGATTAGGATCATAATGATTAAACTGATTGCTCATTTTATTTCTCCTGTGTGAGAATAATTAATGATCTTTCCAATTCTGTTTTAAGTTTAGCTTGACATTTAAAGTTCATGGGGTCGGAGGATGGCGGGAAAAGACGGGAGTTTATATTAAGAATATTTACAAAGGTCGGATAATGGCGGATAATGGCGCATAATGGTACAACTAATGACCTGTAATTTAGAAAAATATTAAGTTATGGAATCTCAAGATATATTAGATTATGTAGATTATGTAGATAACTTGGTTTTTGCTAAAAAACGAAAACATCTTGATAATTTACAGGTTTCAATTGTGAAAGGAGTTTTAATGGATCAGAAGTATTCAGATATAGCGACAAATTATAAATGTACTAAAGGTCACGTTAAAGATAAGGCTTATGAATTATGGGGGATTTTATCTGAGGCTTTAGGAGTAGAAAATATTAATAGATACAATTTTCGTACAACTGTTGAGAAATTAAAATTTACTAACTCTCAATCTATTATAGGTCATAAGGTTAGGATAGATAGCATGAACTTTTGTCCTAATTCTTCCAAAGAAAAACCCATTATAGACAATAATTTCATAGAAGATGAGCAAACAAATTTTGATCATAAAATAATTGTTGAACAAGCCCAGAAACAAGCAAAGTTAGAGATAATTACCAAGTTAATTAAAACGGGTTTAACACCTGAACAAATTGCTGAAACCCTAGAATTACAAATTGATGAAGTTAAAAAAGTAATTTGTAATTAATATATCTCTATCAATTAATTGTTTGCAGTCTGCCTAAACCTTGAATTAATCCCGTAAAGGCAAATTTTTCCTGAAGAATATTTTGATTGTATGCAAACTTAATATTCTACTGATCTTCAACCAAAGAACCTTCTAACTGTTTTAGCTCAATACCATTAAGTAGGGCTTGCTGAAGCAGTTGCAAAAGTAAACACTGTATGAGTTGTGTGACTCTAAAAAGGTGGAAGGGTGCAAGAAAAACAGGTATAATGACTCAAAACCCGTGCATCACCATTTGCGATTGTGTACAGAAAAGCTGAGTTTGCCCCAAGCCCCCCATCTGACTTTGAACTCCCCTTTGAAGGAAGGTTGTCAGCAGATAACCGTTGGGTAAAGATGGCTGAACTGATCCCGTGGTCATAATTTGAAGCAGAATAGGCTAAAAATTTCCCCACAGAAATGGGCGAAAGAGCCAAGTCATTTAGAATGGCATTGGGGGCATTAATTATCAAAGAAAAACTGGGAATTAGCGACAGAGAAACAGTAGAAAAAATCAGGAAAAACCCCTATTTGCAATACTTTATCGCTCAATCAAGCTCACTTTCTGAAGTCCCATTTGACCCATCACTATTAGTCCACTTTCGGCAACGAATTAGTGCGAATCTAATCAATAAAGTGAAGGAACGAATGGTCAAGAAAATATGGGAAACCTCCCCAAACCCGCCCGAAAAAAAAAGGATTCTCCCGCCAAAAATGAGTCACCAAATCAAGGAAAATTAATCAATTATGCGACCTGTGCCCCAGCAGATATGAGCTATCCCACCGACTTAGGACTATTAAACCAAGTCCGAGTTCATACCGAAAAAATCATCGACATTCTAATTAAGTCTCTCAAAGGAAAAATCCAGAAAAAACCCAGAACCTACCGAAAAATAGCGAGAAAAGACTACTTAGCAGTAGCGAAACAAAAACGACCGTCCCGCCATAAAAAGAAACAAGCAATTAAGAAACAACTGCAATATATCAAAAGAAACCTAGCTCATATTGAACAACTAATCGAATCAGGTGATCCCCTACAAAATCTGAGCCAAAAGCAATATAAAACCTTGCTAGTCCTCAGCGAAATCTATCGCCAACAACTCTGGTTATGGGAAAATAACAAACAGAGCATTTCCGACAGAATAGTAAGTTTAAGCCAACCCCACATCCGTCCCATTGTCAGAGGAAAAGCAGGAAAACCCGTAGAGTTTGGGGCTAAACTATCAGCGAGTTGCTTGGAAGGATATGTATTTTTAGACCGGATAAGTTGGGATAATTTTAAGGAATCGGGAGACTTAAAAGCACAAGTAGAAGCCTGGAAAAATTACACAGGACACTATCCATAATCAGTTCATGCCGATCGCATTTATCTGGGGAAAACCGAGCTTGGTGTAAAGAAAGATGAATTAGAATTAGTGGGAACCCATTAGGAAAACCACCAGCAAATGTCAGTAAGGAAACCCAGAAACAAGCCGGGGAAGATGAGAGAATTCGTAACTCTATTGAGGGCAAATTCGGACAAGGAAAAAGAAGATTCCGCTTGAATCTCGTGATGGCAAAACTTGATAATACTGCTCAAACAGCTATTGCTATTACTTTTTTAGTAATGAATCTTTCTACCTGCTTAAGACGGGTTTTTTCTGTGTTTTTATGTCACCCACCGAAAATCATACCTGTTTCTGGGTCATTCATTATCAAAAACTATAGCTGGGCAAGTTATATAAAACAAAAAGTTATGTTTCGCCGAGATTGAATCACCCATCAAGTGCGATGGCTCCTCCGGCAGCAGGCATCGCGATTTTTCCTAACTTATTCAGCAAACCCTAAATAGGGTGAAATGTCCCCGACTCTTTTTTCCTGCCTTTGTGTCTCCGATGCCTTTGTGGTTATACCCTTGGGAAAAAAAAGTTGTGGTAATAGCACCCCTACAGAGATGATCTATAAATAGAGAGACGATTTTCCCCGTGCCATCACTTTTTCAAATTGTCAGAAAAACCAAGTTTCTTCAAGAATACTTGCGCCAATTTTTTCTCCGAAAAATATCACCCCACAAGGGAGGATTTTGGCGCAGGTATTGTTATTGAGAAGAAACAGGGGTTAGTGGTGATTAATCCTGAGCTACTGACTGCCCCGAAAACTGTTGCAACCAAGCGACTAAATCAGCATTACTGGAAAAATCAAGTAATTCTTCCCCTAAATCTTCTATAGTCATTCCAAATAAAAATGAGACGCGTTAAATCTAGCTTCTTCTGACTGTGACTGTTGTTTAATTTCTTAATATATGTTGAAATGACTATCATTCGTAGGTTGGGTTGATCACTGCGAAACCCAACATATCGGGACTTAGACAAAAAACTAGGGAAAAAAGGGCACAAAGCCTTTTTTAGTATTTTTACCCCGAAAAAAGTTCCAGCCTTGTCTTGTATGGGGTTGAGGTGATTTTACCCCCGTTGAGGTATTTTTCTGGCCCAAGGTTGGGTTTCAACCCTATTAACCACGAAAACTTGGTCTTTGCTCCCCCGATATATCAAAGCCAACATATTCGTTGGGTTTCGCAGTGCTCAACCCAACCTACCAAAAAATCTTTCCTCTCTTAGTGTCGATCGTGCTTTAGCGCTATAATCATTCCAAATAAAAATGAGACACGTTAAATCTAGCTTCTTCTCACTGTGACTGTTTTTTAATTTCTCAATATACGTTGATAATGACTATCATTCGTAGGTTGGGTTGAGCACTGCGAAACCCAACATATCGGGACTTAGACAAAAAACTAGGGAAAAAAGGGCACAAAGCCTTTTTTAGTATTTTTACCCCGAAAAAAGTTCCAGCCTTGTCTTGTATGGGGTTGAGGTGATTTTACCCCCGTTGAGGTATTTTTCTGGTCCAAGGTTGGGTTTCAACCCTATTAACCACGAAAACTTAGTCTTTGCTCCCCCGATATATCAAAGCCAACATATTCGTTGGGTTTCGCACGGCTCAACCCAACCTACCAAAAAATCTTTTCTCTCTTAGTGTTGATCGTGCCTTGGAGGTAATATATTTCTTCGTGTCGATCGTGCTTTAGCACTATAATCATTCTAAATAAAAATGAGACACGTTAAATCTAGCTTCTTCTCACTGTGACTGTTTTTTAATTTATGAATATACGTTGATAATGACTATAATTGAGTCAAAGATAACTGACTAATTCGCTTAGGCGGCTACCTCTGGAAAAAATAACTCCAAAAATTCCACAAAGAAGGTGGTGAGGAGTTCTTTAAATAAGCGATCAGGATCTATCATTATCTTGACTCCACTCTAGGGTGAAAAATACTGTACTATTCCGAAAGCTTATCTTTTTTTTGGGGTGAAAATTGTCGATTTCTCACCTCATTAGAATACTCTTTAACAGCATTAGTAATCGTCTCTCTTAAATTAGTATATTTTTTGACAAAAGGGGGTTGCCATGCCGATAAACCTAAGATATCAGGGGTTACTAATACTTGTCCATCACACTGAGAACCCGCTCCAATTCCAATGGTAGGAATGGTGAGTTTTTCCGTGATTCTTGCGGCTAATTCAGTGGGTATATGTTCTAATACTATCCCAAAAGCACCCGCGTCTTCTAGCGCGATCGCTTCTTGAAAAATCCTTTCTTGTGCTTCAGGAGTTTTCCCTTGTTTGCGATAACCGCCAAATTGATGTACAGATTGAGGTGTTAAACCCAGATGACCTAAAATGGGAATACCGGCATTAGTAAGATGAAAAACCGTATCCGCGATCGTGTCATATCCCCCCTCTAATTTAACCGCTTGAGCTCCCGTTTCTTTCAAAACTCTACCCGCGGAGTGCATTGCCTGTTGACGACTTTCTTGATAAGTTAAAAAGGGTAAGTCAACCACGACTAAAGCTTGTTTTACCCCTCGACAAACTGCTTTTCCATGATGGATCATTTCATCAAGTGTTACCGGAAGAGTCGTCTCATAACCTAATGCAACCATCCCTAATGAATCACCTACTAAAATGATATCAACTCCCGCGTTATCTAGCACTTGGGCAAAGGCATAATCATAGGCGGTAAGGGCTACAAGAGGACGGCCTTGTTGTTTCCATTGAATTAATTGCTGTGTTGTGACTACCATTTTATGACAAGTTTTTTCTCTATTGGGTCAGTTTCATATTAAACTGAAAGGATATCTTTTATAACCGATGGAAGATGGAAGATAGAAGATGGAAGATGCAAGATGCAATAACATCAATGGTTTCAGCTATTCGGAACATCATAACCTCTTCGCGTGGCACTATACCTTTTTTTCAATCTTTCCCTAAATATACAAAATTCCCTAGTTTTACTATTGACTTTTTGCTGCTTTTATGGTATAGGATTGGGGAATCGGTAATGGAGAAGCTTTCTTCCCTCTTCCTTCTTCCCTCTTCCCTCTTCCTTCTTCCCTCTTCCTTCTTCCCTCTTCCTTCTTCCCTCTTCCTTCGCCAAAAAGGTTATTTGGATGGCATAAATTGACGGACATCTAAAAAACGATTAGCCGCATTATCCCCGACAATTAAAGGTAATTTCCCATCCCATTTTTCTATGGCTTGTTTCTGCAAAATTTCGGAGGTCAAATTTTCCCTTAATAACCGTTGTGCTTCGGCTTCTCCTCCTGCTAAATTCACTTTAGCTTCAGCTTCTCTTAAGGCTTTTTGGGCAACAAATTCAGCCCGTTTTGCTTCCTGTTCGGCAATTTGTTTCATTTCTACCGCGTCACTAAATTTCTGGGAAAAATGAACATGGACTAGGGAAATATCATCAACGGAAATATGATAAGGACTTACACGACTGGCTAATAATTCATCAACTCCTGCTTTGACTTCTTCCCGTTTCTTAATAATTTCTTCCGCGGTATATTTTGCCATAATTGCTTTTAATACTTCTTCTACCGCGGGGTTAATAATACGTTCAATGATTTGTTTTTCATCGCCGATTTCTTGAAAAATTACATTCGCTTCTTCGGGAATAATATGCCAATTTAAGGCAACATCTGTAAAGACTTCTTGTAAATCTTTAGAAGATGCTTCCGCAGAAATTTGTTGTTTCTGCACACGAACACTTAATTTTTCTATTGTATTAACAAAAGGAATAATAAAATGAATCCCCTCTCCTAATACGGGTGTTTGGACTGCTCCAAAACGCATTAAAACGCCTCTTTCTCCGGCATTAATGGTAAAACAACTACTAAAGATAAGGGCAACTGCTAATAATAACGCAGTGATGAGAGGAAAGAAAGAAAATTCTTGAGTTTTTTTCATGTTATACAGGAAGGAAGAAGGAAGAAGGAAGAAGGAAGAAGGAAGAAGGAAGAAGGAAGAAGGAAGATGCAATCAAATGAATAGATTTTAGCAATTAATAACCTCAATACATCTTCGCGTAGCCCTATATCTTGAGAGCAATGTTTGGGGAATAAGCCCGATCGCGTTTCTCTTTTGTCAGAGTCTCATGCTATTATAGCAAGTTTTTTTCCTAATTAATTGAACCACTAAGGCACAAAGACACAAAAGAATCAGGAAAATTTCCCCTTCCCTATTTCCTCTTCTTAATTAATTAAACCACCAAGGCACAAAGACACGAAGGAAAGAGTTCAGGGGTGGGTTGACAAAGATAGGAGTGAAAGAGTTTCAACAGCCCGATCGCGTTTCTCTTTTGTCAGAGTCTCATGCTATTATAGCAAGTTTTTTTCCTAATTAATTGAATCACAAAGGCACAGAGTAAACAGAGGGAAGAAAGAGATGAGGGGCGGGTTTAGAAATATTCGGGCTATGTAGAGAAGATATCCGTGAAAGGGCCCCTACCCTTGCTCGCGCTTCCTCTTTATTCTTTTACCCATTCCCGATTACCCATTACCTATTACCTATTCCCGTTAAAAGAGAAAATAACGTTGCGCCATTGGTAAAATGGTAGCAGGTTGACAGGTTAATAATTCGCCATCGGCTCTCACTTCATAGGTTTCGGGATCAACTTCAATTTTGGGTAACAAGTCATTTAATTTCATATCTTTTTTGGTAATTTTGCGCGTCCCTGATACCGCGATCGCGGGTTTTTGTAACTTTAAGAGCGCGGGAATTTCTCGATCTAAAGCCACTTCTGAGATGAAAGTTAAAGAAGTCGCCCACATCGCGCCACTAAAACTACCAAACATGGGGCGAGAATGCACCGGTTGAGGTGTAGGAATACTCGCGTTAGCATCTCCCATTTGGGCATAAGCAATCATACCCCCTTTTATCACTAATTCGGGTTTGACACCAAAAAAACTGGGTTTCCAAAGACATAAATCGGCTAATTTTCCCTCTTCTATTGAGCCGACATATTCACTTATTCCGTGGGTAATCGCGGGATTAATGGTATATTTGGCGATATAACGCTTGGCTCTAAAATTATCATTAATTCCCTCAGTTTCTACCCCTTCCCCTGGGTTGGTTATGGATGGTAAATATCCCCGTTGGACTTTCATTTTATGGGCGGTTTGCCAGGTGCGAATAATGACTTCTCCTACTCTTCCCATCGCTTGAGAATCAGAGGAAATCATACTAAATGCGCCTAAATCATGTAGGATATCTTCTGCCGCGATCGTTTCTCTTCTAATGCGTGATTCGGCAAAGGCAACATCTTCGGGAATACCGCGATCTAAATGATGACAAACCATCAACATATCTAAATGTTCTTCTAAGGTGTTGATAGTATAGGGACGAGTGGGATTAGTTGATGAGGGTAAAACATTTAATTCTCCACATACTTTAATAATATCTGGCGCGTGTCCTCCCCCGGCTCCTTCTGTATGATAAGTATGAATGGTACGATCTTTAAATGCCCCTATCGTGCTTTCCACAAAACCGGCTTCATTGAGTGTATCGGTATGAATTGCTACTTGTACATCATAAGCATCAGCTACTCTTAAACAAGTATCAATAGAAGTGGGAGTCGTTCCCCAATCTTCATGGAGTTTTAATCCCATTGCACCCGCGACAATTTGTTCGACTAAGGCTTGAGGTTGACTACTATTTCCTTTGCCTAAAAATCCTAAGTTAACTGGAAAAGAATCCGCAACTTGTAACATTCGATGAATATACCAAGGCCCCGGAGTACAAGTTGTCGCGTTTGTACCTGTCGCGGGACCGGTTCCACCTCCGATCATTGTGGTAATTCCAGACGCGATCGCGGCCTCTATTTGTTGAGGACAAATGAAGTGAATATGAGTATCAATACCTCCGGCGGTAAGAATCATTCCTTCTCCCGCGATCACCTCGGTTCCAGGGCCTATAATAATATCAATATTATCTTGAACGAAGGGATTTCCTGCCTTACCAATCTTAAAGATTTTGCCCTCTTTAATGCCAATATCTGCTTTGATAATACCCCACCAATCTAAAATTACTGCATTCGTAATAACTAAATCTACAGCACCATCGGCATTAGAAATAGGGGATTGTCCCATGCCATCACGAATTACTTTACCCCCTCCAAATTTTACCTCATCTCCATAAATTGTGAGGTCTTTTTCTATTTCAATAAATAATTCGGTATCCGCGAGACGGACGCGATCGCCCACTGTCGGCCCAAAAGTCTCCGCGTAAGCACGACGATCCATTCTATAACTCATTGAGAACTCCTGATAATTAAAGAAGGAAGAAGGAAGAAGGAAGAGGGAAGAAGGAAGAGGGAAGATTCGTAGGTTGGGTTGAGGCTCCAAACCCAAGATCTTCCTTAGATTAAGTATCGCTCAACCCAACCGACAAAAAATGGCGAAGGGATTGAGCAAGTCAAGACTTTGTAATTAATTCTGTACGGGTACTTAAGATATAGCAATCCGTCAGGAGTCGTAACAAATTTAATGTTAATAATAGGAGTGCGGAGTTGGCGCAGCCTGTGGAGCAGCGACTCAGCCTGTGCGTAGCACAAACGTCTCGCTTTGGAATAGTTTCGGTGCCAGCGCGAAGTGGACTCCGAAAACTCTCACAACCTATTTAGGATTGCTATAGCAAGTCTAAATCATTCATACAGATTTGTAGGGGTAGCACCAGAATGCCGCCCCCCCTTGCCCCCCCCAACGGGATGATCTTTTAGGGGCAACCACGGGGGGATTGCCCCTACCTTAATTGTACAAATCATTTAGACGCACTATATTTGGGATTGCTATAGCAAGTCTAAATCATTCATACAGATTTGTAGGGGTAGTGCCAGAGTGCCTACCCCTGATCAATCGGGGCAACCACGGGGGGATTACCCCGACGTTAATTGTAGGACTCATTTAGACTGGCTATATATTGAGGAAACTAGATGCTTGAAGTTGATTGGCTTGGATACCTACCAAAGTCGCCAAAACATCTCCACTTCCTGACAATTTTAGGATCGCGCCAGTGCTACCTTGAGTAATCTGCAATTGATTAAAATTGAGATTACCAATAAGAGCAATTTTATCAATCCCCTCTTGGAAATCCATAATCCAATCCGAACCCTGATTCACACCTAAGACAAAAGTATCATTTCCTTGAGCACCAATCAAAGTATCATTCCCCTGATCGCCGACTAAAAGATCATTACCATCATTGCCAGAGAGGAGATCATCACCTTTGCCACCATAAATAGTATCATTCGCCTCTCCCCCATTAATCGTATCTTGGCCTTCCTCGCCGAAAATCAAATCGTCACCTTGATTGCCATTAATACAGTCATTATTAGTATTATTGCCTACAGATAACTGTTGATTTTGTCCATCACCATAGATAGTGTCATTCTCCTTACCGCCACAGATTTCATCATTACCCTCATTCCCATAGATCAAATCCTCTCCTGGGCCCCCTTGCAGTTGATCATCTCCTTTGCCACCATAAACGGTATCATTACCCAGTCCAGAATCAATGCTATCCTGGCCATCATTGCCATTGATTAAATCCTTACCCTCTCCGCCGAGGATATAATCATTATCGTTTTGATTACCATTAGCAAAGGGTAGCACAGAACCACCATAGAGAGTATCATCACCCTGATCGCCAATAATGGTATCAGAGTTTTCATCTCCCCAGATCAAGTCATTGCCTTTACCCGCAAAGATGAGATCATTTTCCTTACCACCATAGACAGTATCATTGCCCTCCCCAGAGGTGATGACATCATTACCGCCTCCACCGTAAATAAGATTTGTGTAAGTAGCCGATGGGTAATAACCACCATTGCCTACCATCGTATCATTACCGCGATCGCCGTAAAGAGTATTATTACCAGCATTACCAAAGAGTAAATCATTCCCTTTTCCGCCATAGAGAAGATCGTTATCTTTTCCGCCAACAAGGGTATCGGCTTCTTCCATTCCATAGAGGACATCATTACCTGTTCCGCCAAAGAGCAGATCAGGACCATCTAAAGTTTTAGTACCACTAAGAGCCGTTTCTGAGACATTTACACCACCAAAAAGGGTATCATCTCCCGTATCTCCGATGAGGGTATCTGAATTTTGTTCACCCCAGAGAATATCATTATCTTTACCGCCATACATGAGATCATTGCCTTTACCTCCATACTCGGTATCATTGCCTTCACCACCATTGATGAAATCCTTTCCTGAGCCACCAAAGATTAAATCTCCATTGTTTGCAGGATTGCCATCATTACGATCTCCTACTAAAGTATCGGAACCGCGATCGCCTCGTATGGTATCCGAACCGCGATCGGCCAAGACAAAGTCATTCCCTTTGCCCGCGTTAATAGAATCATTACCTTTGCCCCCATAGATGATATCATTTCCGGTGTCACTATTAACCGTATCATTACCATCATCGCCATAGATAATATCTTGACCCCCTTCACCCAAAAGGAGATCATTGCCTTCACGACCGAAAAATTGTTCATTGGCCGGAGTCCCCAAAAGGATATCATTACCCGGAGTGCCATCTAACGTTTTCTCAATCAAAGGGAGTTGCTTGGGTGCAAAAGAAACGTAAGGTGGTGGAAATGGTGCTTGGAGAACGATCCGGGGCGGTTCTGGTAAAACTTTGCAATCACACTCTGTCTGTGGCGTTACCGTTGGTGTTACCGTTGGTGTTACCGTTGGTGTTACCGTTGGTGTTACCGTTGGTGTTACCGTTGGTGTTAATGTTGGTGTTACCGTTGGTGTTACCGTTGGTGTTACCGTTGGTGTTACCGTTGGTGTTACCGTTGGTGTTACCGTTGGTGTTACCGTTGGTGTTACCGTTGGTGTTTTGGTTTTACCGTTGGTGTTACCGTTGGTGTTACCGTTGGTGTTACCGTTGGTGTTACCGTTGGTGTTACCGTTGGTGTTACCGTTGGTGTTACCGTTGGTGTTACCGTTGGTGTTAATGTTGGTGTTAATGTTGGTGTTACCGTTGGTGTTACCGTTGGTGTTAATGTTGGTGTTACCGTTGGTGTTAATGTTGGTGTTACTGTTGGTGTTACCGTTGGTGTTACTGTTGTTGGTAACTCCTTCGATAAAATCGAAACCGTTGCTTTTGTGGGGGAAGTCAGTCCCAAGTTATCGGTACTGCTATAGGTAAAGTTTGTGCCTTTAAAAGTACCCGTTGCTTGGAAGAATAACTGGTTGAGTTGATCGGGAGTTAGTTTTTGAGCCGCGGTAACAGGAGTACCCCCTTTCGTAGGATCGCCTAAATAGAGAATCCCTTGATCCGTGGGCGGTATCGTATCTATGGTGAAAAACACGATCGCGCCATCAACATCAGTCCCATTTAAACCCGTAACTTGTAAGATATTACCCGGTGCGACAACGCCAGTCGCATTATCAGCCGTAGGAGGGATATTCGGACTCACCAGAGAAACAACACCCGCGATCGTGGAGTTAGCACCACTATTATCCGTTGCGCTATAAGTAAAGCTAGTCCCCTTAAAAGTACCCGCGGACTGGAAAAACAACTGATTAATTTGCTCAGGAGTCAGTTTTTGACCCGCGGTAATAGGAGTCCCCCCCTTTGCGGGATCGCCAAAATAAAGAACTCCCTCATTAGCAGGCGGTAAAGTATTAATCGTATAAGAAACCACCACACCATCAGAATCAGTCCCCCCCAATCCCTTCAGAGGAATGGTATTACCCGGAGTCAGACTCCCATTGGCATTAGAGACAACCGGAAGATTATTGACTGTAAACGCGGAGATAATACCATCACTAACAGAAGTCGCGCCTTTGTCATCCGTCGCACTATAGGTAAAATCAGCCTTGGTAAAAGTCCCTGTAGATTGGAAAAATAACTGATTAATCTGATCAGGAGTCAGTTTTTGACCCGCGGTAACAGGAGTACCACCCTTCGCCGGATCGCCCAAGTAAAGAATCCCTTGATCCGTCGAGGGTATAGAATTAATCGTGTAAGAGACAACACTACCATCAGGATCAGTCCCACCGAGTCCTTTAATATTGACAGTATCCCCAGGAGTCAAGCTCACATTGGCATTCTGCGTAATCGGGGGTTTGTTTTCCAAAGGTGGCCGAATAGAGACAGTCGCAGGGTTCGGAGAAGGAACTCCCAAATTGTCGATCGCGCTATACTTAAAATCCGCAGCAGTAAAAGTACCCGTCGATTGGAAAAATAACTGATTAATTTGCTCAGGAGTCAGTTTTTGACCCGCGGTAACAGGAACTCCGCCATTACTGGGATCACCCAAATAGAGAACACCTTGATCCGTAGGAGGTAGCGTGTCAATCGTGTAATTAGCCACAGAGCCATCAGGATCAGTACCGCCCAAGCCTTGGAGATTAATCGTACTACCCGAAGTCACAAAATCCCCAGTATTAACCGTAAGGGGGGGTTGATTCCCTGTCAGGAGAGAAACCGTCGCGACACTAGGAGAGGAAGCCCCTTGATTATCCGTCGCGCTATAGGTAAAGTTCGTCCCGGTAAACGTCCCCTGCGATTGGAAAAATAACTGACTAATTTGCTCCGGTGTCAGTGTTTGCCCCGCGGTAACAGGAGTACCCCCATTTGCCGGGTCCCCTAAATAAAGAATGCCCTGCTCAACAGGCGGTAAAGTCTTAATCGTATAAGAAACCACACTACCATCCGGGTCAGATCCCCCCAGTCCCGTCAGTTTGACAGTATTACCCGGAATCACATTACTATTAGCATTATTGGCAGTAGGTGGTTCATTCGGTCGAATCACAGACACCGTTGCTTGTGCAACAGAAGAAGCACCTTGGTTATCAACAGAACTATAGTTAAAGTTAGTCCCAGTAAAAGTACCCTTCGATTGGAAAAATAACTGCTTAAGTTGATCAGGCGTTAGTGTTTGCCCCGCGGTAACAGGAGTACCCCCATTTGCCGGGTCCCCTAAATAAAGGATACCTTGATCTACAGGGGGTAAAGTATTAATCGTATAAGAAACCACAGTACCATCCGGGTCAGATCCCCCCAGTCCCGTCAGTTTTACACTATTACCCGCAGTAACAAGCGCATTAGCATTTTGCGCCACAGGAGGAAGATTGGGAGTATTAGGAGGTAAAGGCGTTACAGGGGGTTGTGGCGTTGGAGGCTCCGGCGTGGGTACTGCACCAATCAGAGCATCAACTTTGTCTGTATTATTATTATCATTGCTTTCTTTAATAAGATTATCGGGGTCAACAACAGCATTATTAGAGAGAGTCCCAATACTCGTCGGAGTGCCTGTAATCGTTAAAATGGCATTCTCACCCGCATTAAGGCTAATGTTACTAAAAGTGATGGTATTACCATTCGTAATAGTCGAAAAAGTTTTGCTACCACTTAAAGAAATATTAGTCAAAGCAGAGGAGAGACTATCTTGGACAACAATACCTGATGCCGCCCCATTGCCAATATTACTAACATTGAGAGTATAAGTCAGAGATTGCCCCAGAATAATACTGGCAGAATTAACACTTTTCTTGACTGTTAAGTCCGGCGCGGTAATCGGACTAACTAATGTTGTCACCGTCACAGCTACCGTCGGAGATGTATTGTTATTTTCATTACTTTCTGTAATACTATTACCCGGATCTACCACCGCCGTATTATTGAATGAACCCGTACTCGATGGAGTCCCTGTAATCGTTAAATATGCTGTCTCATTTGCGTTGAGATTACTACCCGTAAAGGAAATGATATTCCCATCACTGCTACCGGTAAAATTGTTACTCCCACTTAAGCTAATGTTGGTTAAACTTCCCAGTAAAGTATCTTTTACTTCTACATTACTCGCACTGGCATTTCCATTATTACTAACTGCCAGAATATAACTCAGTGGACTCCCTAATGTAATATTCGATGATAAAGCACTTTTACTAATACTTAAATCCGGTAAATTTGGGGCAGTTACCGTCACTGAGACTGTGGGAGATGTATTGTTATTTTCATTACTTTCTGTGATACTATTATCGGGATCTACAACGGCACTATTCGTCAGGGAACCCACCGTTGTTGGAGTCCCCGTAATCGTTAACAATGCCGTTTCATTCACGTTCAGATTGGTCCCGGTAAAAGTAATCGTATTACCCACACTGTTACCGCTAAAACCATTACTTCCACTTAAAGAAATATTTGTTAATCCACCCAGTAACGTATCTTTTACTTCTACATTACTCGCACTGGCATTCCCCACATTACTGACACTCAGAATATAACTCAGTGGACTCCCTAATGTAATACTCGATGATGACGCACTTTTACTAATACTTAAATCCGGGGCTAAAACCGAGGTGGTAATACTGGCCGTATTGTTAGTTTCGTTGCTTTCGGGAATGGTATTATTGGGGTCAACGATCGCGGTATTCGTCGGTGAAACTGTACTGGTAAGAGTCCCTATAATCGTTAAAGTCGCGGTATTCCCAGAAGTGATAGTACCATTACTAAAGGTGATAGTAGTTCCCTGGGTATTCGTCGGGGTAAAGTTATTACTACCATTGATGGAGGTAAGCGCAAAGTTATCGGGGAGTGCTTCTTGGACTTCAACACCTGTAGCATCAGCATTACCAATGTTACTCACATTGATGATATAGGTGAGAGTATTACCTAAAGTAACTGTGGAAGGAGTGGCACTTTTACTAATACTTAAATCCGGGGCTAAAACCGAGGTGGTAATACTGGCCGTATTGTTAGTTTCGTTGCTTTCGGGAATGGTATTATTGGGGTCAACGATCGCGGTATTCGTCGGTGAAACTGTACTGGTAAGAGTCCCTATAATCGTTAAAGTCGCGGTATTCCCAGAAGTGATAGTACCATTACTAAAGGTGATAGTAGTTCCCTGGGTATTCGTCGGGGTAAAGTTATTACTACCATTGATGGAGGTAAGCGCAAAGTTATCGGGGAGTGCTTCTTGGACTTCAACACCTGTAGCATCAGCATTACCAATGTTACTCACATTGATGATATAGGTGAGAGTATTACCTAAAGTAACTGTGGAAGGAGTGGCACTTTTACTAATACTTAAATCCGGGGCTGTGACGGTGGCTAGAGCGCTGCTACTATTGTTGTTATAGTTACTTTCAATGATTGTCTGACCCGGGTTTACATTCACTGTGTTGGTAAATGTGCCTACACTGGTAGGTTTTGCAGTGAGTGTTAAGGCGGCACTTGTTCCCGCCTGGAGATTCAAACCACTAAAGGTAACAAGATTACCCGCGATCATACTGGTAACGCCCGTACCTCCGATGGCACTTAGTGGTGTCAAACCAGGGGGTAGGGTGTCTTGGACTTCTATGCCTTGGGCATTAGCATTTCCGAGGTTACTGACATTGAGGGTATATGTGAGGTTACTACCTAGTGTAATGACGGGAGCCGTAACGGTTTTGCTAATGGTAAAATCTGAGTTAGTGATGGTTGTTGTATCAGTTTTTTTGATAACCGTAACTTCATTACCACTAGAATCAATATAACCACTAGGTGGTGTTACCGTAGCAATATTTGTTAAAGTACCGGTTGATGTAGTTGATACTTTTCCTGTGATGGTATAT
>Ga0209812_10000053_pt1 | contig 101879 bp, 77 predicted proteins | sample JI71714BDNA_FD_187502 | JGI IMG/M metagenome (GOLD analysis project Ga0209812, IMG submission 187502) | Wastewater effluent complex algal communities from Wisconsin, to seasonally profile nutrient transformation and Carbon sequestration -... | ecosystem: Engineered > WWTP > Effluent > Algae... | reverse complement strand
GTTGGGTTGTTGGGTAGATTCGATAGCGATACCTTAATTTCATTGACTTAATTTGTCCTTTGGGATACACTCTAATTATAGAGTTAATTTTAGAATATGTCAAGAGAAAAAAAGATCCAATTTAACGTGAATGAAAATGAATACCAAAAGCTGAAAAAATATGCAGAATGTCTTAATATTTCAATGGCTGAAGTCTTGAGGGATTATATTAAGTCTTTAAGTCCCAAAAAGCCGTCCTAAAAGGACGGGGTTTTAAACCCAATTTTCTGATAAAAATTAAATAACCTCAGTCTGGACTCGACATCTCAAGGAGCGTCTGTCCCAGGGGACACAGGCCGATCGCGATCGATTATCTTTGAGGTGGTAGGTAAGGGAGTGTCAGATAGGACAGGAATTATCCATTTTTGTACGCGTCAAGATTCGGTGATAAATAATTTGAGCCAAACCGACAATTTTCCGAGCGAATGCTTCGCCCCCAGGGATATATTGGCCAAAGTGGGATGATCCCCAGTCCCTAATTCTGATAATTACCAATTTAGGTTATTTATATATCCTTTGAGGAACGAGAAAAATATTTTACACCAATTTTCATCCAATCAACTAAGAAAAGAGCCTTCGTTTGCATCAAAAACATACGTCTTGTTTGAGGAAAAATGGCATTAGACGCGTAAGACGCGCTAAATTGCGCGATCAGAGTGGCAATTCCCGCACCCAGTCCTCCATACTTAGGAATTAAGATAAAATTGAGGATGATATTAACCACAGCACCCACCGCCGTTGTCATGGCAGAAAACTTCATCAAATTTTCTGTGATTAACCAAGGGCTTCTCGCCATTCCCATTGTCACAAAAATTCCTGCCCAAATCAAAATCGCTAAAGATGGAGCCGCGTCCAGATAATTTCTTCCATAAAGAATTTTGATAATGGGTTGCGAAAACAATGTAATCGGAATGGCAATAGTATAGGATATTGCACACATTAAATATAAAAGATTTTCGATACGTTTGTAATAGAGTTCTTCACTTTTATCCTTAGCTTGAACAATCGAAGGAAAAACCGATTGAATCACCGCGTTAGGAACGAAATACCAAAGCTCTGACACTTTTACCGCGGCGGCATAATTTCCCAATTCTGCGGGGTTAGGATTGATCTGCCCGATCATTATCTGATCGATTCGCATATAGATAAAGATGACAAATCCCGATAAAATGAGATACCAACTTTGCTTGAGTAACGCCTGGGCTCGTTCCATATTGAAACGCCAAGTCAGTACAGAATTACCCTTAAGTTGATAGGTAATTCCCAACGCGATCGCGCCCAGGGCTTTTTCCGCGGTAATCACCCAGGCAAACGCGAGCAAAGAAGCGCGCATTTGGAGCAAAAATAATTTTACGCCGTTGATCAATAGATAAGCAGAAGTATAAGAAAAAACCGAATATTTTGATTGAACTTGCGATCCAAACCAGTAATCAATAGGTTCACTAATTTGTTGAAAAAGAGTAGCTAAGACAATGATGCTGACCATCAAATGAAAGTGATGGTTTTCTGGCTCGATGATCCTGACAGTAATCATTGTCAATATAATGGTGAGGATACTCGCGCACAATTTCAGGATAAAAGTCGTACCCAGGATTTCATCTTTATTCGCCGGCTCACGGGCGAGATCACGCAAAATAATCGAATTTAACCCCAAACTTGCCAAAGGCGCAAATAAACTACCCGTCGCGATCGCGTAGTTAAGTAAACCAAACTGATCGGGTTTTAAGTAACGAGCCACCCAAAGTCCCACAACTAAACCCAGACAAAGTTGTAATATTTTATCAGCAAACAACCAAGCCGTATTGGCAAGTACCTTCAGCCGATTAGGACTGAGCTTTTGGGAGAGGGATTTCAGCTTGTCTAACTTCATAATGGTTCCATATAAAGACTCTGAGGATGGTGTGCAAGACTAGACAAGCCAAAACTAACTAGGCACAAGATGTAGTCTAGCATTGTTTGGTGCTTTAGTAAAGTTTTTTGATCCCTTCGGGAGCCTCTCCTAAACGTAAATAGGTAGTGGGAGCGGAGAGATCCCTATGAGATTTCTAGGGAGCTCTCCGCTCCCACTACAGTTTTTTTTGCTCCTTTGAGATGCTCCCATCCCTTCAACGCTTCCCCATTGTATCGTAGGCTAATCGCACTGTCAGTGCCACAAACCAAAACCAATTACTGGTACATCCAAAAAGACCTGTTTCTGTCAGATTTGTCATCAATTGATAAGTCAAAATAAACAAAGGAATACCCGCTTCAGGGAGATTATCTTGAGTCAGATAAGCCACTCCTTTAGCCAAATTCACAAAGTACGCGATCGCAAACATCGTTAGGCCTAACCACCCTAATTCCGTCCCGAGGTCTAAATAACCATTATGGGAATGGGGCGGGACAAATTGTGTTTTAAGAACAATAATGCCACGAGCTGGATTGTCCAGTCCCAGATCGCCGCGCCAAAAGCCACTAATACCATAACCAAAGACAGGTCGAAGATTAATCCGATCAATAATTTGCGGCCAAAATTCAGTTCTCCCTGTTAGAGTTAAATCCTTGTTTAAACCGCCCACAACAATAGCTTCTATATTATCAATCACCACAATAGAGATAGAAATACTGAGAATCAAGAAAACAACCACTGAAACAAAAGCCCATTGTACCGGCAATTTCTTGACAAGACTGAGATAGCCAAAAAGACCAATCAAAACAATAACAAGAATTTTACTAGCACCACTACCTCCTTTTTGAACGGCCACCACACTTAATAAACCAATGAAGATTGACATTCGCCTTTCTTTGGGGTAGTAAAAACCATTCAAAAACCAGAGAACTGCCGATTGTGCCATAAAAAAAGAAAACTGGTTTTTGTGTCCTAATATTCCCGTCCAGTTCCCAGTTTCCATCGCGTTAGGTTTGATGATACTTGCAATAAGAATAAAACAATTAATCCAGCGCCACCAAGGATAAATTTCTTGCCAAGTGTATTCCTGGGCAATATACATTGCCACCAAGGCTGTTGCCAAAAGTATTAAACCGGATTTGAAGGAGATGTCAGGAACAGTTGACCAAGAAAACGAGAGAGAAATCATGATCAAAATCACACCGAAAAAGGGATTACTGATAAAGGTTATTACAATGGTTTTGAGAATTTTCTTGAGTGTGTAGCGAAAGCGCGGTGCTAACAGCAAAAGAAAGGTACTATAAATAACAATCATGCCAATTATTGTGGGAGGAGTTGTGCTTGTATTCAATAAAATTGGGAGATATAATTTAGAAAATGGCACTAACCCAGCCCCCGTGGCACCTGAGATAGATATCAAAAAAGTAGCCGTAAAAATTTTTTCGCAAGTTTTCGCAAGTTTTTTATTTCTGGCGATATTATTATATAATATTAGTAAACATATAATAGCGGTTCCGGCAATCACAAAAAGCAATGCAGGGTTGCGAATAATATCTTTCATAGTAGTTTTGCATGAAATGGATAAATTGATCTGGGATGGGGGAAGTTGTGAGAAAAAACTTACCCCACCGAGCTAACATCCTGAAGGCATTTACCTCATTTTAATGACAAGGGAAAAAATATATTTATAGCCACTCGTCGGGAGAATATCTGGGAAAATCGCTCTAGTAGCAAAGCGGATCAAGCTTGAGGAGATAGGGCTACGGCTTATGAAGTAGTATAGAAAAAAAAAGAGAAATCAGCAAGCAGAGGGAAAAAAATAGTTCTTGAGAGAATTCCCATTTTACATGATTTAACAAAAAGGCAAATCTCTCCCCCAGAAGCTCTCACAGCAATAGAGAAGCTATTTCTAACCATAGATAAGGGTTTGGCAGTTTGGAGATCGTCGGGTAAAATTGAAATGAATAAGGAACAAAAAAGTCTATGGAGTATATTCGTCTCGCGCTTCCCTTGCGCCCATCTGGGAAAAATTGGGTTTTATTATTATTGTCAATGTGGATGGTGTCTCCATCCCCAGCCTTTGGGCAACTGCCAACTTTGCCCAAGGATACATTAATCATGCCACCGCCGCCCAATCTAACCCCAACTCAAGGGCCGCCGCCAACTTTGTTACCAGGGGCATTAAAAATACCCGCGCCCCCCCCCAATAAAATCAATAACTCAAATTTTGGACTTGGGGGTTACACATTAGGCGGCGGGGATAATATCCGCATTGATGTCTTTGATTTACCACAACTGAGTGGTCAATACCAGATTCCAGCAGGAGGAAGCATTCAACTCCCTCTCATTGGCAGTATTTCCATTCAAGGGTTGACCCTAGAGCAAGCCGCGGCCGCGATTTCCACCGCCTATGCCCCGATTCTGAAAAATCCTCAAGTCACAGTGGGTTTGTTAGCAACACGCCCTCTAAATATATGGATAGCAGGGGAAGTCAATCGTCCGGGATCTTACGCGGTGGGCCTTAACTCAGGAGCAGGAAACGCCCCTTCCGTGCAGTTTCCCACCATAGTACAAGTCTTGGAAAAAGCCCAAGGGGTGACACAAATGGCTGATATGCGGCAGATCGAACTGCGCCGACGTTTTGGCGGTCAAGAAATGACCTTTAAGTTCAATTTGATTGAATACTTAAAAACGGGCATTGTGCCTGCAGAAATGACCTTGCGTGATGGAGATTCCATCTTCATACCCACGATCACTCAGGTGGATCTGGCAGAAGCCCGTCGCCTCGGCACTACCACATTTTCGGCTCCTATAGATCAACCGCGTAACGTCGCAGTGGTGGGAGAAGTCTTTCGTCCGGGTAACTACGTTATTCAAGGGGGCAATACGGGGACAGAATCAGGTGCGCGGATTGGTTTACCCACGGTGACAAAAGCGATTCAATTAGCTGGGGGAATTAAGCCGATCGCCGATATTCGCCAAGTGCAGATTCGCCGCCTCTCGAAAACAGGTGAACAAAAATTTACAGTTAACCTTTGGCAATTGTTACAAAACGGCGATATCAGTCAAGATACAATTTTGCAAGAGGGAGATACGATCATTATTCCCACCGCGACAGAGTTAACGCCCGCAGAAGTCAGTCAATTAGCGCAGGCAAGTTTCGCTCCTACAAATGTTCTAGTGACAGTAGTGGGAGAAGTGCGAGGGCCTGGGGTATTAAAAATGCCCCCCAATACAACTTTGAATCAAGCTCTGAGAATGGCTGGCTGGTTTACCCCATCGCGTGCTCAAAACAATTTTGTTGAACTTGTCCGTTTGAATTTTGATGGCACCGTGACTCGACGGATCATTACCTTAGACCCCAGAGAAGGACTCAATGAGCAAACAAATCCACTGATGAGGGATCAAGATATCATAGTAGTGAGACGCAATGATCTTGCCAGATTTGCCGATGACATGAACGTGGTTTTGTCTCCTTTCACTAACTTCGGGAACGCCGCGAGTTTTTTCAATAACTTCTTTACTGTCATCAGCAGATTGGGAGTCGCAAAACTTTAGATTGGGTTACACACATTGACTTAGGTGAGAGGCAACTAATCTTATGGATAAAGAATATCAGTTTCAGTCAACCACCTCTAAACGGAATGGTTCCCAGTTTTCACCCGCTCCTAATCTCTCTACTGGCAAGGAGGAGACAACGGAGGAACAACCCTTAGACTTGGGATGGGTGTTTGCCGTTGTCAAACGACGCATCTGGATCATGACTACTGTGGCAATTGGTTTAGGTGTTCTTTCTTGTTCAATGGTTTTCTTGAACGTGAAAAAAACTCCGAAGATGTATCAAGGTGATTTCCGCCTTTTAGTCGAACCCATTACCGCGGAAGGTCGATTGGCACAGTTATTAATTCAATCTCAAAGTTCCCAGTTTAGTGCGGAGGAAATTAACAAAGTTGCTTCTTCGGTTGAAGGGGGCAGTTTGGTGGATTACCAGACGTTAACTCGGTTTTTAAAGAGTCCCAAAATGCTCATGCCTCTGGTGAATCAGGTAAAACAGAAATATCCAGATACGAATTATCTTTCTTTTCAGGAGCAACTTGACATTAAACGGATTGTTTTTGCCAGAGATGGAAAAGAAGCGGGGACAAAACTGATGGAGTTTAGTTACCAGGATACCAAGATCGACAAAATTAATTATGTTTTAAATCTCGCGTTAAAATACTATTTAGACTATAGTCGTCAAGACCGCCTCAAAAGTACAAAACAGGGGATGTCATATATTGAAAGTCAACTGCCGTCAATCCGAAAACGAGTTGATGATTTGCAAGAACAAATGAAAGTTCTGCGGAGTTCTTACCAGTTCAATGATCCGGGTCTCACACTTAAGTCGATCTCAGACCAAGCCGCGTCTATTGATTCCCAGCTTTTGACGGTTCAATCCCAACTCACGGAAGTCCGTCAAAGTTATCAAGTTATTAAAAGTCAGTTGGATAAGGGAGATATCACGGGAATTCTTATGAGTGTTAATCCAAGCGTTTATGGTACTTTCAGTGCACAGGTTGATAGTATTGATGCTCAAATTGCGGTGAGCGAGTCCCAATTTCGTAACAATAGTTTACCCATGAAATTGTTACGAGAGAAACAACAGAACCTTAATAATTTATTACGAGGAAAAGCACAATCATTAGTTGATAATATAGGTAATCAACTCAAACAACTGGAAGCGAGAGAAAAGTTTTTGCTGGACAATCAAAAACTTTTCAATCAAAAACTTCAAGATTTCCCCACGGTATTGAAAAAGTATGGGGATTTAGATCGGGAGTTGCAAGTGGCTACCGATAGCTTGAAGCTCTTTTTAACAAAACAAGAAACTTTAAAGTTGGGGGCTGGTCAACAAGAAATTCCTTGGTCGATCGTCAGTGAACCAAAACTCGTTAGTGATGAGTTGGGAAAGCCTCTCTCGGTGACGGTGACACAAAAGGGGAAAAATCTCGCGATCTCGGTGATTTTAAGTATTCTCTTTGGGATCGCGGTGGGGTTCTTAGTAGAAATGCTCAATACGGTATTCCATACGCCTGATGAAATCAGATGGGGAACGAAATTGCCCGTTTTAGGCATTGTTCCTTTTACCAAGAAACTGAAGAGAAGTACCAAAAAATCAAAGCCTAAGTCAAAAAGGAAGGAATTGCCGGATGCCTCAGCTGAAAAAGGGGTGCTCAGTGGTGCCAAAATTCAGGGAGATATCGATTATTTCTTCTTAGAAGCCTTCCGTTCTCTTTATACTAATCTCAATTTATTGAACTCTGGGCGATCGCTACGTTCTTTGTTGATCGGTTCCCCTTTGGGGGGAGATGGCAAATCGACGGTGGCCCTTCATCTCGCCCAAACCGCGGCCGCGGTGGGTCAACGGGTTTTATTAGTGGACGCGGATATGCGGATGCCTCAATTGCATACTCGCTTGGGTATTCCGAATGTGCGAGGTCTCAGTGATACCATTACTAAAGACTTGAGTCTTAATGACGCGATTCAGCGATCACCCATCGAAGAAAATCTCTTTGTCTTAACCGCGGGTCAACCCGTACCAGACCCAATTAAACTGCTTTCTTCCAAGAAAATGCAGTATCTCATGGAACAATTTCAAGCCTTTTTTGATTTAGTGATCTATGACTCTCCCCCTTTGGTGGGTTTGGCCGATGGTCATATTTTAGGGGCCAAAACCGATGGTACCATCTTGGTAATCGCGATCGACCGCACGGATAAAGGGTTAGTGACAAAGGCCTTAGATGGATTAAAGATTTCTGGCGCGACGGTATTGGGCACAGTGGCCAATGGAGTGAAAGAAACTTCCCATTTATCAAATCAACGTTCTCTGAGTATGGCAAGTATGTACAATCCTAAACTAGAGGTGTTAGGTAATCCAAATCCTTAGTGAAAGGGTGGTTTGATCCGATCATCTCCGGAACCAATGCCTGTGATGCTTGAGTAATCGTTGAGGAAGTATAGCCATGCTTTGGTTTATTGGCAAACACTCCTCAATGTATAAGGCTTTATGGGACGGTAATTGTTAAGATGATGATCGGAATGTGAAAGAGCTCGGGTAAGCTCTATTCAATACAGCGCCACTAAAATAGGGTTTTACGAACCTTTCTTGTGCAAGTTTTAACTCAGGAACTAGGTAGGGAGCTATGAGTACAGTTATGGTTGTAGATGACAGTGTGACGTTACGGGAGATGATCGCGTCTTTGCTTAAGGGCAAAGGGTTAAATGTTACCGTAGCCAGTGATGGGGTGGAAGCCCTGGAACAAATTAAGGATAATAAGCCAGATTTAATTGTCCTTGATATCGTCATGCCACGCATGAACGGTTATGAGGTTTGTCGCCGGATTAAAAGTGACCCCAACACCCAGAATATCCCTGTGGTGATGTGTTCTAGTAAAAGTGAGGAGTTTGACCGCTATTGGGGGATGAAACAGGGGGCAGATGCTTATATTGCCAAACCTTTTCATCCCCAAGAGTTAGTGGGTACGATTAAACAATTGCTGCGTGGGTAGTGGTTTGACTCCTTGAGGTATTGAAGACCTTTGTGGATCTGGAAGGCTTTCTTACTCTCTGGAAAGTCTGTCAGCACTCCCAAAAAGGTCACTCTTTTTTATTTTGATTCTCTGGATACCTTTGAGCAAGTGTTGATAGAGTAAATACATAATAGAGAGACTGTTCAATCAAATTGACTCCAGTTATGTCATCCCTCAAACACCGCGTCGATTCCTTCCTTACCAAAGTTCCTTTGCCAACGGTTCTTATTGTTCCCTTTGTCTTGGAAATTATTGTCGCAGTCGGTGTCACAGGATATCTGTCTTTTCGTAGTGGTCAACTGGCGGTGAATAGTCTCGCACAACAATTACAACAAGAAATTGCGGCTCGCATTGACCTCCAAATTACTTATTATCTTAATAGACCTCGCCTCGTGGCTGAAATTAATCTTGAACAAGGGCAAATTGGTTATTTCAAATCCCAGGATAAAAAAAAGATCGAACGTCTTTTTGGGAATTTAATTCACCGAGTAGAGCCTATACAAAATATTTATTTAGGAAAAGCTGATGGCACATTTATTTTAGTTGGAAAAAAAGGGGATAATCAATTGTTTTCAATTCAGAAAAATTCTCCCGCAAAAGCTAATCGTTATCGCCTAGATAAACAGGGAAATCATGTTAGTTTAGAGGGGACGGACTCCTTTGATATTACGACAAAACCAGGCTATCAAAGCGCGATTAAATCAGGGAGGTTAGCCTGGAGTAATATCTATAAGTTTTCCCAAGGAAATATCGGATTTTCTCTCACGGCTCCTTGGTATGATGATGGGGGAAAGTTTCAAGGTGTGATGGGGATTGATATTCTTCTCAGTGAACTGGATAAGTTTTTACAAAGCATTAATGTCAGTCCTTCGGGTCAAGCTTTTATTATAGAGCCTTCCGGTGAGCTTGTGGTCAGTTCAACATCTGAATTACCATTTATTATTGATGCTAATGCACAAAAGTCGCGATTGAAAGTGACTAATTCGCTCAATTTACTAACCCGTCAAACGGCTTTTGCATTACAAAATAAATTGGGTTCTCTCAGAAATATTAAGAACACTGAAAAAATAGAGTTTTTGCTTCAAGGTGAAAAGCACTTTGTACAAGTTAAACCCTATCGGGATCAGTTAGGTTTAGATTGGTTGATTGTCATTGTTATTCCTGAAGCTGATTTCATGGGACATATTATTGCTAATCGTCATCTTACTATTTTATTATGTTTATTAGCTTTGGGATTCGCCAGCGCGATCGGAATTGGTATTAATCGTTGGATTTATCGCCCAATTTTACAATTAAGTGACGCGGCAAAAGCACTTTATAAAAATGATTGGGAGTTCCCGGTTAATCGGTCAAGGACGAAGGAATTATCTACTTTATCTCGTGTTTTTGAGGAGATGAGAACGGAATTAAAACTCTCTTATCAAAAATTAGAAGACTATTCACGCAGTTTAGAAATAAAAGTGGAAGAACGGACCCATCAATTGCAAGAAACCAAAGAAGCCGCGGAAGCCGCGAATCGTGCCAAAAGTATATTTTTAGCTAATATGAGTCACGAATTAAGAACCCCATTAAATGCTATTTTGGGATTTAGTCAAATTCTGAGTAAAAAACCTGAATTGCATTCTGTAGCTAAAGAAATTGATATTATTAATCGGGCGGGTGAACATTTACTTGATTTGATTAATGATGTTTTAGATATGTCGAAAATTGAAGCGGGTCGGATGATCGTTAATGAAAATAGTTTTGACATCGATGAATTTCTCGATCTGTTGGAAAGGATGTTTCAAATTCGTGCTAATTCCAAAGGGATACAACTAAATTTTATCACAGTTTCGGGGGTTCCCCAAAGGATAATAACTGATGAAAAAAAATTACGTCAAGTTTTAATTAATATTATTGGTAATGCGATCAAATTTACTGATTCAGGATGTGTTACTGTCAAAACTTATGTTATTCCTGATACAGAACAGTTAAAAAATGACTCAAATTTAATTAAAATTAGCTGGGAAGTTCAAGATACAGGTCAGGGAATTGCTCCCCAGGAGTTAGACTCAATTTTTGATGCTTTTGTCCAATCAGCAACGGGTATAAAATCTCAACAAGGTACAGGATTAGGATTGGCAATTAGTCGCAAGTTTGTGCAACTGATGGGGGGTGACATTCGAGTGAATAGTACCCTGGGAGAAGGGAGTATTTTTCAAGTGGAAATTCAAGTCAAAGTCGACGATCGCGCTCCAGAAATCCGCTCTCTCAAGTCCCAAACCATTATTTGTTTAGCCCCCGATCAACCCCAGTATAAAATTTTAGTCGTAGATGAAGTGCCGGAAAATCGTCTCTTAATGAAGAAATTATTATCTCCATTAGGGTTTAAGATTCTGGACGCGATAAATGGTTTAGACGCGCTGAAAGTTTGGGAGGAAAGTTCCCCTGATTTGATCTGGATGGATATGCGTATGCCTGTTATGGATGGCTATGAGGCAACTCGACGTATTAAAGCACATCCCTTGGGTAAAAATACGATTATTATTGCTTTGACTGCGGGGGCTTTAGACGAGGAAAAAAATGATATTTTAGCCGTGGGATGTGATGATATAGTCCGTAAACCTTTTCGGGAAGAAATTATCTTTGAAATGCTGACGACTTATCTGGGAGTTAAGTATATTTATGCCGAAACGCGATCGCCGAAAGAAAAAAAATTATTAAGTAATTATCAGCCCCAAAACTCGAATTTTAATCCTTCAGCTTTATCCTTTCAAGTCATGCCTTTAGAATGGGTAAAACAAGTACATAACGCGGCCAGAAGTGGTGATGATGTACTGGTGATGAAATTGGCACAAGAAATACCAGAAGAACACAAGGATTTCGTGAGCGGACTAACCGATTTAGTCGATAACTTTCGTCTGGATTTAATTAGCGATTTAACTTTAAAATTGCTCAATAAGTCCTCCGATATTAATTAACATTATCTTAATAATTAGCGCATATTTTTACGGTTGATGATACCCCTGATCAGAAGGAGATTGGCTTTTATTTATTCTAAATGGCGAAAGAGTGAGAAAATAAACTGTAGAATTTGAAGCATTTTTCTGAATCAATTAAGAAATTCACTGTCTCACGATTCTAGATCGGTTGACAGCAATGACTAATTGATGTCAATTTGATGATAGGCTAAATTTACAGTGGGGACACACCCCACAATAACTCCCCCTAACCTTAATTATCGTGAGATTGATTTTTTTAGCCCTATAATGATAATTATGGGCCGCGGGTGATGATTGTTTACGCGCCGTTTCCATTCCTATCAAGGGACAAATTAACAGTCCCACAGATTTAGTGGCTCGCGTTGTAATTTGCCATCCTCCTCAAACACATACTCAGGGGGCAGTGTTTGTCCCCCAGTCAATTCGATGAGCCATTTTTTAATTGCCAAGGGCCTATCAACAATCTAAGATTAATGAATATGTTACTGTTAGTTGTAGAGTCTCCAGTTAAGTTCCTTCTGGGAATTTTGCCCCGTAAGCTCAGATTTTAATTATAGATAATGCCTTGTCTCATGCCAATAAAAATGGAAGAAATCGTGCTTTTTATCAAATACTTTCTTCTTCTAATATTTAGGGCTGATCATAACATTTTTGGGTTTTATTCTTTTGATGATCCTCCTCCAAGCTTATGAATATGTCCCCCTCTTCTTCCCCAACCTTTGATATTTTAGTAGTCGATGATACCCTGGAACAATTGCGATTATTATCAATGATTTTGGAAGCCCAGGGGTATAAGGTGAGAAAAGCTATTAATGGGGAAGCCGCTTTACAAGCGGTAGAAGCCGTTCCTCCTGATTTAATTCTCTTGGATGTAATGATGCCTGATATGCAGGGTTATGAAGTTTGTTCTATCTTGAAAGACTCTCCTAAAACTCGCAATATTCCTGTGATTTTTGTCAGTGCTCTTGATGATATCTATGATAAGATTTTAGGCTTTAATGTGGGAGCGGTTGATTATATTACCAAACCTTATCAAATACAAGAAGTAGTTTTGCGGGTGAGAACTCACTTAAATTTGCGAAAATTACAAACAAAATTACAATTAGAAATTGGGGAACGGAAAGCCGCTCAAGAAGCATTAGAAGAACTTAATCAAGAGTTGGAAAATAAAGTTAATCAACGGACAATGGAATTGCAAATTTCTAATATGCACCTCCTGAAGTTACAAGCTGAGTTACGAAAGTCTTTGACGGTTGAACAAGAACTTAATCAACTTAAAGATGAATTTCTCCAAAATATTTCCCATGAACTTCTTACGCCTCTTAATGGGATGATTGGTTTTCTTGATATCGTTTTAGATGAATTATGTGATAATCGCGAAGAAGAACTTGATTTGTTACAAAAGGCAAAAAAATCCTCTCTACAATTACAACGTATTATTCGAGATATTCTTGACTTTTCTAGTCTGAGAAAGGGGGAAACCGAAGTGGAAATTGAATCCGTTGATTTACACTCCTGTTTAGAAGACGCGATCGCGCTTTGGTTGCCCCAGCTTGAACAAAAAAATCTGAAGTTAATTCGGAAATATTCCCAAATATCTATACAAGTCAAAGCTGATTATGATAAACTTAAACAAGTATTTGAGCATTTACTCGAAAATGGGATTAAATTTACTGATTCTGGGAGTATTACTATCAAAACTTTTACACAGGGAGAGATTGAGTCTCAGGAATCTTTAGAAGCACAAAAAGCCATGATTATGTTTCAAGATACAGGTATAGGTATTGATGAAGACGATCAACATAAACTGTTTCAAGAGTTTGTAATGATCGATGGTTCGAGTACCCGTCGTCATGGGGGCAATGGTTTAGGTTTAGTGGTTTCTCAAAAATTCATTGCATTGATGGGAGGTAGTCTTTCTCTCATTAGTGCGGGTAAAAGTCACGGTACTACAGTTTCAGTTTCTTTGCCATTATATGGTCAATTCTAGTTTTTTTAAAGTCTTTATCGTGGTTTATCAATCAAGTGGTTGAAGTAAATTTTATCGAAAGTCAACATTAATACCTTTCGTTTCAGAGGTATATAGTAATTCCTAATAAGAATGAAACAGGTAGGTTGGGTTGGTTGGTAGTGAAACCCAACTTTTATGATCTGATGGGAAGTTCCAACTTTAATTGGAATTACTATAATACACCACCAAGGCACCAAGGCCCTAAGGAATTCCTCAGACGTAATATAATCATTTCAACTTATATTGAGAAATTAAAAAAACAGTAAAACTAAGAATTGGGTAGATTTAAACCGTCCCATTCATTTTTATTGGGAATGACTATAATAGAAAAATTCACAAAAACCCGATCGCGCTCTATAATATATAGCGAAACTCAATTCCTAATGGAGAGAAGGAGAGAATATGCGATCACAATGGGAAAGTTTTTTGCAAAACCTAGGGGAATGGGAAGGCTCTTTCACTCACTTTTCCCCGAAAGGTGAATGGGTAGAAGATATCCCCAGTGTTATCAATATAGAAGGATTAAATAATAATGAAGCCGCCCGTCTTACCCTGCGTAGTGTTGTACAAAACCCCAAGGGAGGTGAGCCTGTTGTCAATGAATTAGTCCGAGTTTATCAATCTTTTGGACGTGATATCCTCTTTTTTGAAAATGGTGCTTTTTCTCAAGGAAGTATTCAATTAGCTCCTTTTACCGAACTCGGTGCAGAATTTGGATTCATTTATCAACAACGTCGTTTACGTTTAGTACAACTATTTAATAAAGAGCGTAATTTAGCAAATATCACTCTGATCCGAGAAAAACTAAAAAATAGTAATTATCCCGAACGTCCCCCTCTTACCTTAGAATCATTATTGGGAGAATGGCAAGGTGAAGCTATTACTATTTATCCAGACTGGCGCTCTCCTGATACTTATGCTACCCATCTCCAATTAAAATTAGAAACTGGTGGAAAAGTTAGTCAAAAAATTACTTGGGGAACGGGAATCAATACTCAGACAATTACTTCCAGTGCTCGCGTTGAAGGTTCAATTTTATCCTTTGATGAAAGGAGTCAACCTATCCAAGTGTTATTACTTCCCGATGGAGTTTCCTGCACTTCTCCGTTACAAATTGAACTGAGAAAAGCCTTATTTTTAGAAGTAGGTTGGTTAGTGGAACCGAATCAGCGACAACGGATGATTCGTCGTTATAATGAAAAAGGAGAATGGGTAAGTCTTACCTTAGTGACAGAATATAAAGTTGATTAAAACCAGAAAAAGTCATGGTTAACTCGTGGGTGAAGCGATCGCGTTTGCCTAGACTATCCTTGAGAGAGGAGCCTTTCATAGTAAAAGAAAAAGGAGAGGAAAGTGAACATTCAGAAATGGCTATTTAGGCTGACAATTTATTTTATTAGTGCGCTCCTAACGGTAAGTTGTACCCTATCGCAAAATTCCATTTATACCCAGGAATCTCAGTCATTTATCAATAAAACACCCTTCAGATTCGGGTTTAGTAATTGGCCAGCTTATATGCGTTGGCAAGTTGCGGATGAAGAAGAAATTTTTGAATCAAACAAAGTGAATGTCGATTTAAAATTTTATGACTATATAGATTCGATTAAACAACTGGCGGAAGGCAAGTCCGATGCTAATTGTCAAAGTTTAAATGATACGATTAGTACGATCGCGCTCGGAAAGACACCCGATCAAGCCATTGTGTTAATCACAGATATTTCCCTGGGAGGGGATCAGGTAATAGTGCGTGAAGGGATTAATAAAATAACGGATCTCAAAGGCAAAAAAATAGCAACAGAAGTGGGTTCCGTTGATCATTTTTTATTACTTCTGGGTTTAAAAAAAGCAGGTTTAGCACCTGATGATGTCAAAATTTTAAACCTAAATATGCGGGAAGCGGTTGCCTTATTTTTAGAAGGACAAATTGACGGAGTATCCGTGTTTATACCTTTTACACAAGAAGCTCTTACTTTGGCGGGGAGTAAAGTTTTATTTAGTTCAAAAGACTTTCCGGGGTATATTATAGATCAGGTATCTGTCACTCGCAAAATGATTAAAGAAAACCCGGAAGCCGTACAAGCAATAGTGAATAGTTGGTTTGATACCTTAAAATTGATCGACAAAAATACCGAAAAATCCTATAAGCAAATGGCCGAACAATCCGGGGTGACGGTTAAGCAATTTCAAGAAAATGAGAATCTCTTAAACATTTTTGATTATCAGGAAAATCTGCGTTTTTTTGAATCCGGTTTTGAGGGGAAAAAACCATCAGAAATAAGTGAAGAAATTAATCAATTTTTGTTAAGGAATAAAATCATTGAAAAAAAAGGAAACTTACAAAACTTATTTGACGATCAATTTATCAAAACTTACCGGAAATCTCACCAGTAGTCTTTATCACTTTTTGAGGAGAACTCACGATGCAAACAATCAATAAATTTTTCACTAATATGGGACTACAAATTAAATTAATTGCATCTTTTTTTGTGATGGCTTTCCTTGTATTTTTTGTAGCTTTATTTGGCTCAATTGGCACTTTTCAACTGAGTGAACAATTAAATGAAATTAGTATTGTTCGTTTACCTTCCATTTCAGGATTACAAATGATTGATAACGGAATAAGGGATATACAAGCTGGAGAATTAGCTTTACTTAATACACGCTTAAATGAAGCCGTGAGACAAGAGGAACTTGAGAGAGAAAAATTAGCTTTACAACAGATTAAGGAAGGTTTTGCTAAATATGAACCCCTGCCACGAACGCCCCAAGAGGATAAACTTTGGAAACGATTTTTGTCTAAATTTGAGCGTTGGAAACAAGAACATGAAATTTTTGTTAGTCTGTATCAAGACTTTGAAAAAATGGGGATTATCTCTCCCTTTAAAAAGCAATTAAAATTATGGCAATCTGGTATCAAAAAATCACCAGACTTTGAGCAAGCAACCGCCGCGGGAGTTTTATTACAACAAATGAATATTCAGGTTTTTACGATTATCAAACCTACTTTTAACGCGACGACAAAAGCACTACAAAAAGTTTTAGATGAGAATGAAAAAATCGCGGAAGATGCCAGAAAAAAAGCAGAAATTAGTATGGCATCAACTCAGAAATTTGTCATTTTAGGGATGAGTCTCGGACCGGGGATCGCGGTAACATTAGGAGTAATTTTGAGTATCGCGATCGCGAAGCCTCTGGATAAAAACTTGCGAGAGTTAATTCAGAGTATTGTGGCATCTTCCACTCAAATTTCTGCTGTGGTGGAAGAGCAGGAACGTATTACGACTCAACAAGCCTATTCCGTAAATGAAACTACAACGACAATGGATGAATTAAGTGCCGCGTCTCATCAAGCATCAGAGCAAGCTGACTTAGTATTTGCGGGAACTCAACAGACTTTAAATTTAGCACAGAGTGGTACAAAAGCCGTAGAACAAACTTTAGAAGGAATGACGATTTTACAAAAAAAAGTGGGGGCAATCTCTAAACAAATTATGCGTTTAAGTGAGCAAACTTATCACATTAATAGTATCACGAATTTAGTGACAGAATTAGCCAATCAAACCAATTTATTAGCCCTTAATGCCGCGGTAGAAGCGGTACGATCAGGGGAACATGGGAAAGGTTTTGGTGTTGTCGCGACGGAAATTCGGAAACTGTCAGATCGCAGTAAAGCTTCCTCGGAGAAAATTAAGGGATTAATTGCTGATATCCAAAATGCCATTGATGCAACGGTGATGGCAACGGAAGAAGCCACAAAAACCCTCAAAACAAGTATGACTCTTTCTCAAGAAACCGCGACGGCTTTTTCTGGAGTTACCAACGCGATCGATCAAGTTGTGGGGAGTGCTCAACAAATTTCTTTAATGTCAAAACAACACGCGATCGCGATTCAACAAATCTTAGAAGCCATGAATAATATTAATAATGGTGCTCAACAAAGTGCTGAAGGAATGAGTGAAACAAAAAGTGGTCTTCTCAAGATGCAAAATGTTACGCACAAACTTAAATCATTGGGCATTGGATAAGAAGGGGATTGGGAACCTCGCCACCTGTCACAATTGCATCGAGTTGAACCCACGCGACGGATGACAACCTTGCCCCCTTCGGCTATCCTCACTATCCTTAACTGCTATTTCTTCCCAAATCGCGATACATTAATTACAACTTAGTACACAAATGTTTACAATGGGATAATCCCCCGTACCCTTGGGTGCGGTGTCCAAGTCCTCGCTGAAATTTAGTCAGAAAGGGAAGACGCTATGTTTGAACGCTTTACAGAACAGGCCATTAAGGCAATTATGCACGCGCAGGAAGAAGCTCGTCGCCTCGGTCATAACTTCGTGGGTACTGAGCAAATCCTTCTGGGACTTCTCGGCGAAGGCACTGGCATCGCGGCTAAGGTGTTGGCGGAAATGGGTATGACGTTGAAAGAGACGCGCCTAGAAGTGGAACGCATCATTGGCCGCGGCTCCGGTTTTGTCCCCCCGGAAATCCCCTTTACACCCCGCGTGAAGCGCATTTTAGAGGCCTCTCTGAATGAGTCTCGCCAATTGGGTCATAACTATATTGGTACGGAACACCTCTTACTGGGATTGATGCAGGATGAAGAAGGTGTCGCGGCGCGGGTTTTGGAAAATTTGGGCATCGATCGCGTCAAAGTCCGAACCCAAGTGATCCGCTCCGTAGGTGAACAACAAGCGGTGATGGCCGGAGGGGGACGCGATAAGGGTTCTAATGTCAAAATTCCCACCTTAGAAGAATTTGGTCGCAATCTGACGCGGATGGCCGCGGAAGGCAAAATCGATCCCGTTGTGGGCAGAGAAACAGAAATTGAACGGGTAATCCAAATTCTAGGTCGTCGGACTAAAAATAACCCCGTTTTAGTGGGAGAACCTGGGGTTGGTAAAACCGCGATCGCGGAAGGTTTGGCCCAACGAATATCCCAAAAAGATATTCCCGAAGTCCTCGAAAATAAACAAGTTATTTCCCTCGATATGGGCGCGTTAATCGCGGGGACACGCTATCGAGGAGACTTTGAAGAACGCCTGAAAAAAATCATGGAAGAAGTGCGTTCTAATGGCAATATTATCCTCGTTATTGATGAAATCCATACCCTCGTTGGTGCGGGTGCTGTGGAAGGGGGAACCGATGCCGCGAATATTCTCAAACCCGCGTTAGCACGAGGGGAATTGCAATGTTTAGGCGCAACAACTCTGGATGAATATCGCAAATATATTGAGCGAGACGCGGCCTTAGAACGTCGTTTTCAACCCGTGAAAGTGGGTGAACCTTCTGTACCTGAAACTATTGAAATTTTACGCGGTGTCCGCTCGGCCTACGAACAACATCATAAACTGACAATTTCTGATGAGGCCCTCGAAGCGGCGGCTACCCTTTCGGATCGCTATATTAACGATCGTTTCTTACCCGATAAAGCGATCGATTTAATTGACGAAGCTGGTTCCCGTGTGCGAGTAATGAATTCCCAAAAATCACCCGCGCTCAAATCTTTGCAACGGGAACAGATGCAAGTTGTTAAAGAAAAAGATCAGGCCGTCCGAGAACAAGATTTTGATAAAGCCTCAACATTACGCGATCGTGAGTTAGATATTCAAGAGCAAATTAAAGCTGCATCTGATAACCCCGACGCGATTCATCCCCTGGTAGTTACGGAAGAAGATATCGCGTATATTGTTGCCAGTTGGACCGGCGTTACGGTGACAAAATTAACCGAAACGGAAGCCGAAAAACTGATGAATATGGAAGAGATATTACATCAGCGTTTAATAGGTCAACATGAAGCAGTAACGGCTGTTTCTCGCGCGTTACGTCGCGCTCGTGTGGGGTTAAAAAATCCCGATCGTCCGATCGCGAGTTTTATTTTCTCCGGCCCTACAGGGGTAGGAAAAACAGAATTAACAAAAGCCCTCGCGGATTATTTCTTTGGTTCGGAAGAATCAATGATTCGCTTGGATATGTCGGAATATATGGAACGTCATACCGTTTCTAAATTAATCGGTTCTCCACCAGGTTACGTTGGTTATGACGAAGGGGGACAATTAACAGAAGCGGTGCGTCGTCGTCCCTATACCGTGTTGTTATTTGATGAAATTGAAAAAGCACACCCTGATGTCTTTAACCTGTTGTTACAACTGTTAGAAGATGGACGTTTAACGGACGCGAAAGGCCGTGTGGTTGACTTCAAGAATACCTTAATTATCTTGACATCAAATATCGGCTCAAAAGTGATTGAGAAAGGCGGTGGCAGTTTAGGGTTTGAGTTTTCCAGTGATTTAGCCGAAGCGTCTTATAATCGGATTCGGACTTTAGTCAATGAAGAACTGAAAAACTATTTCCGTCCTGAATTTCTTAACCGTTTAGATGATATTATTGTCTTCCGTCAATTAACCAAGGATGAAGTGAAGTTAATTGCCGATATTCTCTTACGTCAATTATTTGCTCGTTTAACGGAACAAGGTATTACTTTAACCGTGACAGAACGCTTTAAGGAGCGTTTAGTCGAAGAGGGGTATAATCCCAGTTATGGAGCTCGTCCTTTACGTCGTGCCATTATGCGTTTATTAGAGGATGTCTTGGCTGAAGAAATGTTATCAGGACGTTTGAAAGATGGACAAAGCGCGATCGTTGATGTGGATGATAACAATCAAGTGAAGATTGTACCGAATAATTCATCTCAGGATCAATTATCGGGATTAGCTTTAGCCCATTAAACACCCATCGCGGTAACAATACCTTTCTGATTGATACCCAGTGGATGTAACCCAAAGCGCGATCGATTTGTGAAACTACCCCCATAATACCATTTCTTGTAGGGACACGGCAGTGCCGTGTCCCTTTATTGGCATAAAACCATGTCTGGGTTTTTGGAAAGGGATTTTTTGCGACAAGGTACTAATCGCCAAATCACACCCTACAGGGTGGGATTTTGGCGAAGGTATTGACAAAGAAACCGGGTTTGGAGCCCGAAACCCGGTTTCTTGGGACACTATCAAAAAAAAAATTTAGGTATTTACCGAACCTCTCCCCGCTTGATCGGCTGAAATGCCTGACACACAGTGATTTACTAAATCCCGATAAAAAAAGTCGGGTATAGTTGACGACTATTTTTGGCGGTGTTAGCATACTTGCACAGTTGACAAATATCCCTGAAAGAGTGGAGCAAACACAAATGACTCTGGCGACAAAAAACCTAATCAACACAGCAACCTTTACCGCGCTCAAGTGTAAAGAGTGTGGCGAAGAATATGAGCCCCTAGCCAAACACGTTTGTGACTTCTGTTTTGGCCCCTTAGAAGTCAAATATGATTATGAAAAGATTCGCCGCACCGTCAGTCGCGCTACCATTGAAGCGGGCCCTAATTCCTTATGGCGTTATCGCTCTTTTCTTCCTGTTGCTACAGATAATTTTATTGATGTTGGTACGGGGATGACTCCACTTGTCAAATCCCACCGTCTTGCCCGCCGCTTAGGCTTAAAAAATCTTTATATTAAAAATGATGCTGTTAATATGCCCACTCTTAGTTTTAAAGATAGAGTGGTATCCGTTGCCCTGAGTCGTGCCAGAGAATTAGGGTTTAGCACTGTTTCCTGTGCTAGTACAGGTAATTTGGCTAATTCTACTGCCGCGATCGCGGCTTATGCCGGTTTAGATTGTTGTGTCTTTATTCCCGCGGATTTAGAATCGGGTAAAGTGTTGGGTACTTTAATTTATAATCCGACATTAATGGCGGTTGAAGGCAATTATGATCAAGTAAATCGTCTTTGTTGTGAAGTAGCAAATACTCACGGTTGGGGTTTTGTTAATATTAATCTCCGTCCGTATTATTCGGAAGGTTCCAAAACCCTTGGTTATGAAGTCATCGAACAATTAGGCTGGCAATTACCTGATCATATTGTCGCGCCTCTCGCCTCCGGTTCTCTCTTCACCAAAATTTATAAAGGGTTCCAAGAATTTACGGAAGTGGGTTTAGTGGAAGGTAAAAAAGTCCGCTTTAGTGGAGCTCAGGCCGATGGTTGTTCTCCTATTGCCCAAGCCTTCCGTGAAGAGCGTGATTTTGTTAAGCCTGTTAAACCCAATACTATTGCTAAATCCATCGCGATCGGAAATCCGGCTGATGGGATTTATGCCTTAGAAATTGCCCGTAAAACGGGTGGAAATATTGAATCTGTGAACGATACAGATATCATAGAAGGGATTAAACTTTTGGCGGAAACGGAAGGAATTTTCACGGAAACCGCAGGCGGTACAACCGTTGCTGTATTAAAGAAATTGGTTGAAGCGGGTAAAATTGATCCTGATGAAACGACGGTTGTTTATATTACTGGAAACGGCTTAAAGACACAGGAAGCGGTGCAAGGGTATATCAATGAACCGTTCACTATTGAGCCGAAACTTGAGAGTTTTGAGCGTGCTTTAGAACGGGCTCAAACTCTGAATCGTCTGGAATGGCAACAAGTTTTAGTTTAAGTTTGTCAGATTTTTGTCATAATAACTTTTAGTTATTATGACAAACCCAAGAAACCCGGTGGGAGCATTTCATTTTTGTAAATTGGTAGTGGGAGCGGAGAGCTCCCTATTAGATCCCGCCTTAGCGAGACGTTTGTGCTACGCACAGGCTACGCCAACCCACTACAGTTTTTTTTGGGACCTTAAGATGCACCCAACCCGGTTTCTCTTCAACTCGTTAAAACAAATAAGAAAGGATAAAGGCGCAATGGCTGTTCAAGTTTTAATTCCCACACCTCTGCAAAAATTTACCAATGAGCAAGCGACTATCGAATGTGATGGTAGTACAATTGCTGAATTAATTGAGAATTTAGAGAAGGCTTGTCCGGGTATCAAAAACCGATTGTGTGATGATTCTGGGCAACCGCGTAGATTTTTGAATTTCTACGTTAATAGTGAGGATATTCGCTTTTTAGAGGGGACTGAAACCGTCCTCGCGGATGGTTATGAAGTTAGTATTGTTCCTGCGGTTGCGGGGGGTTAAAATCGGTTTTTTCGGGTTTAATCTTCACTCTTTTTGTTAACTGATTTAAGAGACATTCTACCTGGGTGTCTTTTTTTTTGCGCGATCAAGGGCAAATATAAATATAAATAGCCAAGACGCGGAGGATTTTCTTAATTGCTAAAACCCCTAATTTTATAGCTTCTTCCTTCTTCATTCTTCCTTCTTCCCTCTTCCTTCTTCCTTCTTCCTTCTTCCTTCTTCCTTCTTCCTTCTTCCTTGATACTTTTGGTGCTAAACTGGATTTAGATAATTGGCCAGAGGGTGTTTACTTTATGGCAGATGGGTTTAGAAGCGCGAACGGCTCCTGCCGTCGCCGCGCCTGCGGCTATCGTCGCGATTAATCAACTGCCCATAACAGAAGATACTCTTTGGTTAAGGATTTTAGGAAAAGGTGTAAATCAAGAAGCAGCAATTAGCGAATTGATTGCACTATCAAAAGACAATCCCTTACGCCAAAATGCTCTGGAACAAATTGCAAGTTGGCGAATCAATGTTCAGATGAATCAAACATTAACTGAAGATGATAGGGAGTTGATTATGATGTTATCTCCTGCTTATCAGGAATGGCGCCTAGCAACTTTACAAGAAGGTCGACAAGAAGGCCGACAAGAAGGCCGACAAGAAGGCCGACAGGAAGGCCGACAGGAAACACAGCGCCTTTTTATGGAAACGATGCTGCGAGTCCGTTTTGGTAGTTTAGATGAAACTTTATCTGGAGTTATTGAATCTTTACTACAGTTACCAACGGAGGATGCTGCACGTTTTCTGTTGCAATTGTCCCGCGAGGAATTGTTAGCTCGCTTTGGCACAAGTAACAATAATTAAATCGGACAAATAAGGGGGAAATTTTACTTAATAATCTCCCCCTTATTTTTCAATTAGACATCTCCCCAAAATCCGATCAAAGGCAGGCTTAGCCTACCCTAGGATAATTTTAGAAGATGTCTATAAGATCGCGGCTGTATCAACCCAAATTACGGTGATAATCTGGCTTTTCCAAGACGACTGGTTTCATACCACTTAGCAATTTCAGGGGCCCATTGTTGAAAATGAGGCCACATTAAATCACAGAGTTTTTGAATTTCTAATTGGGCATCCTTTTTATGTCTTAAATCGCAAAAATGCAAGAAGGATCTTAAGTTAAAACTAACGACAAAATGTTGACGATAATCAAAAGGTAATTTGCCTCGCGCGTGTTCTTCCGACATTCCTAATTCTTCGGTATCTTTTTGATAGCGTTGGGCTGCTTCTAAACACCATTGTAAGTCGATTTCCCGTTGTTCTGGGGAATAGTAATATTTTTTGCCTTGACGATCTGTATAATAGCCAACAGGACGTAAATAAAAGACTTCTTCGATGTGTTTTTTGCCTTGGGCTACTTCAATAAATTGATGTCCGGTGTAGCGAAAAGAGTTGTGAACAACTACGCCATTCGCAACAAAGTTATGCCATTTTCCAGAGACTTCTAAGTCATAGGTTTTTTCTAATCCTAAGTATCTGACTTGCACAACTTTTACCGGGTGTGCTTTTAGTTGTAAACATACACTTTCATCGGTTGCTGAAAGATTTGGGTTAGGGTTCCTTGCGAGCAGCGCGATCGCGTCTTGACTTTTAGTAAGATTCCCTGTAATTAAGGGATTTTGTGAGTCAATTTTCTCACGCACTAAAACACCATTTGTCATTAAATAACAATCATCACGATAGCTAACGACTTCGCTGTTAGTATCAGTTATAAGTCCGATCGCGTCCTTCATTATTTGCCAACCTTGATGGGTAAAAAGACGATGATTCTCCGTACAATCTAAGGTTTTCCCATCTTCAAGTGTTACCCGATAAACAGGTTGAATGCCTTGAAAAAACACTTCTTTAATATTACCCAATTCAAACCGCCCTGTCTCTTCATTAAGCACTCTGAGATTCATTTTCTCAAGAGAAGTTTTCTCCTCTCTGGCAATTGGGGGCTGGCTTGATTTTGCACCCGTCCACAATAACTCATAAATTTCAGAAATCTTAATTTTTTTTAAGCTTCCTGAAGGATTGACAAAAGTTACCTCTGTATCTCCGGCGAGACATTGAACATCAAAACTGATACCAACGCGATGAGTCCTCGCTTGTTGCATTACACTATGGGGAAAATACCCACAATTAAAGACAATTTGCGGATGTTCTAAAGGCCCATAATGACCGCGATCGCCCGATAAAAGTCTTTTCACCACCACTTCACCGCAATTTTCCTCACTTGGCCAATTATCTCGATCATCGCAAACAAATTTATCGCTATAATCTTGATGAAGGGCGGCATATATGACTTGTTGCGGATTAGGAGTTTTCGAGATAACTTCTACTCTAAATCGATCCATATAATTAACCTTGACTAATTAACTCACAACTGGGAAATTTTCTACACAACCTTGTTGTTTTTCCCATATTTGTGTATCATTATTTCAGATAATGACACACTTATCCCACTTTTTTAGATTATCTTAACAACTATTACCAAGATGATGCTTTCAGATCGCTTTACAGAAGCTCTTATTTATGCTAGAGAACTTCATGCCACTCAAGTGAGAAAGGGATCGGGAGTTCCCTATATTGCCCATTTATTGGGTGTCGCGAGTATTGCTTTAGAATATGGGGCTAATGAAGATGAGGCGATCGCGGCTTTACTCCATGACGCGATCGAAGATCAAGGGGGAAACGCGACTCGCGAAGAAATTCGTCGCCGTTTTGGTGATATTGTCACTGAAATTGTTGATGGTTGTACTGATGCTGATACAATTCCTAAACCCCCTTGGCGACAACGAAAAGAAGACTATATCGCGCATCTTCCAAGGGCTTCTGCCTCCGTGCGTTTAGTTTCCGCGGCCGATAAGTTGTATAATGCTGCCACTATTCTTAAAGATTATCGCATCTTAGGAGATAGTATTTGGAGTCGTTTTAAAGGAGGAAAAGAAGGAAGTTTATGGTATTATCGTGCGCTAGTGGTGGCATTTCGTCAAGTGGAATCAACGCCATTAGTAGATGAATTAGATCGGGTTGTTTCGGAATTAGAAAATTTCGTGAAAAATGAAAGTAATAGTTAGCAACGGATTTTATAACGACGGATGTAACGAATGAAATATATAGCCATCCTAAATAGGTTATGAGAGTTTTGGGAGTGCGAGTATCTGGCTCCCGTGGAATAGGCATAGCTCCCGTCACAGGCAAGATGCCTGTGCCACAAATTTCACCTCTGAAATGTCAACACTATATTCACGATTACCGATTACCGATTACCGATTACCGATTACCCCATCCCCAATTATGGCAAACTTACGCTTAGAAAAAATTACTCGCCGCTTTCAAAATGTGACGGCAATTGATGATATTAGTTTTGATGTTCCCGATGGTCAATTTTGGGTATTAGTTGGCCCTTCCGGTTGTGGAAAGTCAACTATTATGAGAACGATCGCGGGTTTAGAAAGCACGACAAGTGGAAATCTTTATATTAATAATATTTTAGTGAATGATATCCCGGCGCGTCAAAGGGATGTCGCGATGGTATTTCAAAATTATGCCCTTTATCCTCACATGACCGTTGCTGAAAATATCGCGTTTGGTTTAAAAATGCGGGGAGTAGAAGCTCATAAAATTAAAGAAAGAGTTGGAGAAGTAGCGCGATCGCTTTCTATTGATCATCTGTTAAATCGTAAACCCAAACAGTTATCAGGAGGGCAACAACAACGGGTAGCATTAGGAAGAGCGATCGCGAGGGAACCGAAAGTTTTTCTATTAGATGAACCCTTATCAAATCTCGATGCCCAATTAAGAGATGATACCAGAGCCGAATTAAAACTATTACATCAACGGTTAGGAATTACCACAATCTATGTTACCCATGATCAAACAGAAGCGATGACATTAGCCGATAAAATAGTCGTTTTGCAAGAAGGTAAAATTCAACAAATTGGCGATCCCCAAACCATTTACTCCAAACCCAAGAATCGGATGGTGGCGACTTTTATCGGTAATCCACCTATGAATATTTTACCCACGACTTATACTAATGAAGGTTTTTTATTGGGAAATCAAATTTTAGCTTGTCCTCCGGCAATTCGAGAGAGAATTAAACCCCGTGAAAGTCAAGGGTTTGATTTAGGGATTCGTCCCGAAAATTTAGAATTTTTGACCGATAATATGCCTACTTATACGGATTTTGATGCTGATCCTTGGGCCTTAGAAAAAGTACCTTTAGAAATCGAAGTACAAGTAGTTGAACCCTTGGGACGTGAAATTTTAATTCGTGGGAGTTTACCCCTTATTGAAGGTGAAAATTCGGCGGCTAGTCTGATTCAACTCCAAATAGCTCCTAATATAAAGGTACGTCCCCGCGATCGTGTTTCTATTCTCCTTGATTTCAATTATTTATTTATCTTCGATCCCAGTACAGGCGAAACCCTTTATCCTTAATCATTGTAGGTTGGGTTGAGGCACGAAACCCAACGGGAGTAGTAGGTTGGGTTGAGGCACGAAACCCAACGGGAGCATTTCAAAGAAGCAAAAAAAACTGTAGTGGGTTGGGGTAGCCTGTGCGGAGCATCGGACGTCTCGCTCCCGCCCGGATTTAATAGGGATCTCTCCGCTCCCACTACCAATTTACCTTGAGGAGATGCTCCGAACCCAACCTACTAAACTTATTATTTATTCTGCAATTCTTGTTTTAATTCACTGGGAGAAAAAGCACCATATTCCGTAATAATACTGGCAATTAATTCCGCAGGAGTGACATCAAAGGCGGGATTATAAAAATCGACACCTTCAGGACAAATGCGTGTATTTCCTACTTGATAAAGTTCCACTGGATCGCGCTCTTCAATGGGGATTTGACTGCCATCGGATAATGTAAAATCTATGGTAGATAAAGGCGCGGCAACAAAAAAGGGAATATTATGAGCTTTGGCAACTAAAGCTAAACTATAAGTCCCTATTTTATTCGCGGTATCCCCATTTGCGGCAATACGATCAGCACCGACTATTACCGCGTGAATTAAGCCTTTTTTCATACAATGAGCGGCCATATTATCACTAATTAATGTCACAGGAATACCCTCTTGTGTACATTCCCAAGTCGTTAATTTTGCCCCTTGTAAACGGGGTCGAGTTTCATCGGCATAAACTCTTGTGAGTCGTCGATCGCGCCATGCGGAGCGAATAACACCTAATGCGGTTCCATATCCCGCGGTGGCGAGGGAACCAGCATTACAATGAGTTAAAATATTTAATTTTTCCGGTGTTTTTGGTAAAACAGTTAATCCATGATCGCCTATTTGTTGACAAGTTTGTAAGTCTTCGGCTTGAATTTTTTGGGCAGTTTCTAATAATAGTTTTGGTAATTCTTCGACAGTAATATTAGTTTCTTGTGCGGTTTTTAAGACGCGATCGATTGCCCAAAATAAGTTAACCGCGGTGGGGCGAGTCGAGCGTAAATAATCACCAATTTTTTCTAATTCTATTAAGAATTGAGCGCGATCGCTTGTTGTGATATCGCGGGCACCGAGATACATTCCATAGGCCGCAGAAACACCGATCGCGGGAGCCCCTCGAACAATCATCGTTTTAATCGCGTTTCCCATTGCTTCACAGTCGCAAATTTCCACAAGAGTATATTCATTGGGTAAACGAGTTTGATCGATCAGAAGCACGCGATCGTCTTGCCAAACAATAGGATAAACGGGAGAAGTCATAGATTTAAGATTTGTCAGAATTAGTATAGGGTTATTTTATCGGAAAAAGGCCCATAATACCTGAAAATTTGTTTAAGTTGTTTGGGGAATCGTCGTCTTTTCATTGATCAACTAAAAAAAGCGCGTTCTTTTTTTTATTTGAGAGACGCGATCAATGTTCCTTTAGTCTTATAAGTCAAGCAATGTAAAAAGTTCTTCCTTTTTTACTTCATTTTCTAAAACATCCTCCACCATAAACCAATAATTAACACTATCTTTGTGAGTATTTAACTCCTCGATTGCTTTTTCAGTGACAGACACAGCCTGTAAAATCAGAACGGTCATTGACTCTGAGTTAGCTTTTTTTGCTCGACTTAAACTTTTGATAGCTGCACCAACACGCTCTAAAACTCCCGCGTGATCAATACCTCCTTTAATCTCAACAGCCACGAGAATCTCACTTTCTCTATAAATAGCCATATCAGGTTCATCAGAAAATACAATTTTGCGTCCATCTTTTAATTCGATAGATAAACCATCAGCCGTTTCATTAGAGACTAAATCTAAGTCATTTATGCGACGTTTTATAATTCCTTTAATGACAACTTCAAGCTGATTTACCTTAGCATTTTGCCAAGAGCCTTGAGCTTGAGTTCCCGCGGCCATACCCCGCCATAAATCAAATTCTCGAACATCTATTTTTTCATCAGATGCCACTAAATGACTAATAATTTTGTTTAAGTGTTGAGAAATTGCCCAAGCTATTTCCTCTCCGGGAAAACATCTAGTCTGCTCATAAGAAACTGTTGGTAGTCCCACTTGACTCATGGACTTCTGAGAAACCATTGATAACATTCTATAATAGCCAACCGCCCCAGCTAGTTTCATTAACACTTGGGGATTGGCAAATATAATTACGGGCTTAATTCCCCTATGAATGGCTTTATTCCACGCTGACTTAGAGATTTGTAATTTTTCTAAATTCCATTCAAGAGTTTCTCCTTTGATTTCATCAATTTGATAGGCAATATCGAGAAGTTGCCACTCATGTAATTTTTGGTGAAAAAACTCACTTTTTGCCAGTTGATCAATTGACCAAGCCGTTTTCTTTGATGATGTCATAAAAATTACCTAGATTTTTCCCAAGTTATGATACTTTCTCGGACAGGAATCCGTCCATATTTACCCATCTGTTGTGAACTGTTTCCTTTATAGCGCGCGATAATTATTTGATTAACTTTAAAACCCACTGTTTCTGCCATTTCTGAAAGGATTAAATCCACAGGTATTAACTCACCCGCAAACCGGACATTATCTACAACCATTGCTACTTTTGCTCCGGGTGCAAGCACTCTAGCCCACTCATTAATAACTTTACCCATATCGACAAAATAAGCCGTTATCATATCAGGAATACGCGGGTTATTTAAGTTTTTACCTTGTTGACGTAGCAATTCTACAACTTCTGCAACTGCCCCATGAGGCGGTTGATCTGTTTCACTGACTTTAGATTCGATATGCGATCGTAAAACTCCAAATCTTAAAGCCTTTAATTCGGCAAAATTTTTCACAAAATTAAAACAAAGTTCCAGTGAATAAGTCCGGGTATAATCGTAACGATAGACCTAGGGGGGTGATGTAATAATAGCTGTGGGTTGTTTTTCAAAATTAACAGTGCTTAAATCCCGTGCATCTGCTATTTGAACTGAGGGGCGTGGCAGATATTTTTTATTTTTCCAAAGGGTGCGAAGGGTTATGATATCTGCTTCGGCTTCCTTAACCTTTTGTTGCAGTATTTCCTCTGGGTTGGGGATCTGTTTATCCTTATTGAGTCGGAGAAATTGTCCATCTTTTGTTGTATAGCTGCAAGGTTCTAAAATTGCTAAAAAGAGAAGTAAGAAAATTTCTTTTAGGGGTGATTCTAAAGTGGTAATTGCGCCTTTCCATTGTCTTAAAAGTAGAAGCATTTCTTCAGAAAAAGCCTGTTTCATAATCGAAACATCCCCAGCGACTTCTCCTAATTCTGCCCCGGATACCATAGATTTTAGTTCGGCAAAAGTTTCGGGTAAAATACCCGGTTCTATGAATAAAAATAACGGGAGTGTACTCGCGATAAAAGCACCTATGGGCAGTTTATCAATTCCCACAGCAGAAAGAGGGTGCTGCATCGCAGTAAAAAGGGTAGTTACCATCCCACAAAAGGGGTCAAATAAATAATCTTTTTCTGTCAAATTAAAGCGTTTAATAAATTCCTGAACTAATTGAAACGAAAAAGCTTCTTTATAGCGATAGAGACGCAGTAGGGGAATAGATTTATTACCTGCATAAGAAACAAGTTGTCCCAGTCGTAAGTCTTCTTGCATCACTGGGTTAAATTTAATTTCTAGGCGCTGACGGATACGATCTGGTAATACCTCGTTTCTGGTTTTCAGTGTTTCTAATTCTTCCCATTCGGGAAATAAACTTAACTGTTTCACTGTTTTTTGCCTTTGACAAATTTTCTTAAGTATAGCATTTTTAAATGAGATGTAAATGCAGGGCTCTGAGCCCGTCACAGGCAAGATGCCTGTGCCACAAGTTTTACCTCTGAAAGGTCAACACTATATAAGCGCGACTTATTCCCAAGGGAAACGACATCGCGTGTCCCTTGGTTGTTTAACCTTAACGCGAAACACCCTCAAAAAAAACTATCACTTTTCGCCTCATTCCTTCCCACCAAATACTCAATTTACCCTTAATATACTTCCCTAAACCCTTAGAAATCTTCTCAAATTTATAGTAAAACATTAAATCCATAATATCCTCAGCCTTCAACGCGCTTAAATAAGCCACAGCCTTCTCAATTAAATCATCCGTATCTTGGGTATATTTCTTAATGGCAAACCTTTCCGAAAGATTCCATTTCGTGCCAAACTCCCGTAACATTTCCTTTTGATACTCACTAAAGTCTCCTATCTCATTTTTCAAATATTTCTCAATGTATTTAACCGCAATTTCCGCCCCATACATTCCATGTCGAATCCCCTCACCTCCCAAAAAATTAACTGTAGAAACGGCATCCCCGATCGCGATCGTATTATCCCGATAATAAATATCATTCAAACCGGAACTATACTTAAGAGTGGAACCATGAATATCAACAATTTGATAATCCCCCTCTTTGATGTGCAAATAATCCGTTATAATCATCTCTATATAACGTCTTAAAGGTTGAGTTTCTTCCACAACCTGATGTTCAACATTAATTTTACCCGCGCCTACTTTTAACCGATTCGCGTCCATCGGAAAAATCCAAGAATAACCCTTTGGCATCCATTTATGGCCTAAGAAAAAGACTAATGAGTCTGCATATTTTTGATAGACTTCCGGTGCAACCTCAATTAAATACTCAATTCCCGTCCCACTTAAAAACGGAGGTTTTTCACTTTCCTTATTATACATAACCGCTCTGGCAAATCCCGTCCCATCGACTAAGACTTTTGTACTAACCTCAATCACAGAAGAGCGCGATCGTGTCTTCAGAGAAACAATCGTTTTTCCCTCCTGTTTCTCATAGGAAATATAACGACAACCCAACCAAACATCACCACCATTAGCCTTCACATCCTGAGCCAAAAACTCGCGTAAACGGGCAAAACTTAACACCGCGCCCAAAGTCTTCGTCGACTCCCAAGTTTTCTCAACCTTAGTAGTAACTACCACAATTTTATGCCACAAACTCCCGATTACATCTTGAGGTAAATTAAAGCGATCGAGAGTATCAATAGGAGTTCCCGCACTAGAAAAATCATTTTCCGAAAAACTCTCATGTTGTTCAACTAATAACACTTGATAACCTAATTTTGCCAAGACGCGACCACAATGAGCACCAGCCGGGCCTGCGCCAATGATAACTACATCAAAATCTTGCATTTGACTTAGAGAAACTCCCTTAAAGAACATGACTTTTCATTAAACTCTAACATAAATTATCTCTTTTTCCCTAGGGGTGAGGTAAAAACTGAAGACATCTCCAACAACTATTGTGGCGCAGGCTAACCCTGCGATTGAGATGATTTTTGGGATATATCTTGATATTTTCTCGAAAATAAACCCGGTTTTCACCTAAGTCCTAAGAAAGAGAAAAAACCGGGTTTAAGAATATTATATTAAGCGAGAATCATTGAGAAAATCGTGCCAATAAATCCTCCCGCGACAATTGCAGAATCATACGCACAACATCCTCACGCGGTAACTCCAGAAGCCGAGGAATAATCCCAGAAAGGGCATCATCTAAAACCCCAAAACGCACCTTCAATAAATCGGTAATAAACGATCCCCTTTCTTCTAAAGTTCCTTCCTGTCGTCCCTCCTGTTTTCCCGTTAATTTTCCTTCCTGAAAAGTCGCTTCTCGCCATTCCAAATAAGCAGGTGATAACGTCATAAGCAACTCCCTGTCATCTTGTGTTGAATTTTGATTTAATTGGATATTGACACGCCAAATGGCAATCTGTTCCAAAGCATTACGACGGAGAGGATTATCCTGTGGCAGGGCAATAAGTTCATTAATGGCATTTTCTTGAGTTTTCCCCTTTCCCAGAAGTCGTAACCAAAGGGTTTCTTCTGTAATGGGTAATTGATTAATCGCGATAATAGCAGTCCTCAAAGCATCTGCCAGAAAATACACTCCACTAGGCTAATTATCTAGCTCCAGTTTAGCACCAAAACTATCTAATAAAGCCTCCGAAGCCGAAGTCGTCAATATCCATAAACGCGGTAACTCATTTTCCGTTACCGACTCCTCATCACGCCTTAATTGACGTAAAAACTCCCCTTGCACTGACAATAATTTTAAGAGACAATTTCGCACCTCTGTCTTACTAGGTTGATTGCGGAAAGCTTCCAACAAACAGGAAACCGTCACCAGACGCCCCAATACCCCTAACATTTGCGGAGCAGTCGTGCTTTGAGAGGAAGGCTCAAACCAGACATCCACCTGTTGCACCTCCGTCATGACATCACGCGATGATTCCACCGTCCCCAAAGGTGCTAAAAGTCCCTTAAGATATTGTTTGGCAAATTGATCATGGGGTTGTTTAGTCATTTCTCTCTCCTTTTGCCATTGGGATTGACGCGACCCCCCTTAATGATATACTAAGACAGCGATCGCTTATTTAGACATCTTTTTTGCAAATGTTCGACCCCATGACATTAAAAATTCGGCGCTTACATGAATTAGCACTTATGCCGAGATATGCCCATCCCAATGATTCTGGTTTGGACTTATTTTCCGTCGAAGATATTGATATTCCTGCACGAGAAAGCAAATTAATTCATACAGGAATCGCGATCGAATTACCCCCAGGAACCGAAGCACAAATTCGTCCCCGCAGTGGGTTAGCCCTTAATCATCAAATCAGTATTCTTAACACTCCGGGTACTGTTGATGAGGGTTATCGCGGTGAAATTAAATTAGTGTTAATTAATCATGGTAAACGCGTTTTTAAAGTCCGTAAGGGCATGAAAGTCGCGCAAATGGTAATAGCCCCTGTCATTCATGTAGAAGTTGAAGAAGTACAAGAATTAACCGCGAGTTTACGCGGTGATGATGCCTTTGGTTCCACGGGTTTGATTTTACCCGAAGAAATGAATCAATAATTTATGGGTTAGGCTACATTTTATTTCCATTTGTTACAGTTTATTTCACAACAAAATTCAATGGATAATCCTATTGTTATGAAGGACGAATCAGAAAGACCAACTTGGGATGAATATTTCCTCATGTTGGCGAAACTTACTGCCACTCGTTCTACTTGTCTGGCTTTTCCTGTCGGTGCTATCATTGTTAAAGATCGGCAAGTTTTAGCCACTGGTTATAATGGTTCGCCTTCCGGTTCGGTTCATTGTACTGCTCAAGGTTATTGTTATCCTGAGTTAAGTAGTTGTGACGCCAGTAAAACTTTACCCTCTCGCTCGGTTCATGCCGAAGCTAACGCGATCGCGCAAGCGGCTAAACATGGTATTAATACCAATGGCGCGAGTATTTATGTCACCCTTGAACCTTGTCTTTCTTGTTTAAAATTAATCATTTCTGCTGGCATTCGAGAAGTCTTTTACGAAACCCCCTTTAGTCTGGGACAAGGAGTTATTGTCCGTGACGCGTTTATTGCTGATGGGTTAGTGACTCTTAAACAAATTAAAGTTTCTGAACCTATTGCACAACGGGCGGCTTTATTTCTCTTAAATCCCACTTCAATCCCCAAACCTTCTTAATAGGAAATACTCTTATGATACCCTTTCTCAAGCTTAATGTCAAGAGTCCGGTTATCAATACTTTAATAAGTTTTTTTCCCTTATTAATTCTCATCGGTTTTAGTGGCTGTTCTTCTTCAGAAAAAGCATCATCACCTCTTGCCAAAAACCTCCCAGAAGCACCGCAATCGAGTGCGTCTCCTGCTTCTAAACCGGCTTTATTGGCTCCCCAGCCTTCTAAACCCTTGATGAAAAAAGCTGAGGAGTCTGGTGTTTCTCAAGACAAAAATTCTGAACCAACACCGAATACAGAAGAATATAAAGGGGTTGACGAAAATCAGTTTCAAAGTGTAATTCTTAATCCCCTTTCTACTTTTTCCATAGATGTTGATACAGCCTCTTATACCAACGTCCGTCGCTTCATTAATGAGGGACAATTACCCCCTAAAGACGCGGTGAGAATTGAAGAAATGATTAATTATTTCCCTTATAATTACCCTCAACCACAACGCGATCGGGCTTTTTCCATTAATACAGAAATAGCCCAAAATCCTTGGAACCCCAAACACCAATTAGTCAGAATTGGACTCCAAGGAAAACGCCTTTCCACGGAAAATTTACCCCCTAGTAATCTCGTTTTCTTAATAGATGTTTCTGGCTCCATGTCAGATCCAAATAAATTACCCTTACTCAAACAAGCATTTCGCTTATTAGTCAATCAATTAAGCCCAAAAGATAAAGTTTCCATTGTCACTTATGCCGGAGCAGCGGGATTAGCATTACCCCCTACTAATGGCAATGAAAAAAATAAAATTATCGCCGCGATCGATCAACTAGAAGCGGGAGGTTCGACAGCAGGAGCAGAAGGGATTAAATTAGCTTACGACTTAGCAAAACGCACATTTATTAGCTCAGGAAACAATCGTGTAATTTTGGCTACCGATGGCGATTTTAATGTTGGTGTATCCAGTGATGCCGAATTAGTAAAAATCATTGAACAATATCGCAAAGAACAAATTTTCCTAACTATTTTAGGCCTAGGAATGGGAAATTTAAAAGACTCCAAAATGGAACAATTAGCCGACAAAGGCAATGGAAATTATGCTTATATCGACAATCTTCAGGAAGCGAAAAAAGTCTTAGTTAAAGAATTGGGTGCAACCTTATTTACCATTGCCAAAGATGTAAAAATTCAAGTAGAATTTAACCCAGCAAAAGTGCAAGGCTATCGTTTAATAGGTTATGAAAATCGAATATTAGCCGCTCAAGATTTCAAAGATGATAAAAAAGATGCAGGGGAATTAGGGGCTGGCCATGCTGTTACAGCCCTTTATGATCTCATTCCTGTCGGAGTAGAAAGTGATGTGAAATTCCCCAAAGTTGATAATTTAAAATATCAACAATCCAAAGTCGATCCAAAAGCTTATAAAAGTAATGAATTAATGTTAGTCAAGTTACGCTATAAGGAGCCGAAAGCAGAAACATCTCAAGAGATTCAAGAGCCAGTTATCAATAAAGGAGTTAAACTGGAAAACGCATCAAATGACTTTAAATTTGCTGCGTCAGTCGCCGAATTTGGGATGTTATTACTAGATTCAAAATATAAAAGTAATGCTAAGTTTAATCAAGTATTACAATTAGCAAAGGAAGGCAAAGATGTCGATTTAGACGGATATCGGAGTGAGTTTATCCGTCTGGTTGAAACCAGCCAAAAACTCTCAGGAAAAAAATAATTAACGTTGTTAGTTAGACGGAGAAACCGGGCTTCTGGCTGGAGGGAAACCCGGTTTCTGGGTAGTTTTTCACAATTAGGAAGTAATGATTATTAAGAAACCGGGTTTCTGGCTTGATGGAATAGGCATGACTATTTTGCTTAACCCACAAACTTTCTGATATCTTCCCGGGCACGCGTCACAAAATTATGAGGCATTAAATACTCAAAGGCTTGTCGTGATTTCCGACAAGCTTCGGCAAAATCAGCATCGGACATTTTATCGTGAAATTCCTGCACAATTTCACCTAGTCTATTCAATTGGGAAAAAGGAACAAATACGCTAAATTCTTCCCATTTCAAATTACCTAAATCGGGTAATAATTGATTGGTATCAATAATAATGGGTAATCTTCCCGCGGAAATGACTTCCCAGAGTTGGAAACATCCATTATCATCACCCCTCACAATCAGAGTATAAGCATTATTATTAATGCTTTGTAAATATTCATTTCTTTGACGTATTTTTTCTTCGGGTGGTAAAATAAAAAAGTCCCCTATTCTCTCAATAATTGAGGCTTTCAAATTTGGGCATTCTCTCAAAGCATTAACGGCTCGTTTTCTCACCCATCGGGCAATAACTCGCCGCTGAGACATATTCAAATTTCTATTAATTGATAAATTCCCCGCGATCGCGCCTACGAAAGAATCTGTTACAGGAAGATACCGCATAATTGAGTTAATTTTTCCAGGGTATTCTGTATGGCCGACAAACCCGACTGTTGGTACTGAGGGCTTAGGAATAGTTTTCATCCTATGGCCAATATCAAATAACCAATTGGGGATTGGTAACGATTTTTCATCGGGCGATCGATAGGTGGATACGGCAAAAACTAATTCCCCTTCTAGGGGTTTATATTCTAATCCCTTTGTGAATGTTACCAACTTTCTTCCTGAAGCCAACACTTCTTTATTAAAAGCTTTGACTTTATCAAATTGGTGAGCATCCATATAATCTTTATAATGATTTGGTATCACCACTAAGGGCCCCGCGTCTTCCAATTTATTAAAGCGATGGATGGTTACTAATTCGGGTAAAATATCCCTGAGTTTATTCCAATACTCTACATCCGGTTCATCTTCGGAGGGAGTTGTATGAATCAACAAAATATTGGGACGAAATTTTGGTAAAATCAAATCTTCTTTGACCCAGATATCTAGTCTTTTTTTCAAGTCTTGATTTGTCATATTAGTTGTTTTGTGGGGTCTTACTAAAATATCATATTTGAGCAAGTGGGAAAAGTTTGCCGAAAAGTATCCTAACGTGAGATGCTAGTCTATTGATAACTGAATCTTACAAGAATGTGTACTGTTTCTACCGTTACTGTTACTGTTCCGGGTACGACGGCAAATTTAGGGCCGGGGTTTGACTGTATTGGGGCTGCTTTAACCCTCTACAATGAGTTTCAGTTTACTCGCCTTGATACTCCCGCGTCATCCCCCCCAGAAGAGATTGTCAAAATTACCGTTACAGGTTTAGAAGCCGATAGAGTTAATACTGATAAAACAAATTTAGCTTATATCGCGTTTGTTAAGTTATACGAACAGTTGGGACAATTACCGCCACCTGTTCATATCTCTATTAATCTCGGTGTCCCCCTCGCGAGGGGTTTGGGTAGTTCCGCGACTGCTATTGTGGGCGGTTTGGTGGGCGCGAATGCTTTGGCCGGTTCCCCTCTCTCTCAACAGGAGGTGATGCTTTTGGCGATCGCGATGGAAGGGCATCCCGATAATGTAGTTCCCGCGTTACTGGGAGGCTGTCGTCTCGCGGCCAGTTACGTCGAAACCCCTCAACCCCCTCTAATTAAGGGGGCATCCAGAGAGGAACTACCCCCCATTGACAAGGGTGCTGTGAATTGGGCAATTTGTGAGATCCCTTGGGGCGCGAATATTGTCCCCGTAGTCGCGATCCCTGATTTTGAACTCTCTACCGCGGAGGCGAGAAGGGTTTTACCCGTTGAATATAGTCGCGCTGATGCTATTTTTAATACGGCCCATTTCGGGTTATTAGTTCACGCTTTACAAATTGGCAATAGGGAATGGTTGCGCGTTGCTCTACAAGATAAAATTCATCAGCCTTATCGTCAATGCTTAATTAAAGGATATGAAGTTGTCCAACAGGCGGCTCTTTCTTCTGGTGCTTATGGTTTAGTCATTAGTGGCGCTGGACCGACTCTTTTGGCGGTGACTGATGCCGCCGCGGCTGAGTCGGTAGCTACCGCGATGATGGATGCTTGGCGCAGTGTCGGGGTTAACCCTGATGTACGATCACTTTCTCTTGACTGTATTGGTGCAAAAGTTCATTTCTGAAGAAGGAAGAGGGAAGAGGGAAGATGGAAGAGGGAAGAAGGAAGAAGGAAGAGGAAAGATGGAAGAGGGAAGAGGGAAGAGGGAATAAACCACAAAGGCACAGAGGCACAAAGGAAGAAGGAAGAAGAAAACTTCCCTATTACCGATTCCCCATTACCCATTACCGATTACCGATTACCCAATCCCAAATTCCCTTCGCAAAAGCTACTGGTTGAATTAAAATGAAAAAGTCTGCTTTGGCAGGCTTTTTTGTCTTTTGAGGGGATATGCAGAAACTTCACGCGGAAATTTTGGCACTACAAAATCAAATTGAGGCGTTAAAGGCCGAACGCAAACAGATTTCTATTCAAAAAGCCTTACCTTCTGATGAGTCCCCAGAAGCGATCGCGATCGCGGTGCGTCGTCAAGCCCGTGAAAATGCAGAAAATTGGGCCGAATTGAAAGGCATCGAAGACGCGATCGTCTTATTAGAAAGTAAACTCATACAAAAACAACGAGAATTTGACAAATGGCAACAACGAAGTCCCATTGAATTACAAGTCGAAGCCGGAAGAGAACAAGCCCATATTCATGCAGCACGCATTAATCAATTAGCCCAGGAATTAGCAGAAGAAGTCAAAGCGTTAAAGGCGATCGCGGATGAAATAAGCCCCAATTATTGGCAAGTTTACTATAAGCCATTTATTACGGGATTTAAGAGCATTTCCGTGCCCTATGTCCGTTCCGATGGCGAGGTTTGGACAATTCTCAATCGCATTGTTTAGGTGAGAAAATTTTTTTTTGCCGGATTTATAGACCTTTTTTTTAACCGCAGATAAACGCAGATAAACACAGATGTTTTTCTGCGATTAATAATGATGATATTGCCCCCTCGACAGTTAGAACGTTATTAATGCCATAAACCATTAAATTTCTCCCTTCTTCCTTCTTCCCTCTTCCTTCTTCCCTCTTCCTTGACACAGTTATTTTTGATAAGGCTGAATATACCGTTTATTAGCTCTCACATAACATGAGCGAATGGGTAAATCTTTCACATCCTTTCCACCTCTGACATACATCCACGGTTTACCCTGATCATCTAAAGCATTTATGAATAGTTCATCAGAGCCTCCTCTACCGACATCTGTTTGAATAATATCGCCTTTTTTAAATAGTTTGACAACGGGTTGATTTATCCCCGCTTTTTGACGACAATTTAATTGATTCTCTACCACAACTAGCCAAAGAGAACCGGGCATTAAAGGACGTGGTACTGTTCCTTTTAAGGGGGCTTCATTGCTATAATAATCCCCGGACGCGTCAGGAGATTTTTGGGGTATATTTTGGGCAAAAGTTACCGTTAAATTTGACATCAAAAAATACATCAACCATATTATACCATAAAATTGATATCTTTTCATAATTCCTCTTTTTCTTTTTTTTACTGTAGAAACACGGCATCAATAGTTTGGGGGCAACTCGGCACGGGGGGATTGCCCCTACATTTTATGATCAAATTTTTACTGTAGAAACACGGCATCAATAGTTTGAGGGCCACCACGGGGGGATTGCCCCTACATTATTATGATCAAATTTTTACTGTAGAAACAGGGCATCAATAGTTTGAGGGCAACCACGGGGGGATTGCCCCTACATTTTATGATCAAATTTTTACTGTAGAAACAGGGCATCAATAGTTTGAGGGCAACTCGGCACGGGGGGATTGCCCCTACATTTTATGATCAAATGCTGAACGGCTTTATTTAGTTTTTTCGGGGGCTAAAGTTTTTACCGTTAACACTTGAGGCGGAGACGCGTCAGGTGGATAGACAAAATCTACTTCTACCACTCGTCTTTCTCCGGGTTTTAATTCTAATTTTACCAAGGGTTCTCCCCTTTGTCCACGTCTTTGTACTAAATGCACATAACGAGTTTCTCTCTGGTTTCGATCGCGCTCATAACTGACTCTCACAGTCCCTCTAAATAGAACTCGCGATAAGGGAGGCTCTAAAAAGATTAATCCACCTCCCATTAATTTATTCATTTTGATGGGAGTTTGTATTGTTAAAAGAACAGTTTGCTGGTTTTTTGTATTATTATAAAGAGGTAAACTTAAATTATATTCTATACCATAATTCCCATGAGCCATATAAGCCGTATCGTCATATCTTACTAACATTTTGGCACTTTGAGTTTGATTCGTGCCTAATTGTCCCGCGGGCAGGGTATTTAATCCATAGGAAAAGGCTTTTCCCCTTTCAGGAATAGTCAGATTAGAACTACCAGAATGATCAACTAATCGTGATCGCCATCGGGAACCTAATGCCACACCCGCGACTCTTCCATAAATCATACTACCATTAGTTTGATTCGGGGCAGTGGGAATGAGATCGCGAGGTTTGACGCGATCTGAATTTTTCAGTAAAAACTCCCATTCTCTCAAATTAGGAGCTCTTTCTTCACCCCTATGATCCCGAGGAGCAAACCTGGCTAAACTCGCGATATAAATTAAACCATTACTGCGAAGACGAATTAAACTAGAACGACCATTAATCGGTGCTTCTAAATCTCTTACAGGGATAGGATGATTCATTAATAATTGCGATTTTCCTGGGGGAATAATTAAAAAAGAGGGAAACCCAGAATCACGTTTACCCCGTAAAATATCATTCATTACCCGATTTCCCGGACCTGCATAAATTCTGCCTTGGGGGTTATCTAAAAAAGAGGGTAAATCAATAAAAGGCGCGTCCGGTTGACCTAAATAACTCGCCCCTTGTAAAATATTAATTTTGACAGGTTCAAAACCCGGATTAAATAAAATCACCCCTAAATATAAAGTGCGCCAATTATCAGGAGAAGGTGGTTGAGAAATATGATGAGTAAAGACATCAACCCTATCATTAAACACAAAATTTAAGTGTGCTTGAGGAAACTTTTTACCTTCCCGTGGAAAAGTGGAAAGTAAAATTCCCTCTTGAGATACCATTTCCGGACTATTACTATTAAAAACGGGAACATTATCAAGGTTTTCGGGTAAAGGTCTAACTTCTTGAACTTCGATAATTTCTTTAGTAAAAGATTCCGTATTTATTAATAAAATTACGGCGGATAATCCGAGAATACTAATAAATTTATAATAAGTTTTTAACGGAGTTAAAAATATAATCATTTGCCCAAAATTCACAGAATAAAACAATACAATACATTTTAGGGTAGGTTCAGTTGAGTCAGGAAATTGAGGTTTTGCATACAACAACTATGTTACAGAAAGCTCTCTCTAATTTGGGGGAAGGTATGGGTAAAGAAACTCGGTTTCTGAGTGACGAAAGAAGGTCGATCGCGTGGGGTAAAGAAACCGGGTTTCTCACCTGAGACTCTTGGCTCATCAGAGGATTTGGGAAAAGAAACCCGGTTTCTCAGAAACTCGTATCATTTAAAATCCAATTAACAGCCTCCGCCAAATCAGACGCGATATAATCCGGTTTAGTATGATGTTGATATTCCCCACTTAAAACACTTTCACCATAACCCGTTTGTACTAAAATACCAGTACATCCGGCATTATGAGCCATATCAACATCAGTAGCTTTATCCCCTACCATAAAACTTTTTCTTAAGTCTAAATCATGTTCCCACGCGGCGGCAACTAACATCCCTGTATTGGGTTTACGCCAAGTAGTCCAACGGGTAAACTCAGGATTTTTTGCCCCCTCCGGTGCGCTTAAATAAGGACAATAATAAAGCGCGTCTAAATGAGCTCCACCTTCTTCTTTTAATAAGCGACAAAGACGTTGATGTAATGCTTCTACATGACTAACAGGATAATAACCCCTTGCGGGCCCCGCTTGATTAGAGACTAAACAACAAAAAATATTTTGATCATTAAGACGACGCACTGCTTTTGCCACACCCGGAATTAAGTTTAAATCTTCCAGTTTATGAATATATCCGGCTTCTATATTTAATACCCCATCTCGATCTAAAAATACGGCTTTTTTCATAATAAATAAGAAGGAAGAAGGAAGAGGGAAGAGGGAAGAAGGAAGAGGGAAGAGGGAAGAGGGAAGAAGGAAGAAGGAAGAAGGAAGAAGATTAACCATTGATAATTATCAATTACCCATTCCCCATTACCCATTACCCATTCCCCATTACCCTTTTGATTAACTGCCCCACATTTTTTGGAGAACTTCTTGGGGAGAAATGTCCGCCATTTTACCTGTAGGTGATTTAATTCCGAGAAAGCGATCGCGCTTAGGCAATAACTTGGCCGGATCAGTCGGGCCAAATAAAGCAATGGTATAAGTTTGAACAGCAACAGCTAAGTGCATAGGAGCACTATCAGTACATAACATTAAATTAGCCGCCGCGATCATAGCCGACAATTTACCAACATCATCGGGAGATGTCACTTTGACATTAGGACAAGCCTTTATTAAACCTTCTACCAAAGCTTTATCTTCAGGGCCTTTAATAATAACCACTGGTAAATTAGGTTGACGTTGTTGCACATCTTGAATAATTTGTTTCCAACTATCAACCGGATAAATTTTGTCAATTCCCTTCTTTTGGGCTAATTGACTTGAGCCACCGTGAATGAGAATATAACCACTCTCTTTCACCCCTAAACGTTGTTGTTCCCCTTCTGCCCATTGGATATCAGATTTAGGAACATTAATTTTTAGAGGGGGACAGGGGGTATTAATACCAAACCCTTGTAGTAAATCATGGTACATCTGTGCGGCATATTGTTCAGTTTTGAGGGAGATAGAGTCCGTTAAAAACAAAGACTCGCCACCGCCACCATAACCAACCCGTTTGGGGACTCCAGTCAGCCATAATAATACCCCAACGGACCAACGCTGGCCCAAAGAGAGAACCGCGTCATATTCGCGATCGCGGATAATACCCAATAAATTACCCCAATCCGCAAGGGCATTACGGTCTTTAAAATCAAAACCAAAGACATCTTGGACAGACTTACAGACACGGTACGCGTCCTTTGCGCGTGGTTCCACAACCACATCTACCTCGGCCTCAGGGTAAGATTGTTTGAGGTCATCCAAGGTAGGGAAAAATAAAATTTGATCGCCGATCCCGCCTGGGACAAGTGCTACTATTCGCATCTTGGTCACTTGAGCTTGCCAACCCATCATTCTAATGGATGTATCGACTAGGCTGTTTCATTAAGGGCAAAAATTACGAAAAATCAAGATTTGGTAGGGGCGGGGGAGCCCAAATCTGTGACACCCACCCAAAAATGAGATAAACCCGCCCCATACCCAGCTGATCACTGAATAAAAGTATGATTTACCCGTAGGGGCGGTGCCCCCGTGCCCGCCCCCCCTTGCACCCCCGCGCCCGCCCCCCCGGTGCCCCCGTGCCCGCCCCCCCGGTGCCCCCGTGCCCGCCCCCCCTTGCACCCCCGCGCGCGGGTAGGGGCAACCACGGGGGGATTGCCCCTACAGATTTCATATCCCAATTCAGCAATGCCCGTTTATGTAGGTGATTTATCGGTAGGAAAATGGATCGCGCCCCTGGTAGGTTAGGGATCAAAAGCCCCTAAAGTGATAAATAGCAACCTAAATGAAGGAGTAAGGATGTATTTATTAATTCCAGCCGCGGGAATGGGGCGACGCATGGGGAGTAATCGTAATAAACTTCTCTTAACTTTATTGGGGAAACCCCTTCTGGCGTGGACTTTGATCAGCGCGGAGGCCTCAAAACATATCTCTGGGATCGGTATTATGGGACAACCAGAGGATTTTCCTGACTTTGAGGCGATTTTGGCAGATGTCGGACTCACAAAACCAGTCCAATTGATTCAAGGAGGCGCGACTCGTCAGGAGTCTGTTTATAATGGCCTACAGGCTTTACCCCCAGAGCGCGATCATGTCTTAATTCACGATGGGGCAAGATGTTTGGCAACCCCAGAGTTATTTGATCGTTGTGCAGAAGCATTATTACATTGTCCGGGCTTAATCGCCGCGATCGCGGTAAAAGACACCATAAAAATAGTAGATAAATCAGGATTAATAGTAGATACCCCCGATCGCGCACAACTATGGGCAGCCCAAACCCCCCAAGGATTTGAAGTAAAATTATTAAAAGAATGTCACGAAAAAGGGCGTAATTTAGGATGGGAAGTAACCGATGATGCCGCGTTATTTGAAAAATGTGATTTACCCGTGAAAATAGTAGAAGGGGAAGAAACCAATTTAAAAGTAACAACCCCAGTCGATTTAAGTGTCGCGGAGTTTATCTTACGTCAACGGTTTTCCAGTTAGGAATGAAAAATTAATAAAGTAGTGCAGGCATCTTGCCTGCTTTCTGGCATAAAGATTTTTTGTAGGTTGGGTTGAGGCACGAAACCCAACGAAGATGTTGGGTTTCGTGCCTCAACCCAACCTACGAATCAAGGCATTTTTCTGTAGGGTAGGCGTTAGCCTGCCATTGATCCGATTTTTAGGAGATGTCCTGTGTTATCCTGTAGAATAGACAAACTGCTCATATTAAAACTTTTTCACCCCTCGCGTCTTTAACCAAAATGACTAACCTTCCCTCTCCCTATGAAAATCTACCCGAACAAGTAGAATCTATTTTACGATTATTAAATAAAGAATCTTCTTTAAAAAATCAATACGATATCACCAAAATTAACACTTCTCTCAAAAAAGCGATAGATCCTCGTTTCGAGATTGTCTTTGCCGGAACCTTTAGCGCAGGCAAATCAATGTTAATTAATGCCCTATTAGGGCAAGAATTATTATTTAGTGATATTGGTCACGCGACGGGTACTGAATGTTATATTGAATATGCAGAATCGCCCGAATTAGAACGAGTTGTATTAACTTTTTTGAGTTTCTCCGAAATCCAAAAAGATGTCAGTGATTTATGTCAAGAGTTAAGAGTTAGACCAATTGATATTAATCAAAATACCGCGTTAGAGTTACTTTGGCAATCCTGCGAAAGAATTATTAAAGAAGAAGGTGGTCCCAAAAGTACCGAAAGGGCAAAAACCGCCTACGGTTTAAGACAATTATTAAAAGGAATGGACGATAATCGTAAATTTATTCATCCTAATGATAATGCAATTTATCGCATGGAACAATTAGGACTCTCTTTTAAAGATGCGACAAATTATGCCCGTCGAGGGACAAATAGTTCTGTCTTAAAACGGATTAATTATTATTGTCATCATCCCCTTTTACAAGATGGTAATGTTTTAGTTGATTTACCCGGCATTGATGCACCTGTGAAGCGTGATGCTGAGTTAACTTATCGTAAGGTGGAAGATCCTGAAGCTTCCGCGGTTGTCTGCGTGAGAAAAGCGGATTTAGAGGGCGAAACTCGTCAGGAAGAAGATAAGTTAACTCAAACTATGCGCGATAATTTTGGTATCCGCGATCGCGTGTTTTATGTATTTAATCGTATGGATAAAGTATGGAGAGATGTCAAACTCAAACAAAAGTTAGAAGACTTAATAGAAAGTGATTTTAGTGAGACACCCAGAGGCGCGTATCTTACCAGTGGCTTATTAGGATTTTTTGCTAGTCAAATTAAACATACCACGGAGCGCGATCGCTGGGGACTCGATACAATTTTAGCACCGAGTATTAAAACATTGGCAATTCCAGAGGAAACACCCCCCTTTGTCTTAGCCTTTAATGATTACTGTTTTTCCGGTAAACTATCCCCAAGTAAATTTCGCATTTATCGAGATAACGCGGAAAGCGAAAATGACACCTATTTGCGAATACTAAGTCTCTATCAAACCGAGATCATTGATCAGTTAATCGCAGATAGTGGTGTTGAAGACTTTCGAGAAGCCATTAGTCGCTATCTCAAAGAAAGTAAACGGAAAGAATTATTTACTAATTTAGCCGATGACTTACAAAAAGTCTGTGTAGCACTCCATGATTATTATCAGGAAAATTATCATTATTTAGATAGTCAACCTGCTAACCTCGAAGCCATGCAGGAAAGAGAATTAGAACAATTAAATCAGAAACTCCAAGATATCGCGAGCAGTTTCAAACAACATATTGAAACCGAAATTAATGAAGTCGTCATCGACAATTGTCCGGGGTTTAAGACAGACTTTGATAAACTACGCGAGAAGATGGAAAGTAGTTTAAAAGAATCCTTAGAAAAATTCTCCATGTTAGAAGCCTATCGCCAAACGACTCGCCATCATCAACGCAATAGTATCGCGCCCTTAGTGTCTATTTTAGGAGAATCTTTCTATTATTTAGCCAATGAATTAGAAGATGTTTTAGTCAAAGAGTCACGTCAATTAATTAATAGTTTCTTTCAGCGTTTACCCGAAAAAATCCGTAAATCTGAATATTACCATCAATTGAGTGAATTACTACCCGATGATGCCGGAATTATTGCCGGAATTAGGGAAGTCGAAAAACGAGTCAGGGATGGAATCGAAGATTTAGCCCGGGCAGAATGTGGCCATTATGTATTAGAAAGTCCAGCCTTATATAGTGAGAGAGATGTTTGGTTATCCCAATTTCGGGAAACCTTACAAAAAGCCGCGTTAAGTTTAGATGTAACACGGATGAAAGAGGCGGAGCCCGCGATTCGTAAGTTATTAGAAATAGATTTTCAACCAAAGGTGGGAAAAACTACCCAACAAACTTTTCGCCCCAAAATTGTCAAAACTTTACAGTCGCATTTGTTATTAATGGGGGAACAAAAATTTGCCCTTATTCCAACATTAGCCGATCGCGCTCGCGAAAACTTCAAAAATACATTAGGGAAAAAAGCGGAAGAAAAACTAGAGAAAAACCGTCAAGCCAAAGGGAAAATAGAGGAAAAAATGAGATTATACAATCAAGCCGTCATGGGCATTAATCAATGTTTAGAAAAGATGGGAGTCAGCGATAAACTTCCCGTGATAGATTTACCCGATATTCTGATAGTAACGGAAACAACGGAGCAAAAAATAGAAGAGACAATAAACCCGATAACGGAGGAGTCATTACCCGAAACTGCCGTGAAAAAAAAGTCATCTCGCACCGCTGATTTTCGTCATTTAAACCCCAAGAAATAGGAATTAATCGATGAAAAAAATTGCCCTGAGTTTATTTCTCTTAATTCTCGGTTTTCCTGTCACCGTGTTAGCCCAAAATAATGCCAATTCGGAGAAAATTTGTCCCTCTCAATTGGCTGGTAAAATTGACACGATCGCGTCTCGGAGAGAATTTACCCGATCGCGTTGGGGCATTTTAATCGAAACCCGCGATCGAGGTAATAAACTCTATGAAAAAGATGCCAATAAATACTTTATTCCCGCATCCAATGTCAAACTAATGACAACCGCGGCAGCATTACAAACATTAGGGATACAAGAGCGCATTCGTACCACGATTTATAATGATAATCAAGGTAATGTCATCATTGTAGGAAAAGGCGATCCTACCATTACAGAAACTCAATTACAAGACTTCGCAAAACAGTTAAAAAATAAAGGCATTACTCAAATTAATCAATTAATTGCCGATGATAGTTACTTTCAAGGGGATACCATCAACCCCCATTGGGAATGGGAAGATGTCCAGTCGGGGGATGGAGCGCCTATTAATAGTTTAATTTTTCATCAAAATTCCCTGGAATTAATCTTATCACCTCAAAGATTAGGGCAACCTTTACAAGTCAAATTTGCTGATCAAAATAACGCGAGTCAATGGCAGATAGAAAATCAGTCTGTTACTGTAGGCAAAAATGAAGCAGAATTTGTCGAAGTGGGCAAAGATTTGACAAAACCTGTGATTAAAATTAGGGGTAAATTACAAGTCGGCTCTGAGGATGAATCGGTTTATGTCTCAATTAGTAATCCGGCTCATTATTTTTTACAAGAGTTTCAACAAGTATTAATGAATGCCGGAATTAGGGTTAAACAACTTTCGGTTACGGCAAAACCTCAAACTTTAACCCAAGAATTAGGCATCATCGCGTCTCCGAATCTTGGCGAATTAGTCAAAGAAACGAATCACATTAGTAATAATCTTTACGCGGGTGTTTTATTACGTTTATTAGGAAAAAAAGGGAGTGTTAACCCTAACTTAAATAGCGAAGAAAAAGGGTTAGAGATGTTAAAAATAACCTTAAGTCAATTAGGGGTAAATGGGGATAGTTATTATTTAAAAGATGGCTCCGGGTTATCCCGTCAAAATTTAGTGACACCCCAAGCATTCGTGCAAACTTTAAGAGGAATGTCGAAATCTGCCAACGCATCAATTTATAAAGATTCTTTACCGATCGCGGGTGTGAGTGGTACATTAAAAAATCGTTTGAAAAATACCTCCGCGGAGGGAATTGTTTATGCTAAAACGGGTACTTTAACAGGTGTTGGAGCATTATCAGGATATATAGATAGTCCTAATTATGAACCCTTAATTTTTAGTATTATTGTCAATCAATCAGAATTATCTACCGCGAAATTAAGAAACGCGATCGATGATATCGTTTTAGTATTAAGTCGCCTCCAAAATTGTCAGTAAATGTTAATAGACATCTCCTAAAACCATTGTGGGGCAGGCATCCTGCCTGCCAAATATCTGATTTTGCGGAGATGTCTATTAAAAATTAGGGCGGGTTTACCAGTATTTAGGCTATGTAGAAAAGATAGGGTAAACCCGCCCCAACAGCACGATCGCGTATCCTTTCTTCTCTTCATACTTTAACTTCAAAGAAATGGAAATTAAATAACTTGACTATTTGCTTAGTAGTTTTGCCCATAAGTGCCGCAAAGCAGGCAAGATGCCTGCACTACGTTATTAATTTTTCATTCCTCAGTGCCGCAAAGCAGGCAAGATGCCTGCCCTGCACTACTGTATTAAATTTTCATTCCAAAGTGATCGAAAATACCCCCTTTGTGTACTTTGTGCCTTTGTGGTTAATTACTTCTTTCTTCTTCCTTCATTAAATACGATGAGGGGAACGATAAAAAGGACGTTTAACAACAGTAGCCGGATAGGTTTTACCGCGAATTTCTACATCTAATTGTGTACCCAGTTTCCCTAACGCAGAAGGAAGATAAACCAGCGCGATCGCCTTATTTAAAGTAGGCGATAAAGTGCCACTTGTTACCTCTCCCACTAATTCATTATTAGAGAAAACTTTATAACCATGACGGGCAATATGACGGCCGGGTAATTCTAACCCTACTAAGCGTTGAGAAACACCATTTGCTTTTTGTTTCTCCAAAACATTACGGCCAATAAAATCACCCTTTTTATCAAGATGAACTAACCAACCTAACCCCGCCTCTAAGGGTGTCGTTTTTTCCGTAATATCTTGACTATATAAGGCCATTGCTGCTTCTAATCTTAAGGTATCTCTTGCCCCTAAACCACAGGGAGTTACACCCTCCTTAAGCAAATTTTGCCATAATTGTTTGCCCTCTTCAATATCAATCATTACTTCAAAACCGTCTTCCCCAGTGTAACCAGTCCGCGCGATAAAAGTCGGCTTTCCTAATACATTTGTCTCTAAATGACCAAAATTTTTCAGGGAATTTAGATCCGCGTCGACAAAGGGTTGAAGAAATGTTAAAGCTTGAGGACCTTGTACCGCGAGTAATACTTTTTCCTGAGAAATATCCGTGAATTGAACATCGGAATTTTCTAAATAAGAACTAATCCACGCGTGATCAGAAGCTCGCGTCGCGGCATTAACAATTATGACACCGTGATGTTCATCGGTAGTAGCATCAAGACCTTGATAATAAAAGATAATATCATCTAAAATGCCCGCGTTAGCATTTAATAAGACTGTATATTGAGCTTCTCCTGGCTGTAAACGTGCCAAGTCAGAAGGAACTAAAAATTGTAATTTCTCAATTAATTGTTTCCCCTGAAATCTAAACATTCCCATGTGAGAAATATCAAAGATTCCTACTCGCGATCGTACCGCGTGATGCTCCTGGGTAATCCCACTATACTGCACAGGCATTTCCCAACCTGAAAAGGGAACTATACGCGCCTTTAATTCGACACAGAGATCAAATAAAGGGGTGCGCTTCAACGGATACGCGATCGTGCTCTGGGAATTTTCCCCATTGTGGGGTGAAGTTAAATTTGTCACAGTATGGTCTACCATCAGATATACACTTTACAAATTTTAGGAGAAATTGATGATAAATGCTCTTACAATTTACAAAACCAGAGTCTCGTGACTCTTTCTCATCTCATGATGCCTATTTTATCTTTCAGGGTGCTTAACCATATTTGTTTTAAGTGTCTTATCCTCTCAAAATCCTTTCCTAGTAGCAAAAAGGGGGCTACGGAAGAAGTCGAGTGAACGAATGAACGGAAAAGTATCACAATTAATCACGATTGTCAAGGGATGGATCACCGGAAAAATCCCCACAAGACGAGTTAGATTAGGGAATCCCCTAACATCCATTTTGGTAAAGACGCGATATCTGCCCCTCATCGTCGGCCTAAGTCTCTCAACCCTCGCGGTGTCTCTCTGGCGGGAGTTAAACCTCCAAAAAGAGCAAATTCAAAAGAAAACCCCATTACCCATCAATTATATTGAAACGGGATTCAGGCAACATGGGGATCAACAATTTTTCCACCTGTCAGCATTTGTCTTAGGGGGGGGATTTCTTATTGCTTTTTTTGTCGCGTTAGCTATTTATTTTGCCCAAAAATTTTATCTACGGGCTCGACAACTTGAATTAGCCAATCAAGAATTACAACAAGAAATACGCGATCGGCAACAAATAGAAATAAATTTACGGGAACGAGAACAACAATTAAGAGAAAGTGAAGAGGGGTGGCAATTAGCTCTAAAGGGAAATAACGATGGTATTTGGGATTGGAATATCATCACCAATGAAGTTTTCTTTTCGACGCAGTGGAAAGCCATGTTAGGTTATCAAGATCATGAAATATCCCAGGATTTTTCGGAATTTTTTAATCGACTTCATTCAGAAGACAGAGATAGAATCATAGAAGCAATTCAAGATCATTTGCATAAGAAAACCACCTTTTCTAGTATCGAACATCGACTTTTATGTAAAGATGGAACTTACAAATGGATTCTCACGAGGGGTCAAGCCCTCTGGAATGAAAATGGTAATCCTATCAGAATGGTAGGTTTCCATACAGATATTACAGAAAACAAGCGATTTGAAGAAGAATTGCGATGGAAAGAAACCCTTTTACGTTCTATGGCAAATACATCCCCATTAGGTTTTTATGTTGTCGATAACCGCACGGATGATATTCTCTACTTTAATCACAATTTTTGTACCATTTGGCAATTAGAACATCTTGAAGAACCCATGAAAAAAGGTTACTTCAAACACAATAATATTATTAGTAAATGTTTAGAATTAGTGAGTAATGAAGTCGAATTTTTAGAGTCTTTCTGTCATCACGAGAATCAGAAGAATGATAATATCATTACCGAAGAAATATTTTTTAAACAGTCCAAAGTGCTTCGTGTGTTTTCGGCTAAAATTAAAAATAATGACAGCTCAGAACCCAACCAATTTACCTGTAGTCGTCTGTACTTATTTGAAGATATTACCCATCAAAAAAAAGTTGAATTAGCACTAAAATTGACAGATTTTGCTTTAGAAAAATTGGCAATACCTACAATGTTAATTCAAAAAAATGGTAAAATTTTAAAAACAAATGAAGCCTGTTCTCAAAAGTTAGGTTATAGTTATGAAGAAGTGGAAAAAATGTCTGTTTATGAACTTGACAAAAATTTGACTTTAGACGGGTGGCAGGCTCATTGGGCAATACTCAAACGTCAACGGAGTTTAAATTTCACTTCACAAATTCTTACCAAAGAAGGAATATTATTACCCGTAGAAATAACCAGTAATTATCTGGAATTTCATGGTCAAGAATATGTCTTTTCTTGCGCCCGTGATCTCACTGCTGATTTACAAGCTAAACAACAAATAAATGAATCAAAAGAATATATGGAACTGATATTACAAGCTTCTTCAGATGGTTTCTGGGATTGGAATTTACAGACAGGAGCAATTTATCTTTCCTCCCGTTGGAAAGAAATGATTGGCTATGGTGACAAAGAACTTCCTAATGAATTATCATCTTGGCAAAAAATTATTTTTAAAGAGGATCAAGATGCTTTAATGCAATTAGTTAATAATCGTGAGCATTCTCACAATTCCCGATTTATCAAAACTCACAAATTATATCATAAAAATGGTTCGGTGATTAATGTTTTAGCGCGAGCTATTAAAATTAACGATCAAAATGGAGAATGTATTAGAATGATTGGGACTCATACTGACATTACACAATTAATTCAAACTCAAGAAGAACTCCGCAAAAGCGAAGAAAGAATCAGTGCGCTTTTAAATGCCATGCCAGATACAATGATACGTTTACGAATTGATGGTACTCTCTTAGATTATCATGGTCAAAAAGAGCTGTTAATTCCCTTTAAGAATAATCATGTATCCGGGTTTTTAATTACAGAAAAAATAAAAGAACATTTATTAATTAAATTGGAATTAGCCATAACAACTGGTCAATTACAAACTTACGAATATCAATTAAATTCTGCTGATGGAATGCACTATTATGAAGCGAGACTGGTGAAAAGCAATGCTGATGAAGCTGTTTGTATTATCCGTGAGATGACTCAAGGGATAAAAACAGAAGAAGCTTTACGCAATAGTCGAAAAATTATTGATAAAATTGCTGATTCAACTCCCAATATTCTTTATGTTTATCATTTGATTGAGCGTAAAATAGTTTATCTTAATCGTGCTACTATTGATGTTTTAGGTTATACAAAAGAAGAGATTTTAGCGGGTGGTATCGAAGGCTTACAAAGACTGATTCATCCAGAAGATATCGCCCAATTTTCTGAATATTTAGAGCAAATCATGATCGGTTTAGATGGTAATGTTTTTGAGTTTGAATATCGAATGCAAAGTGCCAATGGCATCTGGCGAAACCTGATCAGTCGAGATACTATTTTTACACGCACATCGGAGGGAGTCCCTGAACAAATTTTGGGAACCGCGATCGATATGACGGAAAGTAAAATGGTACATGAGGAACTGACAAACCGACTTAATGAAGTGAAAGAGCGTAATGAAGAAATTACTTTATTAAGTCACATGACTCATTTATTACAAGCCGCTATCAGCGTTGATGAAGCTTGGTTAGTAATTTCTCAGTTAATGCCTATGTTATTTCCTCATAATTCCGGGGGAGTTTTTCGACTAAATCCAGTATTTAATTCTCTGGAAGGTGTAATTATTTGGGGAACTCCCAGCACCACCCAGGAGTTATTTTTATTAGATGAATGTTTAGCTCTTCAAAAGGGCCAACCTCATTTACAAGAACATAAGTCTAATGTTTTATGTTGTCAGCATTTAATTTCTTGTCCCCCCGCGATGTCTTTTTGTATCCCCATTGCTAATCAAGGGGAAACAATTGGTTTATTTTATCTGGGTGCGGGTTTAAAAAATTATAATCTTTCTCAAGGGGATATCCTTTTGTCTCAAGAGCAAACTATTCCTAAAGATAAACAACAGTTAGCCGTCACAGTAGCGCGACAAATTTCGATGGGATTAGCTAATTTAACTCTGCGGGAAACTTTGCGACATCAGAGTATTCGTGACTCTTTAACGGGTTTATATAATCGCCGTTATTTGGAGGAATCTTTAGAAAGAGAAATTCATCTCGCGAGACGGAATAAGAAAACTTTGGGTGTGATTATGTTAGATGTGGATCACTTTAAGCGATTTAATGATACTTTTGGCCATGACGCGGGTGATGTTGTGTTACGAGAATTAGGATTTTTTTTACAAAATAATATTCGTCGATCTGATATTGCTTGTCGCTATGGTGGTGAGGAATTAACGGTAATTTTACCTGGTGCTTCTTTAGAGCAAATAACTGTACGGGCTGAACAGTTACGCCTGGGAGTTAAGGCTTTAAAACTTGTTTATCAAGGTCAGTCTCTTGGTAATATTACTTTATCTTTGGGAGTGGCTTGTTTCCCTCAACATGGTGACTCTGGTAAGGATGTAATTCAAGTCGCTGATGCCGCGTTATATCAAGCCAAACGACAAGGACGCGATCGCGTGGTGGCTGCTGCTAATTAACTCTTTAAAATTAGTCTGTTATCCTCGAAAATCCTTAAGTCTATAGCAAGTCTAAATCATTGATACAGATTTGTAGGGGTAGCGCCAGAGTGCCTACCCCTGATCAATCGGGGCAACCACGGGGGGATGGGGGGGGTGGGGCAACCACGGGGGGATTGCCCCTACAAACATATTACAATTGAAATAGGATTGCTATATTTTGGTGCTAATGAAAGCTTCTATTTGTGGTGAGAAAATTATTGAGAGGAAAGAATGAGGAAGAAAAAACGACCGATCGCGGTGGATTTATTTGCGGGTGCTGGGGGTATGACTCTAGGGTTTGAACAAGGGGGTTTTGATGTCCTTGCCGCGGTAGAATTTGACCCGATTCATTGTGCTACCCATGAGTTTAATTTTCCCTTCTGGTCGATTTTATGTCGCTCTATGACTGATATTACTGCCCAAGAAATACGCGACAATTCTGATATTGGATCTCAAGATATTGATGTGGTTTTTGGGGGGCCTCCCTGTCAGGGTTTTTCTTTAATGGGTAAACGGGCTTTAGATGACCCCCGTAATGAGTTAGTTTTTCATTTTATGCGCTTAGTTATTGAGTTAAAACCTAAATATTTTGTTATGGAAAATGTCCCTGGTATTGCCTTCGGTAAACATCGACATTTTTTGCTGGAAATTATTAATAATTTTCGGGCTAATGGCTATGATGTGGAAGAAAATTATCAGGTGTTAAAGGCTTCTGATTATGGAGTCCCCCAAACTCGATCGCGCTTATTTTTATTGGGCTGTCGCGAAGGTTTACCTTTGCCTAAATATCCGGTGATTTTACCCGCAAAACCTCCCACTGTTTGGGACGCGATCGGTGATTTGCCCATCATTGAAAACTACCCGGAGTTATGGGATTCTGATAGCGCGAATGTCCCTAGGGACACGCCAGTGCCGTATCCCTACAGAAAACCGAGTGTTTATGCCAAAAGAATGCGCGGAATGTTACCCTTAAAAAATGATTATTCTTATCCGAGAAAGTTTGATAATCAGGTGTTAACGGGAAGTATCCGAACGAAACATAATGAAATATCTATGCAACGATTTCAGGAGACAAAATGGGGAGAAGCTGAGAAAATTAGCCGTTTTTTAAAACTAGATCCGAAGGGACTTTGTAACACATTAAGAGCGGGTACTGCTAGTAATAAAGGAGCGTTTACTTCTCCTCGTCCCATACATCCATATCAACCCAGATGTATTACAGTGAGAGAGGCTGCGAGATTACATTCTTATCCTGATTGGTTTCGTTTTCATGTGACAAAATGGCATGGTTTTCGACAAGTTGGTAATTCTGTACCGCCTTTATTAGGCAAAGCTGTCGCGAGTGAAATTATACAAGTTTTGGGGGTGACTCCAACGAAACCTCGGAAGAAAATAGAGTTAGGTAATGAAGAATTATTAAAATTAAATATGTCTCAAGCTGCACAACAATATGGGGTTCCTTCTGATATTATTGCACCCAGAAAAATCGTTTCAGAAACCGGGTTTCTTGAGAAAATCTCGACTTAGGAATGGAAATTAAATAACTTGACTATTGGGTTGGTAGTTTCGCCTATATGTGCCGGAGTGCAGGCATCTTGCCTGCACTACTTTATTAATTTTTCATTCCTTAGTGAGCCGTCAGAGGTGAGAAACTTGGTTTCTGGTTGCCAACTATTTAATCTAAGGGGAGTGTTTTTGGCATCCAATCCCCCTTTTTCTCAGTTTAGTGCCGTGTTATCTGAGAATATTGTAAAGTTTTGTAAAGTTTTGCGATTTTCATTAAGAAAAGTTGACGGGACTTGTAAAGATAGTTAACGTAAGTACATAGATAGTTACAGGTCAAAGCACATAAGGAGGCTAACATCATGCCAGACCTGCAAGTAGTAGTATTAGTGCTATCGTGCCCAGGGTGGTCCCTTTAAATCTGTCCCAGGAGCAGAAGCTCCGTCAGTAATTGCCATGAAGTGATGTCAAAAAGAGCGTGTGAGTTTAAACACGTTAACACTATTCCTACTTGATTTATGTTCCCATTCATTTTCCCAGTCGTCTCAAATTACCCATTGCCAAGCTGATCTCTCCAACTCATTGACAGGGCTGCAAAAAATTCTCAAATTTGCTTTATTCCTCATAACTTTACTCAATTTACTTTAATCTTCTTTGGGTTAAAGCAAATTAGTTATCTCGTCAATTTTACCATCCGAGTCAGCTTGATGTTGTTCAATCTTTTATTCATTTATTGTCAGTGATGCCTTATTTTTTCTGATTCTCTCCGTTTTTGGCATGGCTGCACAATTCTTCTCTCTAGGGAGGTTTTGCTATGAAATTACAAGGAAAAACCGCGTTAGTCACTGGTGCTTCACGGGGTATTGGACGCGCGATCGCGCTGGAATTAGCGCGACAAGGAATCTCTCGTTTAATATTAGTTGCCAGAGATGCTCCGCGTCTGGCAGAAGTCGCGACAGAAGTGCAAAATTTCGGCACAGACGCGATCGTTTTACCCTTAGATTTAACCCAACCCATCGAAGTAAATGTAAAGGTAGCGCAAGTGTGGCGTGAATACGGTCCGATTCACTTATTAGTTAACTGTGCGGGAGTGGCTTATCAAACACCATTTTTGCATTCACGTTTATCGCAAGTGCAACAAGAAATCGCCCTTAATTTAGTGGGGTTATATACCATCACTCGTTTAATCGGGCGTAGAATGGCCTCTCAACAAGAAGGTTGGATTGTCAATGTTTCTAGTTTAATGGGGAAAGTTGCCGCGCCTACAATGGCCACTTATTCTGCGACAAAATTCGCGATTATTGGTTTTACTCAAGCCTTAAGAAGCGAATTAGCTCCTTATAATGTGAAGGTGAGTGTATTGTTACCTTCTCTTACGGAAACAGACATGGTACGCGATTTAAAACGTTTTCGTTGGGTAGCAACAATGACACCGGAACAGGTGGCGAAATCTTTAGTAATTGGTTTGAAATGGGAACAGGCAGAAATTCTGGTGGGTTGGCAAAGTAGGCTCGCGATTTGGTGTAGTTATTTGGCTCCGGGTTTATTAGAGAAATTGGTGCAATTTACCGCGCCTAACGCGACAAATTCTCCCCAATTATCTCCTGATAATTAGTTGTCTCTGTTTTAATCTTTATGGCTTTTAAGTTTCTGGCGGGTATCTTAATCCGCCAGTTTTTTTATTACGGAAAAGAGGGCTCTGTGAAAAAACGAAAACTGGCTCAAAGAGTAAAATGGGACAAACATATAAACACATGGGAGGCTCCCCATTAAAAGTAGCCTTGATCTAGGTAAAAATGAGCTAGGGTTAAGTTTTAATTGAGTGCTTTGCGAAACACGATCGCGCTTCCTTTTATCCTCTATTTTGATGAGTCCAGAAAAGCGCGATTCCGCCCGCGGTGCAAGCGTAGCTATCGGGATTTCACGCGTTGGGATCGATTCCCAATTCCCGAAGTTTCGCCGCGAGTGCTTCACTGCGCCGTCGCTCGGTTTCTAATTGCGCGATCGCCTCTTCAGCCCGCTGTTTTTCCTGTTCGGCTCGTTACCTTTCCTGTTCGGCTCGAAGTCGTTCCAATTCCGCTTTTTCCGAACTCCAAAGCAGTAAATTTCCCCCTTCATCCCACCACCGTAACCAGTGCATAGTTGAACCCAATCGCGTTCCGTACCAAATCCCCAAAAATAGATTAATTTCTGGTATCCAGTAACGTCAGGTTTATTTCGGAAAGGATTCATCTTCTTTTAATAAGTGAACCACAAAGGCCGATTAGGACACAGAGAAAGAGAGAAACAGTTATTGACAACAGCTTCAAGTAAATGTTAGATTAAAAGAAGTCTGGTTTGATTTTGAGAGGAAATTATGACACAAGAACTCATGGATTTAAAAACCAGTATCCTAGAGGGACGTTATGGTGATGCTTTGTTGATTGTAGATGAGTTAGAAGGAATGAGTAAACAGGCTATTCTACGAAATATCAAAGCTTTTCTCAAAATTCTCTTGATTCATTTAATTAAAAATCAGGTAGAACAACGTTTAACGGGTTCTTGGGCGAGTTCTATTCGTAATGCTGTTCTCGAAATTCAAGACCTGAATTTAAAAGGGAATAAAACCTCGTATTATATCAATAATGATGAATGGGAGGGTTTTATTGAAAGTGTGCTAATGGCCGCGGTGGCGCAGCCCGCGCGTAGCGCTTATCGCGGATGCTTCGGAAGAAGTCTTGAATGGTAAATTAAATCGTGTTCAACTCGCGACAAGAATAGAGCAATCACAAATTATATTAACGGCTCATCGACTTCTCAATTTGACTTATAATTATTCCGAGCAAGAGTTACCTGTTATTATGGATGATTATTTAAGTCAGTTACCGGGCGGTGAAGATTGGAGTAATCGCAGAAATTAACGGGAAAAGAAGCGATCGCGTGTTCTTTTAATAGGTGAACCACAAAGGCACAGAGGGCACAAAGAAAGAGAGAAAAAAATATTGACAAGAGCCTTAAGTTAATGTTAGATTAAGATCAGTCTGGTTAAATATTGAGGGGAAATTTATGACACAAGAACTCATGGATTTAAAAACCAGTATCCTCGAAGGACGTTATGCTGATGCTTTGTGTATAGTAGATGAGTTAGAAGGAATGAGTAAACAGGCTATTCTGCGAAATATAGAATCCCTTTTAAAAATTCTCTTGATTCATTTAATCAAAAATCAAGTGGAACAGCGTTTAACTTCTTCTTGGGTGGCTTCTATTCGTAATTCTCTGCGCGAAATTCAAAAACTTAATCTCAAAGATAATAAGACTTCTTATTATATCAAATCGGAGCAATGGGAATCTTTCCTTGAGAATGAATGGGAAGCCGCGATCGCGGATGCTTCGGAAGAAGTAATGAATGGGTTATATAATGAATTAGAACTGGCAGAAATGTTAGATAGATGCGAACTGATGCAAATCACGACGACATTATTAAATCTAACTTATCAGCACTCCGTTAAAGATTTACCTGTAATTTTAGGTGAGTATTTACTTCAGTTACCCGGTGGTGAAGCGTGGAGAAATAAACGTAAGTAATTAGTTAGCGCGATCGCGTCCCCTTGTAATAAATGAACCACAAAGGCACAGAGGACACAAAGAAAGAGAGAAAAAATTATTGACAATAGGCTTAATTAAAGGTTAAATTAAAAGCAGTCTGGTTAAATATTGAGGGGGAAATTATGACACAAGAACTCATAGATTTAAAAACCAGTATCCTAGAAGGACGTTATAGTGATGCTTTGTTTATAGTAGATGAGTTAGAAGGAATGAGTAAACAGGCAATTTTGGCGAAAATTGAATCTTATTTGATAATTCTCCTAATTCATTTAATTAAAAATCAGGTGGAACAGAGATTAACCAGTTCTTGGGCTAATTCGATTCGGACTTCTCTTCGTGAAATAAAAAAATGGAACTTAAAGGATAATAAAACTTCCTACTATATCAATTCTGATGAATGGGAATATTTGATAGATGAAGTCATAGAGGACGCGATCGCGTCCGCTTCAGAAGAAGTAATGAATGGTGCATATAATCAATTTCAACTAGGGGAAATGATTGATAAAACTCTAATTCTACAAAGGAGTCTCAATTTGATCAATCTCACTTATCAATATTCCAAGAAGGAATTACCCACGATTCTGGCTGAGAATTTAATGCAGTTACCCGGTGGGGAAGATTGGAGTAATCGCAGAAATTAAGGAGAAAATACTTTTATAAGTGAACCACAAAGGCACAGATGAGACAGAGAAAGAATGAAATAATTAGATTAACATAAATTTGCTTTAATTTTGAGGGGAAAACGATGACACAAGAACTCATGGATTTAAAAACCAGTATCCTCGAAGGACGTTATCACGATGCGTTGTTTATTGTAGATGAATTAGAAGGGATGAGTAAAAAGGCGACTTTGCGACAAATTAAGTCCTTCCTCCGAATCTTGCTGATTCATTTAATTAAAAATCAAGTTGAACAGCGCTTAACTAATTCCTGGGCTAGTTCTCTGCGTAATTCTATCGGAGAAATTAAAGATTTCAATCTTAAAGATAATCAAACTTCCTACTATATCAATTCGGATGAATGGGAATATTTGATAGAAGAGGAGGTAATAGAAGACGCGATGCCTTCGGCGAGCCGCTGCGCGGCATCGCGGATGCTTCAGAAGAAGTAATGAATGGTGCTTATAATCAATTTCAACTAGGAGAAATGATTGATAAAACTGTAATTATGCAAAGGAGTCTCAATTTGATCAATCTCACTTATCAATATTCTAAGAAAGAATTACCCGCGATTCTGGCTGAGAATTTAATGCAGTTACCCGGTGGGGAAAAATGGAGTAATCGCAGAAATTAACGGGAAAATACTTTTATAAGTGAACCACAAAGGCTCAGAGTACACAGAGAAAGAATGAACGCGATCGTGCTTGGGGAAGGAAAGCGCGATCGCTTGGCTATTTTTATTTCGGATATTTCTGTTAAGATGAGCCTAACTTCTGAAACTTCACTAAGACTTATTAGCCGTTCCAAGTTTGAGTTTCTTGCTTCAGACCATAACCCAATACGTTACCCCACACACCGTTAACATAGCTTAGTTCCTTAATTGTACCATCAGGAGTTGCAGTTACGCGACCTTCATGTGTTCCCCCAATCGCAAAATCACCAGAATCTCCGTACTGATCTTGCCAGAGATCGCTTGGTAAATTCCAGAGATTGCTTGGTAAAGCCGGGTTGTTTTCTAGCTTTAAATCGCCTTTTGATACAGCATCTGCAACAACAGCAACGGCTGTCCTGTGTGGAGATCCTGGATCTAAAATAGGCAAGCCATCATACTTAATCACTAAAGAATTATTAGCGTTGTCTGCTCTGTGTCCATCTCCAGAAATACCACCAACGCCATTTTCTGCCACCACAAAAGCTAGTGAATGTTTGGCTGCGTCTTTGAACTCTGTTATTCTCTGATCACCTTCTTGGTTTCCATTTATGTCATATTGAGCACCGGGAAAAGCCGGATCTATGGCAACAAGATTTTCGACTCCAAAAACCTTATCATTAGGAGCATTAGGAGCATTTCCCTGCTGCTCCTTAAATAATTTTCCAATTTCTGCACTAAGATAAGCCCCTAAACTGTGACCAAACAAAGAAATCTTGTTAGCAGGTATTCCCAGATTGTTCAGAGTCTTTAGTGCCCAATCAGCAACTGGTTTGATCGCGCCTGCAGTATTCCAGGGAATAAACCCCCAATCTCTTGTATCATGTGCTGGGCCTTTCCAATCCAGAACTAGGACTTGATCGTTTTTGTATTGTGTAGCAGCGTTTGTTGCTAAAGTTCTTATATTTTTCCCCAAGGGGTCAAAAACAGAAGATTCTCCGTCTTTGTTCCAGCCATGAATGACAACAATGGTATCTTTTCCTGCTTCGATACCTGTGTCAGGTGAACCACTGCCATCAAAACGATAGAGCTTCGCTCCGTCAGAATATGACATGGGACCATTCAGGATATCCCCCACCAAATTGACACGACGCAAGCCCAAATTATAATTAATATCTCCACTTGTATCTTGAATACTTGTATCTTTAATTTGGATTTTGTAGTTCCCAGGTTGTAAAATAAAACTAGCAGAACCAGAAGATGTATCGATAGGATCTTTAAGAGGTCGCCCATCTTCAGTAAGTATGGATAGCTGTGCATTGGTGTCAATCGCGTTGAAATAAGCCTGCAAGTTGCTTAGCTTATCAATGTTGAAAGAGTAGTAGTCATTGCGATTAGTTGAACTTACACTATTGCCAGTACCCCAAACTTCTCCTAATTGTCCCATTGAGAAGTTTTCTGTCGAGCCGGATACAGGAGGAATAGTAACACTTCCTACACTTCCAGAAGTTGTGCCTCCCGTATTGATATTACCATCACTGATACCCGTACTGCCAGAAGTTGTAACAGTTCCCGTATTGCTACTTCCCAGAAATTGTTGTGAGTTAGAAATAGTACCACCACTGATACCCGTACTGCCAGAAGTTGTAACAGTTCCGGTATTGCTACTTCCCGATGATTGTTGTGAGTTAGAAACTGATAAGGCTTGGGGGATTTCTATGAATTGCCCCTGATAAATCAGATTGGGATCAGCAATACCGTTATGCTGGGCAATCAAATTATAAGCCAAGGAATTTCCCAGTTTTTGTTGGGCTATTGTACTGAGATTGTCACCTGATTGTATAACATAAGAAACCCATTGATAGGGTTGACCATTGTACTCAAATGTACCTGCTGGTTGTGATTGCTGCGGTTGCTGTTGCCCTGCTTGTTGTGAGTTAGAAACTGATAAGGCTTGGGGGATTTCTATGACTTGTCCCTGATAAATCACATTGGGATCGGCAATACTGTTATGCTGGGCAATCAAATCATAAGCCGAGAAATTTCCCAGTTTTTGTTGGGCTATTGTACTGAGATTGTCACCTGATTGTATAACATAAGAAACCCATTGATAGGGTTGACCATTGTACTCAAATGTACCTCCAGTTTGTGATTGTTGCTGCCCTGGATATTGTGATAAGGCTTGTTGTGTACTGTTTACCAAGGGCGATGAATTATTAAGTGTAAATGTTCCCATCCCACTATTCAACCAATCAACATAACCCCGCTCAAAAGTTTGTCGCGCTCCAGTTGCTGTCGGAGATTCATTACTGGTAGGTAAACCTAGCTGACTGTTTTCACCTCCCAAACTATTCAAGTAATAATCTCCCAGGCTACCACGAACCATATAGCTACCAAAACCTGAGTGGAAAATTGCCCCACCTTGAAAATTTTGTCGCCAATTTCCATTTGGCAAAGCAATTTCATTACTGGTAGGTAAACCTAGCGGACTGTTTTCTGCTCCTAAACTAAAGTAATAATTACCTACACTTCCGCGCACTGTATAGCTACCAAAACCTGAGTGGAAAATAGTCCCACCTTCAAAGTCTTGTCGCCATCCACTTCCATTCAGAACTTGATATTCATTACTGATAGGTGCGCCTAACAGACTCGCGTTGTTGCCTTGAGAATAGTAAGCTCCAACACTCCCTTGGATGACAAAACTGCTCATTTCTGCGAGATATTTTTGCCCATTAAGGTTAAGTATGGTACTATCATCCTCAGCCTTTAAATTTGCCAACTCCGCCGCATCAAAAGTTTTCCCCTGAACAACACCAGAAAAAATTGCTCCCTCATCCCCCGCGGCATCTTTTGTATTAATCCGTGAGTCGATAAAATGACCGGATTCTTCCAAAATCACCGACTTAATGGCATCAACATTTCCGGCATTTTGGGCGACAAAATCTTGCGATAAATAAATCTTATCTGTCGCCGCCGCAAAAGCACCATTTGCGCTATTGATTGCCGCGCCTGAGAGAATATCAATCTCTGGCAATTGACTAAAATCACCCCCAGCAAATTCTTGTATTAAATCTGCCGCTACTTTCGGATTCCAATTTTCATCAAAAGCCTGATTTAGCTTATCCGTTAAGTGGGCATCCCCAGATAACCCTTTGAGGATATCTTTGGCAGAATCTAAGGCTTTTTCTACCACTTGAGACGGCGCACCCGTGAACACATCACCGACTGAATTATCCCCAGATATCTGAGAAACCTGCCCCGTCATCTCACCTAAAATGAAACTATCAGCACTATTTTTTCCCACAGATTCTATATTAGATAGTGCCGGTGCAGCACCCCCCGTCATCACCCCTGGAATTGCTGGTTGGGGAGTAATATTATCTGCTGTTTCTGTTGCACTCACCGCCAAATTTAAAAACGGATCAAAGATTTTACTGCTGTCATTTCCCCTAGGCTCAAACATAATTCTCTCCGTCAAATTTGTAAAAGTTATGTGAGTTTGATGACTTAAATTCAGCTAAGTGAACTACCCCACCTAACATAACGGTATAGGTGAGGCTTCCTGTTTCGCTCTGATGCGCTTTCTATTGTGAAGAATAGAAAGTCTTACCTTCCCGACTCAGGCCGCGGCCATTCCCAGTCAGATACTTGTTTACTACTTACTTATCTAGGACTGATTTTTAGTCACTCCCTGTGAGTAATGAACTTTATCCATGATAAATCCCTTATTCCGAACGCCGCAACATGAAAAAACTGGATTTAATTCTTTCTTTTGTAAAAAAATATTAACAAAAACCCTTGAAAACCCTTGATCTTCTGGCACGAGACTACGCTATAATGGCTACAATTCTTACTCTATCTAGTTTCTATGACTGTTACAGACGTTTTACAGTTGGTGGATCAGCTAGTCTTCCGGCAAACAGGAACTCATCTCAACGATTTGCAGAAAAAAGTAGTTCAAGGCATTTGGCAAGGCCAAACTTACGGTGAAATGGCCAATCAGTTTGGCTATGATAATGAAAATCATATCGGTAATGTCAGCCGTGAATTATATAAGATTTTGTCTGAGCAATCTGGTGAAGATGTTAATAAATCTAATTTTTGTTGGACTATAGAGAGATTAGCTAATTCCTATAATAATTCATTACAGCAAGTAAGTTTAATTAATAATAGTCATATTAATTGGTGTTCTCATAATCGTCAAGATTATTCTCAAAATAATCAACCAATTTTTCACAATAAATGCGATCGCGATTTAACCCTAGCCCCTAAAATTATCCATTTTTACGATCGCGCTCTCGAACTCCAAACCCTATCTGATTGGCTCACTAATCAAAATACTCGTCTCATCTCAGTTTTAGGACTAAGTGGAATTGGTAAAAGCACCCTGGTTAAACATTTAGTTGACCTAAATTTACAACATTTTGATCGAGTTATCTGGAAAAGTATCAAACTATCCCCCTCTTTGGATAGCATTCTTAGCGAAATCTTAACCGGCATTAATACCGCACCTATTATACCTGACAATAAATTACCTCAATTTTTCAATCTTTTACGTCAACAAAAATGTTTAATCATCCTTGATGATGTTCAAGAATTGTTTGCCTGTGGACAATTTATCGGCAAATATAAAAGCAAATATAAAGACTATAAAACTTTTTTCACAAGGATCACCGAGATTGAACATCAAAGCAGTTTAATCTTAATTAGTCAAGAACAATGTCAAGAGATGCTGTGCTTAGATGAGGATTTATATCCGGTTAAATGCTTAGAATTAGAAGGTTTCAACAATACCGAAATTCTGGAAAAACTGGGATTAAAAGATGAGGAAAGCTGGTTAACTCTGATGAATTTATATGAAGCTAATCCCGTTTATTTAAAAGATATTGCTAGTTTAATTAGAACTATATTTCTGGGGAAAGTCTCTGATTTTTTGCGGGAAGATACGTTAGTCTTAACAGAAGATATGAAATTTCGTTTAACGGAATTATGGGAAAGATTATCACCAATCGAGAAACAGATTGTGGGAGAATTAAGTAAGTCTAATCAACCCTTGTCAAGAGAAGAGTTAAGAAAATTTTTATCCTTGTCATCAATGGATTTAATGAATGGCTTACAATCTTTGAGTAAACGCTATTTAATCAAAACCATCGAAACGGAAAAAATATTGTTTAATTTATCTCCAGTTTTCAAAGAATATGTTATATCATGTCCGGGTAAACAAACATAATTCCTGTAGAAATCGCTTCACCCCCCCTGTGGTGTCAGACTGAGGGCGATGGCCACTGTGTGGCCGGCCGCGCAGCGGCCATCGCGCAGGTGCTGAATCACTGAATCTATATCGCGATCGTGTTGCACAATTAACGGGACCTAGAGAAGTTTTCGCGCCTAATAGGGAGGCAAGAAAAATACCTCTAAGGGGGCAAAATGAACTCAAATATTTGAATAAGAAGGTAAAGTGATGGAATATAGAAGCCACTTTAATGAATAATGAAGAAGCGTTATTAAAAATAATCATTCAAGACGGAGCATCCATTGATGTACTCGGTTTCTGGGTGGGATATTCAGAAAATGAACCCGATGAGGGCGATTAGCATACAAAGTAAGAGAAGAGAGAGAACGCGATCGCGTCCCCATAGACTATAATCAATAAAGAAACAATCATAAAATGGAGAGAAATACCAATGGCTGCCAATCAGCAAGATATCGATATTGCCCCCTTTATCGATCATTCCTTGCTCAATCCTAGCGCGACTCCTGAGCAAGTTGAACAATATTGTATGCAGGCCGATCGCTTTCAATTCGCGGCCGTTTGCGTCTATCCTTGTCATGTGCGTCAAGCCGTTAATTTATTACATAACAAAAAAACGAACGTTTGCACTGTCATCGGCTTTCCGACAGGAGCATCGACTCCTCTGGTTAAACTTTATGAGGCTCAAGACGCGGTAGAAAATGGTGCAGATGAGTTAGATTTTGTCATTAATTTAGGATATGTGAAAGCGGGAAAAACGAATGAACTTCACGAAGAAATCGCCCAAATTCGTGAAGAAACTGGAAAACCTATAAAAGCAATTTTAGAAATGGGATTATTAACAGAAACAGAACAACGTCTCGCGGCAGAAATTTGTATGGAAGCGGGTGTCGCGTATCTCAAAACTCATACCGGGTTTTATGGGGGAGTTACAGTTGAAGATGTGCGTTTATTACATGAAATTACTAAAGGAAGAATCGGAATTAAAGCTTCTGGTGGAATACGCACCTATCAACAAGCTTTAGATTTAATTGTCGCGGGTGCAACTCGTTTAGGAACTTCTCGCGGCGTTGAATTGATGCGTCAACGCGATAACATTACACCGAAAAATGAGTAATGGGTAATGGGGGTAAGTTATACCATTTTACGAAAATGATGATGCAATTCGGCCGTGTGCGCGTCCTTTTTCGCCTGTAGCACTAGCGCGAGGACGCGCGCACTTTCCCGCGAATAAACTATATATTTGTATCAACCTTAAAGTGAAATGGTATTCGCAAAATCTCCCCATTACCAATTACCAATTACCAATTACCAATTACCAATTACCAATTACCAATCACCCATTACCCATTACCAATTACCCAATTTATGAGTCAAACCTATAAAGCCGTTGGAATTACCCTCAAAAGTGTGCCGATGGGAGAAAACGATCGCCTCCTCACTATCTTGACACCCGAATTTGGTTTAAAACGATTAATCGCGCCGGATGCTCGTAAATATCGATCGAAATTGGGAGGGCGTAGTGGTGTCTTTCTTCTTAATGAATTATTAATTACCAAAGGGCGATCGATGGACAAAATTAATCAAGCAGAAACCCTAGAATCCTATCAAGGGCTTAGTAAAAATTTAGGGAAACTCGCCTCAGCCCAATATCTCGCAGAAATCGCCCTCCATCAAGGTATTAATGAACATCCCCAAGAACATCTTTTTGCCTTATTAACGGAACATTTAAGACGCTTAGAAACATTACCTACTCATCAATTAACCCAAATTATTGCCTATTTAACACATGGAATATTTCACCTCTTAGCCCTAGAGGGAATCGCGCCTCAAGTTCATCATTGTTGTCTCACCCAAGAGTCCCTAATTCCTGACTTAATTAATCCCAATTGGCACGCGGGTTTTAGTATCATCGGGGGAGGCATTTTTAACTTATCTGAGTTACAACGTCTGGAGGCAATTTTACCCGGAGGAGTATTACAAAACCCACCAAAATTAATGAAAAATCACCCCAATCGTTATCACCATAACCACAAAAAAGTCTCTCCAAATTATACTAAAATTAACGGGCAGCAATTAGCCATCCTTCAGTTATTAAGTCAACCTAATCTTCCTATTGATCAGGATAACACGATAGAAGATGAAGAGAATAATTTAACTCATGTTTCTGACTGGGTATTTATTGAACGTCTCTTGCGACAATATGCCCAATATCACCTTGATTTTACGATTCGCTCCGCGCCTCTTATTGATAGTTTGACAGTCTAGTAGGTTGGGTTGAGGAGTTTCTGTGAAAGTTTTGTCTTAACCCTATCAACCCAACCTACAAGAAACAATTCAACAACCAAAACCCCGTATAAGTCATACCAGAATCATCAGGTTGTACTAATAAAAAATGCAATCCCTGACTCAATTGTTTTCGCTCTTCATACAATTTCGCCGCGGCTGTTACCTCCTTATCTTCAAAGGTTGCTACTACCCAACGATCGACTAATCCCGCGTCTAAAATTAACCCATCCGGTGTGCCTTGGAGATAATTTAAAGCTACAGGTTTCACATTTTCTAGCCATCGTGCTAATTTCATTGATTGACGGCCACCATCAATAATTACTCCGGGGATTCTCACCGTCGAAGCTAATCCTAAATTTAAGGGTAATAAAAAATCAGGCATTTCTAAAATTGGCATCGGACGATCTTTAAAACAGTCTTCTAAGTCTCCCGCGGCTAAAGAGCAAAAACGCCAGCGATCGCCCCATAAATTATCAGGTAAAGGAATAGGTGGAGGTGATTCTAACAGGAGAGGATTGTAACTTTCTCCTGTATAATTATCCCATTGAAGATACTCTTTAGCACGCTCTTGTAAAAGAGATTTTAAAGCCGGAGTACGTCGCGTTGCTTCTACAGAAATCCCCAAGGTTTTACCCGCTATTTCAATTAAACTCAAAGCTTGAGGGCGAAAAACTTGAATAATCTCTGGCTGAGGATTATTCTTTAAAACTTGGTTCAATTGTTCACTTAACCAATGAGAATTAACCTGAGACTGAGGACAAAAAACACTAACACAAAAATTGATAGGGAAATCACAAACTAATAATTCCCACAAAGCCTCACCCGTTTCCGACTTGAGAGGACGGCGATAAAAATCTACTTGCCAGATAATTTTAGTCATAGATAATAGGGAATGGACATTTTATCATTTCACCTTCCTGTAGTAAAAGACAATACCAATCTACAGTGATTCATCTTCAGGCAGTTCACCAAAATGAGAAATATAACGCTCTAAAAGATACTCCAATTGCGAAGCTCTTTGCCGTTCCTGTTCCGCAATTTGATAATGTTGTTCTGCTCGTTCTTCCGCCAGTGCTTTTAATAAAATATCATGCTGATTTTCTTGATTTTTTTGTTCAATAACTTCCCAAAGCTCATCAGGAGTTAATAATTTATCACTGGTATCAAGACGATAAAAATTGATAAGATTTCCGGCTACTTCTAAACGCAGTTGTAAGGGTTCACTACTGGAATCTGTAATCGTTTCATAGGTTTCTCCGCGAAGACGATAACCCTTTAATTTATCTTTGATCCATTCTCCTTTTGGATCAAATAACCAATATTCCAACACTCCCAACTGTTCATAAAGAGTCTTCTTGAAACTTTTATCTAATTCTTCGGTTTGCTTAGAAGTTACTTCAAAAATCACTGACGGAACTTGTCCCTCTTCCCAGATTTTATAACTATCTCTTCCCCCCGGTGCGACTTCAAAAATTACCATAATATCGGGTGCTGTTCTGGCTTTAGGAAAACCAGGGGAGTAATAGAGAAATTGATTCGCTAATACTGTCGCCTGCATCCCTTTTAAGTATTGCTTTAATACTTCCAGAATTGTGACGATCGCGTAAATATTATCGTAAGAATCTGCCACAGGCGTGCCATCGGAACTTTCATACACCACTTGGGAACGCGGGGATGGGGAGAAAGAAGAAGTCATAGGATTTTAAGGGAAATGGTAGATGTGAGATTTTACACAGACAGCCAAATGAGACGCAACCCTAAGCAATGTCATCATACCATAATTGTCAAGAGGTAATGGATGATAGATAATAGATTTTTCCCAATTCACCATTAGCTATTACCCATTACCCCTGGAGATTTTTTAGACAGTAGCGCGGGCGACAATAGAAGTGGCATTAATAACAGTTACGGGTGCATACACTTGAGAAAGATAATCAGCTTTTACCGAGAAACCAGATTTGTGATCAGTGGCTATTGATAACTACCAACTTACGTTAGGATAAATTAAACGTCTTTTCCTGTTGTTTAGTGATTGTATTGATTATGAAACCTAATCTGACTCAATTTGGCCTGCAAATGTCGAACCTAACGGGGGTGCGGGCAATTATGAAGGATATTATCGAGACTCTACGCGCTGGTAATGCCCATGAGTTTATTAATTTAAGTGCAGGAAACCCCGTTATTTTACCAGAAGTCGAGCAATTATGGCGAGATTGTACTGCGGATCTTTTGGCAAGTAAAGAATATGGGGAGGTGGTATGTCGTTATGGTTCGAGTCAAGGTTATCAACCTTTGATTGACGCGGTAGTGAAGGATTTTAATACCCGTTATAATCTGAATTTGACTGATCGTAATATTTTGATTACACCCGGAAGTCAATCTATTTATTTCTATGCCGCGAATGCTTTTGGGGGTTATACAAAAGAGGGACAACTTAAGGATATTGTTTTACCTTTAAGTCCTGATTATACGGGTTATGGGGGTGTGAGTTTAATTCCTGAAGCCGTCAAGTCTTATCAACCGAGTTTGGATATTAATGAAACAACACATCGCTTTAAGTATCGTCCTAATTTTGGGAATTTATCCATTAATGAAAATACGGGTTGTGTCATTTTTTCTCGCCCTTGTAACCCGACGGGAAATGTTTTAACTGATGAAGAATTGACCAAAATTGCTACCTTAGCGGAGGCTTATAATGTTCCAGTTTTTGTGGATTCTGCCTACGCGCCTCCTTTTCCCGCGTTGAATTTTACCGAGATGACTCCTATTTTTGGTAAGAATATTATTCATTGTCTTAGTCTTTCTAAGGCGGGTTTACCTGGTGAAAGAATTGGGATCGCGATCGGGGATGAAGATATTATTCAAGTATTAGAATCTTTCCAGACTAATATGTGTATTCATTCCCCTCGTTATGGACAGGCGATCGCGTCGCGAGCCATAGCATCTGGAGCCTTAGCGAATATTGCCGAGACAGTAATTCGTCCCTATTATCAAAATAAATTTACCGTGCTGGAATCGACTTTAGATGACGCGATGCCAGAAAATTTACCTTGGTTTTTACATCGAGGGGAAGGAGCAATTTTTGCCTGGTTATGGTTAAAAGATTTACCAATGACGGATTGGGATTTTTATCAAGAATTAAAGAAAGTGGGAGTTATAGTCGTACCCGGAAGTTCATTTTTCCCCGGTTTACGCGAAGACTGGAAACATAAAAATGAGTGTTTGCGAATTAGTTTAACCGCGAGTGATGAGGATATTCAAACCGTGATGAAACGAATAGCACAAGTCGCCCAAAAAGTCTATGGGTAGGGGCGGGTTCGCCTCAATCTTTCCTAATGAATGAAAAATTAATAAAGTAGTGCAGGCATCTTGCCTGCTTTTCGGCATAAGGGCGAAAATACCAAGCAAATAGTCAAGTTATTTAATTTCCATTCCTAAGTACAAACAAATCATCAAAACCCGCCCTGATGAAACGATTAGCAAAAGTCGCCGAAAAAGTCTATGGGTAGGGGCGGGTTCTCCTCAATCTTTCCTAACCCGGACTTAGAGAAGTTTTCGCGGTTTAGAAATCTGAAAACCTGGGGCAGAAAAATATGTCATAAGGTAAAATAACCTCAAACCCATACTGATCAAGAATTTAACTTTTTTCGAGGTTCAACCTATACCCAAAAAGGCTTTCAGCCTGTTTTACCATAGTTTTTTTTGTCTGAGCGCGATCGATGTATCAATGTTATGATATCATAATTAAGGCAAGAGTGTTGAGTAATTTTATGAGTTATCAACAAATTATTACGATCGAACCTGATAAACGTGGAGGTAAACCCTGTATCCGAGGGATGCGAATAACTGTTTATGATGTTTTAGGTTGGTTAGCTGTAGGAATGTCTTATGCAGAAATTTTGGATGATTTTCCTGAGTTAACTACTGAAGACATCAAAGCGTGTTTAGAGTTTGCAGCTGATCGAGAACGTCGTTTAACAGTATTCGTAGGTGTTGCTTGAGTTTATTATTCGATCAAAACTTAAGTCGTAAGCTAGTGACGCGACTCGCGGATATTTTTCCTAATTCTAGTCATGTCCAATTTCATCAATTAGCAGAAGCTAGTGATACGGAAATTTGGAACTTTGCCAAAAGAGAAAATTTCTGTATAGTCACTCAAGATGCTGATTTTGTGGAAAGGAGTCGGTTGTATAGTTCACCCCCTAAAGTGATTTGGTTGCGCTGCGGAAATGCTACAGCTATACAGGTAGAAAATATCCTGCGTAGTAGCTTAGAAGCAATTCAAGAATTATGTAACAATCCCAATATAGATTGTTTGGAACTTTACTAATGGAGAGTCGATCGCGTTTTCTCTTGGGAGCATCCCGATTTAGCAAAAAAACTGTAGTGGGAGCCTCTGGCTCCCTAGGAATCCAAGAGGGAGCCAGAGGCTCCCACTCCAAAAAAAGGCTTTTTACACAATAGCGATGCTCCCTTTTCTCTTTACTTAAAAATTGACAATTTGATCGTGTTTCCACAGAAAACTATCCCTCTATTTTTTGATTCACCCCAAAATTTAAAGGGCTGGGGATAGATTTGCTCGTGGATAAAACGAGTCATAGTTTTTTTCTCAAGATTTATGCACCGAAACCAAAGAAACCGGATTTCTCACAGTTTGATCTGAAAAATTTTTGATTAAGAAACCCGGTTTCTCGATAAGCCTCTACGCATTTAAAACACATAAAGTAGGACAAGCATCCTGCTTGTCACCAGCCTATTTTAGTAGGAATTTTAAATGCGTAACAGCTTAGTTAAGGTAATTCACCATCTACTTCATCGGGTGGTAAAGTCGCGACAAATTGTGCATCTCCTAAGTGAATAAGTTCCTCCACTTCCGAGAATTTTTCATAAGCTTGCCGATCGCGCTTCCATAAAGAAACCCCAATTCCCACAAGAAATGATAAAGGAATTGTGACTAAACCCGGATTTTTAAGAGGAAAAATAGCCTCAGTATTTTTGAGTAAATCTATTTGAATTGTCGGAGACAAATAGATTAACAATAAAGAGGAAAGAGTCCCAGTCACCATACTCGCGACAGCCCCATTTGTGGTAAATTCTCGCCACAAAATAGACATCAATAAAGCCGGAAAATTACCACTAGCCGCGATCGCGAAAGCCAAACCCACCATATAGGCAACATTTTGGCCTTTAAAAACAATTCCCAAAATAATAGCCAAAACACCTAACAAGCCAGTAGCAGCACGGGCGACTTTCAATTGTTCAGATTCATTAGCAGAACCCCCTCTCACCACATTCACCCATAAATCGTGAGAAAGTGCAGCAGCACCAGAAAGCGTTAATCCCGCGACTACCGCTAAAATTGTGGCAAAAGAAACCGCGGCAATAAAACCTAATAAAACATCACCACCCAAATATTCTGCTAACAGGGGTGCAGCCATATTACCCCCTTTATCAATAGCCTTAATACTGTCTTGGCCTAATAAAGTCATCGCGCCAAAACCGAGGATAAAAGTCAACAGATAAAAGAAGCCGATAAACCATGTCGCATACATGACAGACTTACGAGCGGCCTGGGCATCTGGTACGGTATAAAAACGCATTAAAATATGCGGTAATCCCGCTGTACCAAACATTAAAGACATCCCCAAAGACATAGCATCTAAAGGATTAGCAACCTGTTTTCCAGGGGCTAATACATCCGGGCCATATTTATCTGCGGCTGCGGCAAATAAATTAAGGGGATTAAATCCAAATTGAGGTTGAGATAATACTAAAATGGCTAATAATATCGCACCCCCTAATAACAAAAATGCCTTGATAATTTGCACCCAAGTGGTTGCCATCATGCCGCCGAAAATTACATAGGCTAACATCACACAACCGACAATCACCACCGCTAATTCATACTCCATACCAAAGAGCAATTTAATTAAATTGCCAGCCCCTACCATTTGGGCAATTAAGTAAAAACTAACAACAGCTAAAGTACCGATCGCGGAGGCAATTCTCACGGGAGTTTGACGCATCCGATAGGCAACAACATCAGCAAAAGTATATGTTCCTAAATTGCGTAAAGGTTCCGCAATTAAAAACATAACAATAGGCCAACCCACTAAGAAACCAATAGAATAAATTAAGCCATCAAAACCATTAAGCGCGACTAAACCAGCAATGCCTAAAAAACTGGCCGCGCTCATAAAATCACCCGCGAGGGCTAAACCATTTTGAAAACCACTAATTTGACCGCCCGCGGTATAAAATTCCGCGGTACTTTTGGTCTTTTTCGCTGCCCAATAAGTAATTCCTAAAGATGCCAAAACAAACAATAGGAAAAAAGAAACAGCCGTGGGGTTAAATTGTCCAAGAATTGTTGCCAGGTTCATTTTTAACTCTTGATATATTCTTCAATTTTGCGATCGTAGTAGTTATTCGTCCAACGGACGTAGATGTAAATTAATACCCACGCGGCAATAATGACGAGGGCACCTAAGAAGATTCCCCAACTTAATCCGGGTATAATTACAGAACCCATTAATGACTTATTAAAAGCCACTAATAAGATAAATCCAAAGTAGATGAACATCATGGCTAATGTTAGTTTGAAAGAAACTTGCCATCGTTCTTCTGCTAGTTGTGTTAAGACTTTATCTCTATCGTTCATGGTTTTTTCCCTTAACATGAGGGGGATTATATACTACTGGTCGCTCACTTTTATCAGTTTTTTATTATTAAGAATTGTAAATAAGTATTTGTACTTACCTATTTCAGGGAGTAGGCTTGGGATCAAGCTAAAATGAGGCAATGAGGTTAAGAAACCAGGTTAAAGCATAAATCCTGACTTCTTTACTTTTTAAATTTTTGCTTATAAAACTCAGGACGTGTGATCAGTAGGGACACGGCAGTGCCGTGTCCCTACTTTTGGATCAGTTAATTATATAAACCAAATAGGTTGATTAGATAAAAAATCATCCATTTTTTTTATTTTCATCTGTGTTTATCTGCGTTTATCTGCGGTTAAAAAAAGAAATTTCCACTAAGGCAAATCCCTTACATTCTTTTTTCATCCATTACCAAAAAAATCCCCTAGTGCAACGGTAAGAAAATCGTCATAACTTCCCCCTGTTGAGGTTTTTGTCTAACTACTAATTTCCCACCCATCGCGTGAAATAAATTTTTAGTCACATCCAAATTAAGCGTAACACTCCCCGTTTCCGGTTGAAACATTAATAAAGGTCCGATGGACTTTAACGGAGTTTTTTGTTTCAGCATTTGAGATAAATCAGTATGAGAAGAAAGGGGTTGAGATTCTAACTGTAATTTTAATTGATTTCCCGCGGGCATTACTTCAACTAAAATATGACTCGCGATGGGTAAACTGCGGGTAAAATTCTCAATTAAACCCGTCAAAACTTGATCTAACATAGTAGGATCACTCACAACCGTTGGTAATTTTTGTGGTAAAACCACCTCTAAAGTATGATTGCGTTGACTCGCGTGTTTTTGCCAACGGGGAAAACCCGTGTGAAAAATTTGAGCTAATGACATCGCGGTTAGTTGAATCGGCGATCGCGCCTCTCTTTTGTCTGATGAATGATTTTCACCTTTAGTAGTTTGTGTAATTTCCGAAATTCCTAATTCAGCCGCTCTAAAAATCAAACCAAAACGATCAATTTGTGCCGTACATTCCGTATCAATCATTTCCAAACGTTTAATAACATCAGCCTCTAAACTTTTACGCTTTAATAATAAACGAGTTAATGTACGAATAGTAGCCAGAGGAGTGCGAACTTCATGGGCGAGAGCTTGTAATAATTCCACCTCCTTAGACTTAGGATTAGGAATAGATTGGGGTTCCGCACCAGAAGCTTTAGATTGACATGGAGATTTAGATTTAGCGCGATCGGCTCCCCGTGTTTCCTCAGAGGGTAAATATTGTAAAATTAAACGGCTAAATTGCATTACCGTTTTATAATCAGGAGCCATAGGTAAAAATTCGTTAAAAAGTTCATCTAACTGATCCAAATGAGATCCAAAAGGACGGAAAGAAACATCACTTCCCACAGGGCAATTCACTAATAAAGCTTCACTATCTTTAACTCGTTGGCGTAAAACTCGCCAAGCTTGCGTTACTACCTCTGGATCAAAAGAAAAACGAAATCCTAGAACCCCATCACTAGAGGAACCCAAAGCCATAACCAGACTAAAATGTTCAGTTAAAACCAGACAAAATTGTTCTGCACCTAAAGGATCACCACTTAATAAAGGTAAAGCCGGAGTAGAGTTAGGAATAACAGTTTGACAAGAAGTAGAAGCGGGAAGTAAAGGTAAAGAATATCGACTTTGTAACATCCACCAAGCATTAACGCTTTCAGGAGTATTGGTAAAAATGCGATTAGCAAAACGAGAGACTAAAACCGGATGGGTTAAAACAGGAGTTGGCCCTGATATCACTAAACCCTCTTCAGTGCAAGAAGAAGGATTTGCATTGAGAATTTGGGAGAGGAGTTGATTTAAAGCCCCGATCGCGCCATACCATTCTCCTTGAGCCCGGATTTGTCGAGTTTGACGACGAGCAGCGCGATCGCGATCGGGATGTATTGCAGACAAACTAGAAAAGTCCGAATCATTCCGAAGGCCATCAAGGGCTAAAATATCACTAAGAGTCGGTAAAAAGCAATCGTTAACAGCCATAAACCCTTCTGAGAACTTTAAATTTTAAGATTTTAGATTTTTTTGTGTAAGAGTCAAATCTCTGTGGCTTCTAGTCTAAGCATAAGCCGTCATTGATCATATTGGCAAAACCGTACTATTGAGTAGCAATCTCCGATAGGGGGAATGGGGACTAGGGATTGGGGATTGGGTAATGGGTAATCAATAATCGATAATAAATAATCAATAATTGATTATTGTCAACTGTCAACTGTTAAGCCGATATAGGACAATAGAAGGAGTCGATCGCGCTCAAAAGTGAAACCATGTCAAAAGTGCTAAACGATGCCAAAAACCTGATATCCGACTTAATGAAAAAGTACGGAAATCAAGTAGATTATCTCGCGATTCGCCTCGAAGAGGCAGAAGGTACCGATATCCTCTTAAGGGGCGATCGCGTAGAAACCCTGAGCGAAGGAATTTCCATAGGGGGACAAGTACGCGCTTGTCATAAAGGAGGTTGGGGATTTGCTTCATTTAATCAACTGTCCACATTAACCCAACGAATCGAAGACGCGATCGCGGCTGCGAAATTCATCGGTACAGAAGAAACCATCCTGGGGGCAGTATCACCAGTCCAAGATACCTGTTTTCTACCCCTCACGGGAACCGATCCGCGTCAAGTGCCAATCTCAGAAAAAAAAGCACTATGCGATCGCTATGGAGAAATACTCCGAAATCTCGATCCGTGCATCGCGACAATATCAGTGCGTTATAGCGATAATACTCAAAAAGTTCTGATCGCGACCTCCGAAGGTACATTATTAGAACAAGCATGGGTAGATATGGAAATGCGTTTTGCCGCGACAGCACGCAATGGCGAAACCGTTCAAACAGGAAGAGAAACCACCGGCTCGCGTAAAGCTTACGAAGACTTAACCAATCTTGATCAACAAGTACGCAGCACCGCGCAACGTGCAGTGAATTGTTTAGTATTACCCCCCGTCAAAGGCAATACCTATACAGTCGTAATTGATCCCATACTTTCTGGGTTATTTGTCCATGAAGCCTTTGGGCATCTCAGTGAAGCAGACATGGCCTATGAAAACCCTGATTTATTAGAAGTAATGACATTAGGGCGTAAATTTGGTCCAGAGAATCTCCAAATATTTGATGGTGCGGCCCCAGGGGGACATCGTGGCAGTTATTTTTATGATGATGAAGGAACCCCCTCCACAACCACTCAATTAATTAAAGATGGAGTATTAGTCGGCCGTCTGCACTCACGAGAAACCGCGGGAAAATTAGGAGAAAAACCTACAGGAAATGCCCGTTGTTTGAATTATCATTATCCCCCCATAGTACGCATGACAAACACTTGGATTGAAAGGGGTAATACACCTGTTAAAGAGTTATTTACAGATATAAAAGAAGGAGTTTATGCGCGTAATTGGTTAGGGGGAATGACGAATGGAGAAATGTTTACCTTTAGCGCGGGAGAAGCTTGGATGATTCGCAATGGGGAATTAGCCGAACCCGTGCGCGATGTCACCCTTTCGGGAAATGTATTTACCACTTTAGCGGATATAGAGGGTATCGGCGATGATTTTCATTGGGATGAGTCAGGCGGTTGTGGTAAAGGGGGACAAAGTGGTTTACCCGTTGGTTGTGCCGGCCCCAGTCTCAGAATACGCGATGTGGTTGTCGGTGGCGAAGCCGCGTAAAGGCAATGGCTAATGGCTAATGGCTAATGGCTAATGGCTAATGGGTGATGGGTGATTGGGGATTGGGGATTGGGAAATTCCTTCATCCTTCTTCCCTCTTTCTTCTTCCTTAGTGCCTTAGTGCCTTGGTGGTGTATTACTTCTAAGGACTTCCTTAGTGCCTTAGTGCCTTGGTGGTGTATTACTTCTGAGGACTTCCTTCTTCCTTTTTCCTTCTTCCCTCTGAGGACTTCCTCTGTGCCTTTGTGGTTAATTAACGGGAGCAAAGACCGATTTTTCGCGGTTAATAGGGTTGAAAGCCAAGCTTCGGCAAGGAAAATACGTCAAAGGGCCGAAAAAGACCTCAAACCTATGAATGATTTAACAGTTTTCGAGGTAAAACCAATACGAAAAAAGGCTTTCAGCCCTTTTTTCCAGAGTTTTTTGGTCTTTGGTCCCGATAACGAAAATTTATGCTATGATTTATGGTATTAAAAAAAAAAAACACAATTTTAACGAAGATGAGCGTGACAAACTCAGGACAAAAACACTCAAGAAACAATACTTATAAAGGTTTCACTTTTGAACAGCACAAACATTTGGGGCTATACATTAAACAGCGGAGAGATGAAGCACTATACCTGATGATTGTATGCAGTTGGTGCTACGGCAAAAGCTCAAAAGTTAGGCGGCTTGCTCACAATATTGAGAGTGCATTGTCAACCCTTAAGTATTACCTAGATGACATCGTTTGTAGTGAAGTACCAGCCAATCACATTCTTTTCAAGAACGGCTACAAATCTGAAATTGACCCAGTAAAGTGCTACTACGGGAAAACAGAGTTCACTCAACAGTGGAAAAATGAGTTTATCGCAGGGTTTAGAGAAGAATTTCATCAACAAACATCAGAAGGGCTTCGGCTTCGCCCACCGCACTATCGAACCAGACGACGTAATGGCTTCACGCTGGATGAACATCACCACATAGCTAGGATTATGCGTCGTCAGATTAGGCAGTCAGCAATCACAACGATCCTGATTTGGAATGCTTATGGAGCTAATTGTAAGGCAACCAAGGCCGCTTACAAATGGTGGAAAGTGGCAACTGCCCTGGTCTCGGAACTTAATGAAGTCTCTGGTGAGACTGGTATATATTACACAACATCTCCTAGTGACGAAGCGGATCAATTCGAGGTAGAAATTGCAGCCGATCAGAGCTTTGCTGAACCGTTGAGAATGCCATTGCCAAAATCTATCCTTCAAAAGGCTGTGGTGGCTAATGTCGCAAAGATCACTAACGATAAGTACAACCTGGATCTCGGATGGGATTGGCTAAAAGTCAGCATCACTTATCCCTAATTACCAATTCCCCAATTACCAATATTCATTTCCCCTGCACTGGATTCTTAATTTTCATAAATCATAGCTTCTTCCTTCTTCCTTCTTCCCTCTTCCTTTGTGCCTTTGTGCCTTTGTGGTTTATTACTTATTACTTCTTCCTTTATTAATGAGTCCTTGAGACGATTAAATCATGTTCAAGAGCGAAACGAACTAACTCAGCACGATTATTACTTTCCGTTTTGCGTAATAAACTACTGACATATTTTTCCACAGTACGGGGGCTCAGATGTAAACTTTCCCCAATTTGGGCATTAGATAACCCATCGCTTAATAAATTTAAGACATCTTTTTCCCGTTCCGTTAACCCTAATCGTGCTACAATAGACGCGTTTATTGCCCTAGAATCCGAAATGCCCGATTCGATAGAACAAACAGGATAACGCGACGATCGCGGATCTAAATTGGCATTCTTTTCCTCTTCCCAAAAAGCCTTCGTGCTGACGTGCTGGGGTAAAGCCTGGGCGATTAAGACATATCGATCTAATAAAGAGCGAATAATCACCCCTAATTCCTGCAAATCAAAAGGCTTAGGCAAAAAATTATCACAACCCGTCTGATAACCCCTAATTCGCTCCGCCAAACTGGTACGCCCCGTTAAGAAAATCACCGGAATGACACGAAAAGCCGGACGAGTACGCACACAACGAATCAACTCATAACCATCCATTTTAGGCATGAGAATATCCGTGACAATCAGATTAGGTTGATATTCCTCAACGAGTTTGAGGGCTTCTTGTCCATTTTCCGCGTCGATCACGCAATAGCCAAGCAACTCTAAATAATCTCTGATTGATACGCGTGTTGCAAAATCATCGTCAGCCACTAGAATTGTCAAGGTCATAACAAAGTCTCATTGAAGCCTTTACACGGACGTATCGACCTTTTAATGATTAATTGTACTAATTATTTTAGATTTGACAGAAAAAATGCAGAAAATCTATAGAATGTGTGAGCCTATTGTTATTCAAATCACAAAAGAGTGAATTTTCTACCGAGTTCGGACTTAGGTTTATTTGCTTAGATATCCTAGGGACTGTATCGTGTATGAGTGTCAACTTAAGACTAAAACCCTTGATCGATCTTGCTTTTAGCCGAGTCTCATCCCCCTAAATCCCCCTGAAGAAGGGGGACTTTGAATGTTCCTGTCCCCCCCTTTTTAAGGGGGGTTAGGGGGGATCGAAATCCCATGATCAGACAGCATTCTGACATTAGCTTTCAGCTTAAGTTGACACCAATAGGCGCGATACAGCGCCTATAAACACTCACCCCACGTCTTGATATATGAGGGATTGGGGATTGGGGATTGGGGATTGGGATTAGAGATTGGGGATTGGGATTAGGGATTGGGGATTGGGGATTGGGGACGTTTTTTTCTTCCTTCTTCCCTCTCCTCCCTCTCCTCCCTCTCCTCCCCCTCTTCCCTCTTCCCTCTTCCTTAACCATCATAAGTGATTGTTAAATCACTAGGATGTCCTAAATCACCATGTAAGACAACACCCCGTTGATTAGCCCCAAGATGTCGCACAATTTTGTAAACAAATTCCACACGATCGCGACAACCCAATTTAACAGCCAAAGCTTCTAAAGAGAGGGGTTGAGACTCATTTTTGAGGACTTGTAAAATCTGTCGCTGTAAATCAAGGATATCCGCGGCAGCCTTCTTGCCCGCTTCAACACCGGGTTGATGATAGGCATTAATATTTATTAAAAAGGCATACAAGCCCACAGCGCGCTCATAAAGAGCAATTAAAGCACCGACGGTATTAGCATTTACTTCAGGAATCGTCAAGGTAATAGAATCTCGATTTTTTTCATAAAGAGCTTGACGAGAGCCTTGTAATAAACCCGATAAATAATCCCCGGCAGTGACATCAGGTTCAACTTCAGGAGAAGGGCCCTGACGATCCTGTAACACCTCAATAAACGTAACAAAGAAATTATTTATTCCTTCTCGTAATTGCTGCACATACGCGTGTTGATCGGTGGAACCCTTATTTCCATAAACCGCGATACCTTGATAAACAGTATTACCATCTAAATCCTTTTCTTTGCCCAAGGATTCCATGACTAATTGTTGCAGGTAACGCGAAAAGAGTAACAGACTATCTTTATAGGGTAAAACCACCATATCTTTTTCACCCCTTCCCTTCGTCGCGTAGTACCAACCAAGGGCGAGTAAAGCCGCGGGATTTTGTTTAATTTCTGGGATACGGGTAGCTTCATCCATTACCTTCGCGCCTTCTAACATGGCACGAATATCAATCCCTTGTAAAGCCGCGGGTAATAGTCCCACCCCCGACATTTCCGAAGTCCTTCCCCCTACCCAGTCTGCCATCGGAAAAGTCTCTAACCATCCTTGAGCTTTCGCCTGTTGATAGAGTTTACTGCCCTCTCCAGTCACCGCGATCGCGTGTTGGGCAAAATCGAGATGACGATCCTGATAAGCCTGTTGAACCTCAATCATGCCATTACGAGGTTCAGGAGTACCCCCTGATTTGGAAATGACAATAACTAAGGTACTTTCTAAACGACTTTTTAACCTAGCTAAAACGCGATCGATACCCGTAGGATCTGTATTATCAATAAAATGAATACTCATCACGGGAAAAACCGGACTCAGAGCTTCTGCGACAAATTGGGGGCCCAAAGCCGATCCACCAATACCAACAGACAGAATATCGGTAAATTTGGAGGCATGGGGGGGACGAAGAGTACCCGAATGAATTTTTCGCGTAAAAACTTCAATTTGCTCTAAGGTTTCCACTATCTCATTTTTCAGTTGTGGCGTGGGCGCGAGTTCTGGGTTTCGCAACCAGTAATGGCCCACCATTCGGTTTTCATCCGGGTTGGCAATCGAGCCACCCTCCAAAGCCGCCATATCCTGAAAAGCTTTTGCAAACTTCGGTTTGATTTCCTCAACAAACGCGTCATTGAACCCAATGCGACTAATATCGAGGTAAAATCCTAACCCTTTGTGATAGTAGAGCCAGTCTTGGTAGCGTTGCCAGAGTGTAGCGGCATCCATAGAAACTCTCTAATTCTCTTTTTGACCAAAAACCAGTCTATCATAGGCATCAGAAGCTATTTGTCAAAAATTGTACTAGCAGTCAAGATCAATGTCTGTAGAGTAGCCCTCAAAGAACAAATCAATATCCTACTACCTCACCAAAGTATTATTACCTACCCTGTCAGAGGAAGGAAAAATGAATAAAAAGCTGATCAGTATCCTCAGACTCTCTTGTGTAGTCACTTTAATCCTGTTGGGATGTGGAGAAAACGCCTCAGAGCCAGATAATTCACAGACAAAATCCGGTTGGGAAATCTCTTTACCATCCCTAGCAGGGAATGTAGCCGAACCCTTGCCAAAAGAACACCATATCGTCTATCTCAATGGCATTTGGCAATTTACCCCCGCGACAAATAGTGAACGAATCCCCACCTCTGGTTGGGGCAAAATGAGTGTCCCCGGAGATTGGCAAAAACCATATCCTGATACAGCCCCCGGTTTAGTGAAACGTGGCACCGGCCCCCTTTGGGAAAAATATGAACCCCGTGATATCTGGAAAGCTTGGTATCAACGCGATATAGAAATTCCCTCCGACTGGAAAGGCACTCGCGTTGTCCTAGAATTAGGCCGTGTCAGTACCGACGCGGTAGTTTATCTCAATGGTATTAAATCTGGAGAAATTAACTGGCCCTACGGTACTGTGGATATCACCAAATCCATGATCCCAGGTAAAAGTAACACTTTAAGTATTCTCGTCGCCGCCGCCGCAGATGAAAAAGAAAAAATGGTCATTATGGGGCCCACGGAAATGTATAAAACAAAAGCCAATTTAGACTCTCGCGGTTTAATCGGAGAAGTGCGTTTACAAAGTTTTCCCCAAGGGGCTTATATTAATGATATTTTTGTCCAACCTTCCACTCGTAATAAAAAAATCACTCTTGATCTGGAACTTAAGGATATTAAAACCCCCGGAAATGTCGGCATTCTTGCCCAAATGCTGGATGAATCTGGCAAAGTCGAGAAACAATTTACCACTCAAACAACCGTTAAATCCACACCCAATCAAACCGTAAAAGTGCAATTTGATTGGTCAAACCCTCGTCTCTGGGATATCGGTAAACCCGCTCTCTATACACTCAGGTTAAAAATTCAAGGCGACGGCATTTATGATGTTTATGATCAATCTTTTGGCTTCCGAGAATTTTGGATCGAAGGACGTAAATTTTATCTCAATGGTACAGAATTAAATCTACGTCCTATCTTATTTGAGGATCAATGGCAAGGTTGGGCTGTAGGAATGCCTGATGTCATTGATCGAATGTTAGAAGGTTATAAAAAATCAGGCTTTAATATTGTCCAATTATGGCCTTGGAACCATGATGAACGAGGAAAATGGCATTTTCGAGAGTTAATTACACAAAGAGCTAGTCAGAAAGGTTTTCCGGTTATTGCTCCGGCTTTGGATACTACTCATAATGATTATCTTGACAAATGGAATGCCTTGATTGGTAGCAATGGAAAACAAAATTGGGAACCTCGGATGGTGGCAGAATTACGTCGTTATCGTAATGAACCTTCGGTTTTAATGTGGAGTAATAGCCCTAATTATTTCGGACATAGTGATGATCAAAATCCTTTCCGCATTGGGAAGAAAAAGTTAGAAGGGAGTATTAACAATGTGGAAGATAAACGGATGAAAATATTGATTCCTATTGGTGAAGATATTGTCACAACTATCAAGAAATATGATCCGACACGACCTGTTTTTATGCACCAAGGGGCAATGGTAGGCGATGTTTATGCTTTAAATTCTTACTTGAATTTTATTCCTTTACAAGAGCGGGAAGAGTGGCTTTCCGAATGGAGTAAAAAAGGGGAAGTTCCTTATATGGTGGTGGAATTTGGTACTCCCCTCCATGTCACTTTTTCACGGGGACGCAAGGGATTTGGAGCGTCCATTCATAGTGAACCTTGGATGACGGAATTTAGCGCGATTTATTTTGGTAATGAGGCTTATAAGTTGGAAACTCCTCAATATCGTCAATTAATTCGTGATTCGTTTAAAGGGACACAATATTATAATTCTTTGATGGGTAAATCGGAGATAGATTACGCTCCGGCATTTCAAAAAATACAGCAATTATTTGATACAAATACTTGGCGCAGTTGGCGCACTTTTGGAATGAGTGGTGGTATGATACCTTGGAATAATAGTCAGGGTTGGCAGAATATTACAAAGAATGATGATAAGGTGACAGTGGGGAAATTTACACCCAATCATCGGGGCCCTTATTTGGAAAAAGTTAGGAAAAAATTATGGGATTATCTTCAACCCAGTGCTTATAAAATTCAACCGGGTGGTGAAGCTATTATCCAAAATAATGGCCCAACTTTAGCTTGGATCGCGGGTTCCCAAGAAGCTTTTACCGCGAAAGATCATAATTTTAACCCAGGGCAAAAATTAGAGAAACAAGTGGTGATTATTAATGATACTCGCCAAAGTCAAAATTTTGATTTTTATTGGGAAGTAAAAATCGGTAATAAGAAGATCGCGGATGGCTCTAAGTCGGGAAATATTAATACCGCGGGAAAACAGTTTTTTCCTATTAATGCCACATTCCCTAAGGACTTTTCCCAAAAGGAAGATGGGGAAATTTATTTAAAAGCGAAGGTGGGAGATTTTACCCATGAGGATCGTTTTTCTTTCCGGGTTTTTCCGCCGTTGTCTAAAGATAATCGTGCCTTAATGGTTTTCGATCCGGTGGGAAAAACGACTACTTTCTTAAAACAATTAGGTTATAGGGTGACACCTTGGAATGGAAACCCTAATAAAAATGATGTTTTAATTATTGGGCGAGAAGCTCTTTCCAGTGGTGGTAAATTACCCGGAGATTTCGAGAATTTTATTAAGAATGGCGGGCGCGCGATCGCGTTTACGCAAAAACCGTCTTGGTTGAGCAATAATATCGGATTTCGAGTATCTCCCCATTTAAGTCGTCGTGTGTTTCCCATTAATAATAATCATCCGATTGTCTCAGGATTAGACGCGACGGATTTACGCGACTGGATCGGAGAAAGTACCTTAATTGAACCCTATCGTGATTTGCAAAAGACAGGGGAAAATCCTTATCAAAAATATGGTTGGCGATGGGGGGGACGTGGTGCGGTGAGTAGTGCTTCTATCGAGAAACCCCATCGAAGTTCTTGGCGGCCCATTTTAGAGTCAGAATTTGATTTAGCTTATGCGCCTTTAATGGAGTTAGACTATGGTAAAGGTCGTCTTATTCTCAATACTTTAGATGTGGAAGATCATGGTTTAAAAGATGCCGCGGCAGCCAAAATCACTCAACAATTAATTAATTATGCCACCACTGCACCTGTTTCTCCGAAAGCAAATCAAGTCATTTTAATCGGTGATGACTCTGATGGTAATTTATTAAATGATTTAGGAGTCATTTATACCCAGGAAAATGGGAGTAATAGTTTTACTCCGGGTAATTTATATGTGATTGGTGCGAAACAAACTCCGAAGGAAAGTGACTTAAACGCGTTTTTAAATAAAGGGGGGAAAGTGTTATTTTTACCCCGTCAAAGCAATAATCTTTTCGGAGTTACTATTGCACCCGTCAAAGATTTTCACGGCTCTTTAAATGTTCCCCAAGGGCCAGAATTTCAAGGGATAAGTATTTCTGATTTACGATCGCGCTCTTTCTATGATACCTGGGTAATAAAATCCGGGGGAGAAGTCTCGTCCGATGGGTTATTCAGTCGGATAAAAGTAGGAGAAGGAGTCGCGATTTTTGCCCAAACCGATCCGAGGGTATTAAACGCGGATGAAAAGACTTATTTACGGTTTACTCGTTGGCGACAAACAAGGGTATTAGCGCAAATTTTAGCAAATTTAGGCGCGACATTTAAGGTGGATAATCAGATATTTAAAGCATCAGGAAAAAGTAATGAATTTTATCATCCCGACTATCGGACTGATTTTGAATTTGGCGATAATCCCTATCGTTATTATCGCTGGTAAAGGCAGTATTGAAGGTGTTAGCTATTATACCACTTCTCAAAAGTTAATCATTTTTGGGGATACGCGATCGTGTCTTATTTTAAGATGGGAAAATAATCTCACGTTAATCTATCCGTAAATATCTGCGTTTAGGAGCGTTTAGGAGCGGTTTCCCCAAAAAATAATGTGAAAATCAAAGCCCTCTTTACTATTCTTTAAATAAATTCCCCCTTGGCCACCATTACCACTTTTCCACCCACACAAACATCTATTATACCATCTTTTTTTTCAGATTTCAATAGTAACAGAGAAGCGCGATCGATTTCATAACCCTGCTCAACTCTAACATTAACTTGATCATCTCCAAAATAGCGATATTCAGCTAAATAACCCGCTAAACAGCCATTCGCACTACCCGTCGCGGGATCTTCAGCAATACCCAAATAATGGGCAAACATCCGCACACTTAATTGATTTTCCGGGTGATAAGTTTCAGGACAAAATATCAAAATACATTTAGCGTCTGTATTTTCCACTAACGCGAATAATTTATCGACATTAACCTTTGCTTTCTTTAAAGCTTTATGGGTTTTTAAAGGTACAATAATAAAAGGAACACCCGTCGAAACCTCTTGAATAGGATAATCATGATCAATTTCATTAATATCTAAATTTAAGACAGGTGCAACTTGCTCGGCTGTCAATTTCTTATCAAAAATCGGCGCATTTTGTTTCATCCATAAAACTGGCTCTGACTCTCCTATAAAAGTAACAGGAATTTGACCAACTTTTAGATTTAAAATAACTTTTTCTATAGGTTGTTGAAGCATTGCTTTTTGGATAATATAAGCCGTGCCTAATGTGGGATGGCCAGCAAAAGGCAATTCTTTTTTCGGAGTAAATATTCTCACATTATAACCATCATTCTCCATTTCTGTAGAAGTAATAAACGTGGTTTCTGAGTAATTAATTTCTCTAGCAATTTGCAGCATTTCTGCATCAGAGAGATGTTTGACATCTTCTCCGAGAAAAACGGCTAATTGATTTCCGGCATACTTTGACTCAGCAAAAACGTCAACAATGTAATAATTCATTGTCATGGCTATTAGGTAATAGGTAATGGGTAATAGTTTACAACTTACGGGAGGTTATTTGTGGGGGTGGGGCGGGTTTTTGGGGGTTATTTGTGGGTGGGATGAATTTGGGTGAACCCGCCCCTACAGACGCGCCCCATCCACACCCACAAATGAGATCAGTGTTTTCCACATTATTCCTGTAGGGACGCGATCGCGAATATCTATGCCACCAAACAGATATCCCAGAAAACCCGCCCCATCCCTACCCACCAATCAGCCAAACATCTGTGTTTATCTGCGTTTATCTGCGGTTAAAATTTCTATATTGTGAGTTGATTTTTTAATCATCATACCCCCAAAAATATCGACCCCGCTGCGCGGGGAGGGCGAGTGTAAAAGAAAGAAGTGCATAGCACAAAAGGGCAAAAGTGTCAAGGGCTATTTAGTCCACGCAGCCACACACACAAAACGAAAACCGATGTAGACGAGGCGGGTGCCCGGCGCAACATTGATGCGAATCGCCGAACGGGAAAGCCGCGGAAAAACGTACCACGAACCACCGCGCAGCAGCCGATTTCTGTCATCATTTCTTGACATGACTAATAAATCAACGCTTTTTTGATAACGATTATCATTATATTTTTCATCCCAGACGCTTCCATCGGTAGGTGCGCCATTATAATTACTGTGCCAAGGATCGGCGCACCATTCCCAGACGTTGCCGTGCATATCGTATAAACCAAAGGCATTGGGGGGAAAAGAGCCTACATCTGTTGTCTTCTCACGATATTTTCCCTTGGGTGCAGCACCGTAAACAACAGAGCCATCAAAATTAACTAAGTCGGAGGTAATTGTTTCTCCGAAGTAAAAAGGCGCACTCGTACCTGCTCTACAGGCATATTCCCATTCGGCTTCACTCGGTAAGCGATAATCACGCCCTGTTAATCGAGATAACCTCGCACAAGCTTCTACCGCCTCGTACCAAGAAACATTCTCAACGGGCAAATCATCACCTTTGAAATAGGATGGATTAGGATTGAGGTCAATATTTACTTTCGCTAAACCTGCCACTGCACGCCACTGAGCCTGAGTTACTTCATATTTTCCCATAAAAAAAGGGGCTACAGTGACATTATGCTGTGGCCCTTCAAAGTCCAATCGCTCTTTTTCTGTACTGGGGGAACCCATCACGAAACTGCCCCCTGGAATCGCGATCATGTCTATAGTGATGCCACCGGGGAGATTTTCCGTAAAAAACTTGGCTTCTTCTTGGCGGCGGTTGGTAATTTGCCCCCTTGAATTAACCGTTACTGTTTGAAATTGAAATGTTTTTAAGGAATTTGAGGGTGATTTTGGCGGTGAGCTAGGAGACGGTTGAGGGGGCGGCTCTTCTGGGGATAATGAAGGAGATGGTGTCAGCTTAGGCGATCGCGATGGGGATGGATTATTAGCAGAAGAAGCAGATTTATTCCAAAGAGTTTGACTGAGCACAGCAATGATAAACCCGCCTCCGGCAAAACCCGCCAATTCTAAAAAAGTGCGCCTTGTGGTATTAGGTGAAACGATATTCGCAGATGGAGAGGGATTGCGTTTTGGTGTGACAGGAATTGTAGCAGCATTACTCCCAGAAGGCTGAGGGGACAAAGATAAAAGAGCTTGCAATGCTTCATTAGCATTTTGATAACGACGACTGAAATGATCGCGCACCATTTTATCTAAAATATTAGCTAAATTCGTACTAACTTGAGCGTGATTACGCCAAACCACCTCTCCTGTATTGGGATCTTCCGGTAAGGTATCAGGAGTTTTTCCTGTTAAAGCTTGAATCCCAATCATCCCCACAGCATAAACATCACTGCAAAGTCTAGGTTTACCCTTGGCTTGCTCACTGGGCATATAACCCCGAGTACCTATACCAATTGTCAGACTCGTTTGCCCTTGGGCATTGACGATTAAAGTACCAATTTCTTTGACTGCCCCAAAGTCAATCAAGACTATTTTTCCATCTTCTTGACGACGCATTAAATTCTTGGGGCTGATGTCTCGATGAATGACATTTTGCTGATGTGCTACAGCTAAAATTTCTAAGATATTTTGTAATAGGGTGATCACATAGGATTCACTTAATTTTTTACCCGTAATAATTTCTTTCGTCAAATCCTGCCCCTTGACAAACTCCTGTACGAGATAAAACTCGCCCTTTTCCTCAAAGTGAGCGAAAAGTTGGGGAATTTGATCATGTTTGCCCAATTTATACAAGATTTGTGCTTCCGTCTCGAATAAGCGTCTAGCAATGATCAAAACATTGGGATTGGGATTTTCGGGTTTAAGATGTTTGACAACGCAGTAGGGATTTCCGGGTAATTTTGAGTCTTGGGCGAGATAGGTGTCACCAAAGCCACCACCCGCCAAGTATTGGGTTATTCGATAGCGGTTGTCAAGGATTGTGCCAGAGGAAAGCATAATTTTTCGGCTCTGCGGTGGGGATTGGGATCTATTGTCGCATAGTTGGTTAGATTCGTAGGTTGGGTTGAGGCACGAAACCCAAAATCTTCCTTGTCTGAGAGATTCGTAGGTTGGGTTGAGGCACGAAACCCAAGGAAGATGTTGGGTTTTGCTATCGCTCAACCCAACCTACAAAAAATGGCTCAGTAATTTTAGGCACGAAACCCAAGGAAGATGTTGGGTTTTGCTATCGCTCAACCCAACCTACAAAAAATGGCTCAGTAATTTTAGGCACGAAACCCAAGGAAGATGTTGGGTTTTGCTATCGCTCAACCCAACCTACAAAAAATGGCTCAGTAATTTTAGTGCCAATTTAAAATCACCGCCTTTTTTGGCTGATTTTGCATATAGCATTTTTAAATGAGATGTAAATGTGGAAAGGGCTAATGCCCGTCACAGGCAAGATGCCTGTACCACAAGTTTCACCTCTCAAATGTCAACACTATATACCCATTGTATAATAATATTTGGCAATTGAGCGAGAAGTTAAGAAACCGGTTTCTGGCAATTTTCTAGTAAGAAACCCGGTTTCTCATAACCACAAATGGCTATTTTAAACAACGAATCGCCTCTAATAACCCTCTGGCTTTATTGAGTGTTTCCTGATATTCATTTTCGGGGATAGAGTCAGCCACTAAACCCGCTCCGGCTTGTACACTTACCGCATTTTTCCCATCCCCTTCACTACGCACAATCATAGTACGAATCGCGATCGCGCTATTTAATTGTCCTTCAAAATCATAATAACCATAGGCCCCGGAATAGGGACCGCGACGACAACCTTCTAATTCATGGATAATTTCCATCGCGCGAATTTTGGGAGCACCACTCACTGTCCCCGCGGGAAAAGAAGCCTTTAATAAATCCCACGCGGTTTGATTTTCCCCCAATTCTCCTACTACATTACTAACAATGTGCATCACATGAGAATAGCGTTCAATAATCATTAATTGATCAACTTTAACACTACCATTCCGACACACTCTCCCTAGATCATTTCGTCCTAAATCAACTAACATAACGTGCTCGGCTACTTCCTTGGGATCTTTTAATAGATCCTCCTCGAAAGCCTGATCTTCCTCATGGGTTTTACCGCGAGGACGAGTTCCCGCGATCGGGCGTAATGTCGCGATTTTTTTACCATCTGCGCTTTTTTCCGCCTTTACCATCACTTCAGGACTAGAGCCGATAATTTGCCAATCACCAAAGTTAAAATAAGCCATATAAGGCGAAGGATTAATTAAGCGTAATGAGCGATATAACGCAAAGGGATCACCTGTATATTCCGCGGATAATCTTTGAGAAAGTACCACTTGAAAAATATCACCCGCTTTGATATAATCTTTAGATTTCTGCACATTTTCACAGAATTTTTCCCGCGTAATATTACTGGTGTAACTTAAATCGGTAAAATCTTCGGTTTGTTTTTCCTTCGGGGGAGTCCATTCTAATAATGTACTTTGTACAGAAAGAGGTGATTTTAATTTTTCCACCAGTTGAGAGACGCGATCGCGTGCTTTTTGATAAGCCGATGCCAAATCAACATTAGGATCGCGTAAATCCGCATACGCGATCGCCCAAATTTTCCGTTTTACCTGATCAAAAATCAAGAGATTATCCACCTGCATCCATACACCATCAGGTAAATCATCATCCGTAGGAGGATAAACAGGAACGCGAGACTCCATCCATTGAATTAACTCATAACCCCAAAAACCAAATAAACCACCAATACCCGGGGGTAATTCCGGTAATTTTACCGGATGATAAACACTTAAACAACTAGCCAAAGCCTGAAAAGGATCACCCTCAAAAACCTTCTCTGAGCCATCACGAAACTTTTGTTTAGTAATATTACCTCGGACTTCTAAAATCCATAAAGGATCGCAACCTAATAAACTATAACGACCAATATTTTCCCCCCCTTCCACCGACTCTAGGAGAAAATTATAAGGTTGATCCGCACACACCCGATACCATGCCGAAACCGGGGTATCAAGATCCGCGACCCATTCTTGATAAACTGGGATAAAATTAAAATTATCGTCTTTTTTAGCTAATTCTGCAAATTGAGAAAAATCTGGAAAAATCATAAGTTCCTTCGTCTCTATAAGTTAACACAAATAAATAATATCCTCTCCTTTGATTGTATTAGACATCTCCAACAACTATTGTGGCGCAGGCTAATCCTGGGATTGACATAATTTTTGGCAGATGTCTATTGTCATCAAGATCGAATCAAATCGCGTACAACAAAAACGCGATCGGTGGAGTTTTTTTGTCTTTTCCATTTTTCATTGAAAAAAACCCGATTTCGGAAATCCCCCCCATTTAAAGATAGGGGAGAAGGAAACCGGGTTTCTGATAAAACCGTTACAACAGCAGAGAACTAATTGTCGTAGGTTTTTTTCCCTGTGAACTTCACAGTGATAGGTTCAGGGTTGCTGCCGATATTACGGTCAACCTTACCATTAAATTCACGACCTGGGTTAACCTTTTCAGGGAAAACGCCATCCTTGGGATGGAGAAACTCAGTAGAGCCATCGGGGAAGACTCGATAAATCTTGTAATTATTGATTTTGAACTTCGCCCGTAATTGCTGAGTACCCAGTGCAAGACACTGCTCTTTGCGAGCTAAATAAAGCAAGTTGTCGCCTTGACGCATGATCGCGGCGCCGCCCGTAGGCATTTCAAATACTTGCTCCTTGGCGCTTGTCCAAGAGATCGCGTACTTTTCTTCGACTTCAGCCTTAGTCAACAAACCTCCGGTGCTGCCACCGAAGAGAGGGGGTTGTCCTTTGAGTTCTTCTGCCATAGATATTTACTCAAGATTTTTAGCGCATCGTATCATTCATAAGCACCTTGCCTCTACAATTTGTAAGGATCTGTTACACTTCTTTGCGTTTTGGGTCTTTTTTACGCGATTTGCACGGGAATTGGGGATTGGGGACTGGGGATAGGGGACTAGGGATAGGGGACTAGGGATTGGCGATTGGCGATAGGGGACTAGGGGGATTGGGGACTAGGGATTGGCGATTGGCGATTGTAGCACTACGCGTTTAAATTAGGACACTTGTGCTATGAGGTTTTGCCAAGAATACCCTATATCGCACTAGCGCGCGAGGACGCGCGCACTACTAAACGAAAAGCCCGAGGAGGCTTTGCCAAGAATACCCTATAGCAATTTTAAATGAGATGTAAATGTGGTACGGGATCTGATCCCGTCACAGGCAAGATGCCTGTGCCACAAGTTTTACTTCTGAAATGGAAACACTAAGTAGGTAGGCAAATTTAATTGTATATAACAAATTTGGATTGGGGCAACCACGGGGGGATTGCCCCTACAAAATTTTGGTTTTATGTATTGAAACAATATACAATTAATTTTGACCAGGTACTTATATATAGCACTCTTCCTTCTTCCTTCTTCCTTCTTCCTTCTTCCTTCTTCCTTCTTCCCTCTTCCTTCTTCCTTCTTCCTTCTTCCTTCTTCCTTCTTCCTTCCTAGCGTTTACTTTTAGATTTAGACTTTTTGGGAAGTTGGACAACGGGAATCGTGAAATGAAACTCACTGCCCTGATCCTTACCCGGAGAATTAGCCCAAATTTGCCCCCCCCATCCCGTGACAATTTGGCGACAAATGGCTAATCCTAATCCAGTACCACCCGCACTCCGTCGCAGAGCACCCTCTTCCTGATAAAAGCGATCAAAAACTACTTCTAAACGATTGGGTTCGATACCCCGTCCCGTATCGACAATGGATACTTCTACCATAAGATTCTTATTCGCTTTGGCTTGAATGCTAATTTGACCTTGGGGTTGAGTAAATTTATACGCGTTATCGAGTAATTTAGTCAACACTTCCACGAGCCACTCACCATCCGCGTGAACTAAGGGTAAATCTGAGGAAACATCCGTAATAATTTTCGGTAAATCCCCATTATGACGAGCGCGAATACTACTGAGGGCTAATTCTATACATTCTTCTAATGATAAAGATTCTGGCCGCCACTGGACGCGACCACTTTCTAAATGGGAAAGGGTGAGAAAATCTTGGATTAGTTTTCGCATTCGTTCCGCGTCCCCTAATGCCGTATCTAACATGACTTGGCGTAATTCTTCGGGCATATCCGGTTCTTGGGTGAGACTTTCTAAGCACACTTGAATGGTAGAAAGGGGTGTGCGAAGTTCGTGTCCCGTAATCGCGATCAGATTACTACGAGTTCGATCTAAGGCTTCTAATTGTTGGTTTAATTCTTCTAAATGGGCGTAGGTTTCTGCTTGAATTAAGGCGGCTCCTAGTTGGGTCGCGATCGCGTCTACTAAAGTCAATTCATCTTCATCCCAAGGCCCGTCATAGGAATTACACTGATGTAACTCCACAATACCCAGTAAACGACCTTGATAAAGCACCGGAACGATTAACCAAGATTGAATTAACCATTTTTTGAGTAAGGGACTAAGGGACTTCTCTAACTCGGGAGAGAGCCGATCGAGCTCATGCTTATGTCCTTTACATTTTCCTTTGCCAATTTGTAGTTGCCACCCCTCCGTCCTCTTAGTTAAATAGACTCTTTCCAATTTTTCTACTACTACTCGAAATAAAGGATTATTCTGTAAAGGCCAAGATTGACCAAAGAGAGAAGTCATACCCGATCGCAAGGACTCATGGTGAATAGTTGCCGTTGTATCTGTGGCTTTACAACGATAGATTAAACAACGACAAGAACCTAAGGCGTCGCCAATTTCCGTAACCGCGACTTCTAACATTTCTTGAGGATTAAGGGAGCGACGCATCGCGGAAGTGATTAAATTTAGTAAACGCTCTTTTTGTTCCTGGGCAGAAATAGCGCGATAGGCCTTTAATAGTTTATATTGACCTGCTTGTAAATAAGTGACTAAACGTAAGACAAAGGGATCTTCTGCACTACTGGTATTTTGTGCAGAAATAGGTAAAGGGAGATGGGATGAGGAACTTTCTAATAAATAACGAGATTTTGCCTGTGCAATTTTAGAGGCTAATTCCGGGCGATAAATTAAAATACGATTTAATAATAATTCAGCCGCGTGGCTAGTAACTACAGGATCAAAGGTCCAAATCCCCTCAAAACAACGAAATTGATCCATCGCCTTCTCATCCTCACTGAAGCCTTGTCGTTCCTGACAGATCAGACAACTAGAATAATCTTGACCTATTACCAGTAAATGCCACTCTTGACATAAGCCATCTCCGGGTTCAAACGCGATCGTTTCGTGAAATTCCGAAGAGTTCTTAAACTCCGTTTCTCTTGAGGCTAAAACATATACCTGAGAGGTTCTTTGCGCGATGCGACGATAACGGTGGGCTTCTTGACGATAGAAGCGTTCCCGCTGAAAACTCGCAATTACTAAAGGTTCATCGGTCCCCGCTAAGACTTGATCTTCCATCGCGTGGGAGAGGGCTGTCAGGGACGATTTAAAGTACAATTGGGGCCGCAATTGGGGGATCACTTGCAGCAGTTGTGTCAGTACCGAAGTGGGAATAATCATCGAGCCATGACTCTTTATTTTGCTGATGACAGGAAATCGCGATCGCGGGGACTATACCTTTTTTGGGGACCTGGGGCAATTTAGTCGCGCTTAATTCCCAAAGGGCATTCATCCCAATTCGATCGCGTCTTCCTTCACAGTATCGCTTAAAATGCCACCATGATGCACCTCGGCTCATGGTAACTTCCCACTCTCCGCAGAGTCTTATAGTATCTTGTTAATTATTACTTGCTATTGCGCGGATAATTTACCCATCTTCAGAGGTATCGTCACTGAAGCCCGGAGAAGACTTATAGAGAGCATCAAGTTGTTCCCGTGCATCTTGTACATTCATTGAGCGCATAACTAAGAGAGGCTCATTGACATAATTACCGGATTCATCTAAAAGTTCTGGATGAGGTATCCCAGGGAACTGAGGTGAGGGTTTGGACCATCCTCGGGATCTTTGGGTGTCGATTCCTACAGTGAATAAACTGCGCAGCAGATTACCCACGGCCAAAACGGCAAGGATGGTAAAAGCTAAAACGTAAAGCAGGTGTAACATAATCGTCTCCTCCGGGCCACAGAGCCCCACAGCAAGTTAGTATTTTTGATTAACCACAATTTTTTTGTTTTCGCGCCAAAGCTAGGTTATGGGAAATAGAGACTGGCTTTGGCCTTTTCTTATCCTTGTTCATTATTATCTGGTAAGGGACTACACTGCTCCTTGCGAAAGCGAAAAGCCACGTGCCAACATTGGGTGAGTAGTCGATGCCAAGGCATTAATACTGCCATTTCTACCCCAACTTGTCCCCCCGTCGCCTGGAATAGGGTTTTTGTGGTTTTCACCTCTTCGTGACATTGCTTTACCCTTTTTAAGAGAGCCGCGTGCTCTTCTTCACTTAAAAATGATACTGTCTCAGTTTCCAGAAAATGACGCGATCGATCAAACCAATACAGGAAATCTTCCAGTAATGGCTCTAGCACCGCTTTGAGCAAATCCGGTTCCGGCAATTTTGGTTCCAACATGAATCTACACTAGCTTATTTTTTTATTCTTATCTTAGACAACCTTAACATTTCTTAACATTGGTTGGCAAGTCGGGCAAGGTGGGGATAGGGGATTGGGGACTGGGGATTAGGGACTGGGGACTGGGTACTCTGGATTAGCGATTGGGGATTGGGTAATGGGAGCATAGGGAGATGGAGGGATGGGGAGAAAAAAATAACTCCGTGACATCCGTTAAAAATCCGTTCCTAATTTTTTACCAATGCCTAATCACCAATGCCTAATCACCAATGCCTAATCACCAATCCCAAATTCCTAATCCCCAGTCCCCAATCGCCAATCACCCCTAAAATAGAGAAAATTAACAATAGTTCAAGAGCAGATGTCACAGTCTAACACTTCCGTCGAACAACCTCAAAAAATCCATCTTCCGCGCACCAGCGAATCCGAAACCCTCAAAAAGATTCGCCACACAACATCCCATGTTATGGCGATGGCCGTTCAAAAACTCTTTCCCAAAGCACAGGTGACGATCGGCCCCTGGATTGAAAATGGATTTTATTATGATTTTGACACTCCAGAAGCCTTCACCGAAAAAGATTTAAAATCCATCAAAAAAGAGATGGTAAAAATCATTAAGCGCAAATTACCTGTAATTCGAGAAGAAGTCTCACGCGAAGAAGCAGAAAATCGCATTAAAGGGATTAATGAACCCTACAAACTGGAAATTTTAGCTGGATTAACAGAACCCATTACCCTTTATCATCTCGGTGAAGAATGGTGGGATTTATGTGCCGGTCCCCACGTGGAAACCACAGCCGAATTAAACCCTGATGCCATTGAATTAGAAAGTGTCGCGGGAGCCTATTGGCGAGGGGATGAAACCAAAGCACAATTACAACGTATTTATGGCACGGCTTGGGAAACCCCAGAACAATTAACAGAATATAAACGCCGTAAAGAAGAAGCACTACGCCGCGATCACCGTAAATTAGGTAAAGAATTAGGATTATTTATTTTTGCTGATCCCGTCGGACCAGGTTTACCTTTATGGACACCTAAGGGCACAATTTTGAGATCCATATTAGAGGATTTCTTAAAACAGGAACAAGTGAAACGAGGATATTTACCCGTAGTAACCCCTCATATTGCGCGAGTCGATTTATTCAAAACTTCTGGCCACTGGCAAAAATATAAAGAAGATATGTTCCCCATGATGGCGGACGATCAGGAGTCAGAAGAGAAAGAAATCGGCTTTGTCTTAAAACCGATGAATTGTCCTTTTCACATCCAAATTTATAAGAGCGAATTACGTTCTTATCGTGAATTACCGATGCGTTTAGCTGAATTTGGCACGGTTTATCGTTATGAACAATCTGGGGAATTAGGCGGTTTAACACGGGTGCGTGGCTTTACCGTTGATGATTCCCATTTGTTCGTGATGCCGGAACAATTAGAGGCGGAATTTTTGAGCGTAGTTGATTTAATTTTAACTGTGTTCAAGAGTTTACAACTGAAGAATTTTAAAGCTCGGTTAAGTTTCCGCGATCCGGCTTCTGATAAATATATTGGTTCCGATGAAGCTTGGGAAAAGGCACAAGGGGCGATTCGTAGTGCCGTTGAAACTTTAGGAATGGATTATTTTGAAGGCCTTGGGGAAGCCGCGTTTTATGGGCCGAAATTAGACTTTATTTTCCAAGATGCCTTAGATCGGGAATGGCAATTAGGAACGGTTCAGGTAGATTATAATTTACCTGAACGGTTTGATTTAGAATATGTTGCCGAGGATGGTATTCGCAAACGTCCGGTTATGATTCACCGAGCCCCTTTTGGTTCTTTAGAGCGATTAATTGGGATTTTAATTGAGGAGTACGCGGGGGATTTTCCTTTATGGTTAGCACCGGAACAAGTGCGTTTATTACCTGTTAATGGTGAGTTTTTACCTTGGGCGAAAGAGGTGGCGGCGAAGATGCAATTATTGGGTATTCGTGCGGTGGCTGATACCAGTAATGAGCGTTTAGGGAAACTGATTCGCAATGGGGAAAAGGCGAAAATTCCTGTGATGGGAATTGTGGGCTCCAAGGAAGTGGAGTCGAATAGTTTAAGTATTCGTACTCGTGCTTCTGGGGAATTGGGTTCTATTGCTGTTGATACGGTGATGGAACGGTTAAAGGTTGCTATTGATACTTATGGCAATTTTTAATTGATTTAGGATTTATGTAGAAAACGCTGAAACCGGGTTTCTTACAACGGCTAGAAACCCGGTTTCTTGACTTTGGCTGGGTTTAGATAAATTAATTTAACCGCTCCTAAACGCTCCTAAACACAGATGGGTGAAACCTGATCTCGATTCTGTTCAAATTAAACGCGATCGGGTTTACCCATTCTCTTAAAAAATGACTGGTTGTGAGATACTTGACAAAAAATGGCAAAATCTGCCATAATAAAAATAACCAGTCAAAGGAGGTAAGTAATACCCGTGACAAGTATGAATATTTCTCTACCTGACTCAATGCGAACTTATATAGAAGAACAGGTAGCCCAAGGAGGCTATAGTACAGTTAGCGAGTATTTTCGTGAGTTAATTCGCCAAGACCAAAAACGCCAAGCTTCAGAACGTTTGCAAAGGATGTTGTTAGAGGGTTTGGAATCAGGAAATGCTACGGCGATGACGGAGGCAGATTGGATGGAGATTCGTCAAACTGTGCGATCGCGTGTTTCGCAGCATCAGAGGTTACAGGGAGAAACATGACCTCGATCCAAAAACGTCCACAAGTTATCCGTGACTTAATTGAATTAGCCACTTACATTGCAGAAGGTAACATGGATGCTTCAGATCGCTTTCTGATCGCGGCTGAAGAAACCTTTAAGCAATTGGGTGAAATGCCAAAACTTGGCAAACTATGTCAATTTTCTCATCCTAATTTAATAGATGTGCGGCAACAAGCCATTAAAGGTTTTAGAAAATATCTGATTTTCTACCGTCTCATAGACTCAGGGGTGGAAATTTTGCGCGTGATTCATGGGGCACGGGACATCGAAGCTATCTTTGATGATGTTGATGAGAATGAATAAATATTTACTCTTTTCTTTAGGTGGGAAGTTAAAGAGCGATCGCGTTTCTGAATTGCCCAGAGAAAACGCGATCGCTCCTTAATTCCCCATCAAACCGTATCGCGTTTCTGAATTGCCCAGAAAAAACGCGATCGCCATGTTTAATTATCCCATAACAGGTGTGAAGTCATTTCAAATCAAATAAAGGGCGATCGCTCTTTTTGATTGAATAGTTGACCAAGGGAGATCGCTATCCCAATTTAGTAAAAAACTGGAGGTTATGCTGCTTCCAATTGTAAACGACGTTCTATACGTTCGTATTCATCTTCTAAGAGCCAGAGTTTAGCTTCTTCATAACTTGAACTCGCAAATACAACCTGATAATTTTGTGCAGGATCGTAAACACAGCTATTGCCTGCATTATCACCCAACAAAATTAGGACGTAAGGTGGTGATGCTGTCGGATCTATCCATAATTCTGTGAAGTCCCAGTTATCGGCTAGGTTTAGTTCTGGGGATGACATGATATTTATCTCCTTTTATTTTATATTTTAATTTCTCCGTAGTAGAGTGGTATTCTACTATTATTGTTGTCAAGTCTGTAGCCAATGGGGTCGGGGAAATAGAGACCATAACGCTCGTGACCACGAATTACGCCGATAAACTCTCCATTAGCAATAATAGCTTGAGCGACGCTTTCCATTGTAGCTCGATCGTTAAAGACATGAACGTTACCTTCTTGTTGGAGTAGTTTTTGCATTTGAGGAGTGTTGGGTAGATGTTTAGCAACGTGTTTTGTGTCGAGGCTTAGTTCGTGGTTAATTCCGGTCATAAATTGAGCGGATATAAAACATATTAATTATGCCATGTTTTATGCCTTTTTACTAAAAAAAATACCAAATAACTGTGGGATTATTGTATGATGAGCGATCGCGTCTCTAAATTACCTTAGAAAACGCGATCAGTTTCTCAAGAGAATGCCGATCGCGATTCTCAAGGAAAGGCTGATCGCGATTCTTAAGGGAATGCTGATCGCGATTCTCAAGGAAAGGCCGATACGGTTTCTCAAGAGAATGTCGATACGGCTTCTCCTGGGAATGCCGATACGGCTTCTCCTGGGAAGGCCGATCTCGTTTCTCAAGAGAATGCCGATACGGCTTCATTTCCCATAAAGAGCGATCGTGTTTCTTTTTACCACTCGTTAACTCGGAATTGAGAAGCGCGATCGCGTCTTAATTTCCCATCAAACCGTATCGACTCCCCCTTTTCTCAAAACTGTGGTAAAATGTTCCGAAAAATTCTAATGATTCCAGAAATTGCGTGAAAACAGATCCCATCTTTTATCGAATATTTCTATGTTTTCCGGG